>JAAUXT010000954.1_pt1 | contig 15724 bp, 11 predicted proteins | sample 7278171 | NCBI WGS metagenome assembly JAAUXT01 (sample SAMN14350112, study PRJNA611818) | marine sediment metagenome | isolation source: surface marine sediment (1.8m) | place: French Polynesia: Moorea | collected 2018-08 | reverse complement strand
GGAAACTACTTTCAAATACATTTCATATGAGCCATATATTATATCTCTATGATGAAAAGAACCTGAGATTTGGCCATTTGCATCTGGTTGCTAGGGAGTTTTGCATCTGGTTGCTAGGGAGGTTGCCATGGATATTCTATTTTTCAAAATTTGAAATGTGGATTCAAAAACCTTTCCAATGAGCATTTGCTGAGATAGGCCACCAATAGCTCTCCACGGGGGGGGGACATCTTCCCCAAAGTGGCATGTATACAAAAAAAAAATTTGGCACACAGCTAAGTGCTCTTCCCTAAAGGGACATCGCACAACTAAAACAACTGTTGGGGTACAAATGACAATGACAATGTCGCATAAAAAGCACACACACACAGAAGTCGGACTGGGAGGTCCCAAATCTTCATTCAATGTCACTATCTTCATCATTTTGGTTATGATCAGGGCGAAGGTCAAAGTAGGCATTGAATGGAACATGCAGGTTACACCCTTTGAAATACTCTCCATCAGCTTGGGTGCATTTGCACCAGCACAAAGGAAGTTTCACCAAGGCCTGGCACTGGTCCTCTGTCACAGCCCGGAGGACTCTTGTCACTGCAGTCTTCAAATCCCTCAAGGACTGATGTCTGTGTCCTCTGAGCTGCTTCTTCAAGTGAGGGAAGAGGAAGAAATTGCAAGGCACAATATCCAGGCTGTATGGAGGGTGTGCCAGGAGGTCTTGGTCAAAGAGAAATGCAATGGCATGGTTGGAGGTGTGGCAACTTGCGTTATCATGTTGGATAATGAACTCTCTGTCTGTGACACCGTTGATCCCCCTCCACATGAAGGGCCTCTTCCTGTGGATATGCTCTCTGAGTCTTCTCAATGGCTCAATGTACATGTATGTGTCAGTGTCCACAATCCCATCATTGTATTCCATCAGAACCATGCCCCTTGCATCGAAGAATGCAGTCAACATCATCTTTCTGCACACCCGTCCCCTCAGTGCTTTGGTGGGGTGTGGGGTTTCCTTTGACAGCCACTGTTTGGACTCCTTTCTGGTCTCAAGATCAAGAAGATAAACTGGACTGTCATCCCCACACAAGACTTTGTCAAGCAAGTTGGGGTCAGTTCTCAGTCTCTGCAAGTTCCCAGTGCAGATGAACACCCTCATGCGCTTTTGCTCATCAGTTAAAATGCAAGGGATGAACTTGGCAACTTTGTGTTTGAGTTCAAACTTCTTCTTCAAAAGTCTGTGGGCAGTAGTTACAGAAACTTCAACTTTGTTGGTGATGGTTTTCAGCGTGGCCCTCCAGTCTTCCTCCACAGCTTGGCGGGCAGCTTGAACCTTGGCAGGTGTGGTTTGCATGGTTGGGTGCCTGGAACGCAGCTGATCTGTCACAGGGGTCAGCCCATCCCCTTCCTTGAACCTCATGTGCCACCCCCTCAGTGTTGGTTTGCTCATGACTTGTTCCTGACCATAACCAGCTTCAAGGTATGTCCAACACTGTGCAGGAGTGAGCCCTTCTGCGACCATGAATTTCAGGTTCTGTCACTGGTCCAACAAACGCTGCAATGGCAACTGCAAACACAACCAAAAACTGGAAAAAGTTCCTCCACATACCTGCACTGATATCCAGTGACTTGTTTGTGTCTGCGAGGATTGCCATGTGCCCGCCGTGACCTGTCTGGCAACCTATATTTAGGTCACTCAGACTGGGATTTGATCAGTGACACAGACCTCACAAGGAAGTCCAAGAGCCAGTCTTGGTGTCAGTGTAGTTTGTTTTCTTCCAAAAGTTCTGATTCTCCACGTACAGGACACGAATCAATACTTCGGAGAACAGCCTCGTATATATAACCGCCTGCTTTCTCGGTGTAATATTCTTGTTTTTCTTGCACCTCTGAAGGCTACTGTCTGCATGGTGTTTCGAGACAGGTGCTCTCCGCATTCAATTTTCTGCTCTTTCGTAGTCGGAGTCAGGGCTACCTGAAGTCGAGCAGCAGTCAGAACCGTGCAGGTCGGGCCTTCTGTGTCGGAGCGTAGGATGCGCTGGGGCCCTGAACTCCTGGGGCCCATTTTTGCGTTGCGACCGTGGTTTCGTTTGCGTCCGACCGTGATTAATTGGGGCGGGGGGGGGGGGGTTCGGGAGATGATGACGAATGGTCGCCAGAAGCACGCACCATTGCTAAATTCTTAACCAAAGTCATGGCAAAGGAATGGTCACAATTTGTAGGATTTCGATTCCCTGAGTCTGGAAGGACCGTCTTCGTTCAAGAAATCACACGCTTGGCAGATATCGTGTTCCGCCAGGCATCAGTTCAGCTGAGGAGATCAGAAGGCGAAACGTCATGATGGCCGAGCGGAAGGTTTGAGTACAGTGGAAGTTTCGTTTTCGTTACTGAATCAGTCCTGAGAGAGCGAACACGTGTCATACGGAAGAGAAATACATGTGACAATCAGATTTATGCATCAAGATTGGAATTGTTCTTTGAGTATGGCTGGGTGTGAAGCTGGACCTCAACACCGAGCAAGAGTTAACATGAAATTGGCCTTGCAAAACGCAAAACTTTCGGAAAGCACAGGATCTCATATTTGTCGCAATGAAATTGTCTCCTGTGCGTGAAGTTTGGCCAATAAAACCAACGGTCTGCACTGTACCTCAGCACGCACAGGGAAAAAACCTTTTGGCCGATTTGGCCCGTTGATTGCAATGTGTGCAAGAGTTGCCATTACCTATTTTCTGTCATTGATCAACAATTTCCTGCGCAGTCTAAACATAGCAAGCAGACCGAAAAATGGCTTGACCCTTGAGACTGCAGGACAGACACGTCAAGTTTCGTTGAAAGGTTTCTGAAAACGGAACTGGATCCAGAGTGCTCTTTTGTGGCGCCAGCTTCACCTTGCGCATGAATCTGTTTCAAAAGCATACAGAAGACAAGTGACAAATGATAAGGTTCAATTTGGTCAGCTTGGTCACACCTGAACTTCGAAATAATTTTAAATCCTTGGGCGAGGAGCAACCAAGGTCTGTGGATTGGCAGATACCCTGAAGTTTGGAGTTGTGCATTTACGCCACGGTGTCAAAGTTGCAAATACGTTCCTGTCCTGAAGTACGAGTCGTGCACCAAAGGTCTACATTGCGACAAGTCGCAAGGAAAAAAAGTCCTCAGTCTCCTGAGAGGATTGCTTTGTCACCGACGTGAGGCCAGGTACCACTCGTACAGGTGCTGGGAAACGAGGTCGCAACTGGGTTGTTCCTTTCCCGTTTGGGTGTCCTGACGACTTTGTGCCGCAAGCGGACGCCGTGTCGCGGGGCGGACGGCGACAGGGTGACTCGGGGAGCTCCTCCCCGTGAATCCGCCGGTGATTTATGACGACATTCAATTGCGACAACCTCACGTGCGCTTTCAGCGGGGCTCCACCGGGAGCCGCCAATAAACGACGCTCTCCCCCGGGGCGCGCAGTCACCTCTGATTTAGCACCGCTCACCATTCACAAATCACACTCTCAACCACGCCGCTGTCGAAGGGGTCTTTTTGTTGTAAACTCCTGTTTTATCAACCAGGTGCAAGTTCCATCAAGAAAAACATTCGTTGCCTTCAAAGGTGGATCTGTTGTCTGCACAAAAACAGATCGAAAACTGCAATGCAGATGTCCAGGTGTCCACAAATATGGGCACAGAAACAAAGAGTGACTCGCACGCAAGTTTTCATAGTGACCAAAGGCGCTTGATTACGTGGGACTCTCTGCTTCCTGTTTCTTTTGCTCTAATGGGCGCCTAACCGACGTTTTTATCCCTTTATGGAGTGTGAATTTGGTTCTTTTGTTGGGCAATTCTTTCACTCTTGAATGCTCGGATTGTGTGTTCAGTCAAATCGCTTTGTCAGGAACTGTCGATCGCGTGGCTGATTCCTTCAATGAACCGCAGCTTCAATTGCCTCAAGATCAACGTGATCCGCATCAGTTGGGTTGAACGCCGGCACAAGGGTCTATCTTTCGGATGCGTTGTCTTTTTATTGTTCAAACATTACTTTATTTGGTTGGCTGTGCATATCTTTTGATGGGAAGACAAAAAAGTTTGGAGAACGGTAGTCTTCAGCTCTGCGGCAATGCCGACGTGACTTTGTCAGGTCAATGTTGTGGGTTCGGTCCGGAGACATTTCCATTTTGTTTTGTTTCGTACCCTGCATGAGTATTTTCTGAGTTTTGTTTTGTTTTTGTTGGGGGATCTAATTCTGATGTCAAATACAAACTCCGATGTGTTTGAATTAAGATTCCTCCTGTCAATGTGTGACAAGAACAGACAATGTAGTTTCATGGTGAATGAAAGGTGTACAACGACGATTTCCCCCACTGTCTGTATCTTGGTTGAGTCGTCGGAGAAGTCGAAGCAAAACGCAAAACAAACAAAGGTAAAAATAATTCTGATATTCAAATGCATACTGCTGGTACTACACATGGTTTTCTATGTTTTTATTTTAAAATATTCACTTCTGACGTCTTGATAACAGATGCATTTTGGAACTTTGCATTCGTTCATTGCAACCCCCGCTTCAAACTGCCTGCTTGTTGGCATTCGCGTATTGCACAGCAATTAGGATATGTTTCATCTTTTGTGCTGCTCATGCGGTTCTGCGACTGTGCACGGTGCCTTTCAATGAAGACTACACGAGCCACGGAGATCCCTCGTTGGTGAGCTGCATGTTGCGTTGACTGTCGTGTGCAGCGTTCACACGAAATCTCTGCCTTTTCATGCAGGTGCTTGCTCTCTTTCTTGACGCACAAATTTTTCTTGCTACTTTTTTTTGTTCATGGTTTATGATTTCATCATGCATGTTTCGAGACCACACGTAGAAATATTTATGTACACATAAAACTCCGCAGAAACAAATCGAAATGTTCAGATCACTTTACACAAGGGACCCAGGGGCCACCGTGGTGAAAACAAATTTCACAGCTCAGGTAACTCTAACTGGATTCTGCTTCTTCTTCTAATTGATCATCGAGAGTCCTTTTCCCCATGCGCAACATACTGACGGGTCTCTTGCCCATCCGCAACATGCTCATCTTCCTTTTTCCCATCCGCAACATGCCCATGGCCCTTTTCCCCTCCTCCTCGCCCAGCTCGCGTTTTCCCATGCGAAGCATTCCCATTGTGCGCTTCTGCTCCCCATCCAGCTCCCTCTTCCCCATGCGCAACATGCTCATCCCACGGCCCATCCGCAGCATGGAGACCCTGCGTTTTTCAGCTTCAGCTCCGTCGTCCAGGTCGCGTTTGCCCATACGCAGCATGCCCATGGTTCGCTTGCCCATTCTCAGCATGCTGACAGCTCTCTTGCTCACGTCCTCCTGAAGGAGACAATGCGAAGTCTTCTTGACACCCTTCGAAAAAGTTGCAGCCTGATCGGAAGTCCCAATTTTTATGACAGGGCAATTTTCCTTCGAATTACGACAGAACCTCGAATTAGCTGCAGGTGGGGTGGGGGTGGCCGGGGACAGGGGTGTGTGCAATGTGCAAGTGAATAGGTGCTTGTGCAGGTGTACGTATGTGTGCCAAGAAAAGAAGGTGAAGAACACCTGCCCATGTTCAAAAGGAGGACAACCAAGACGCCAGAAAGCTGACGCGTTGTGTGCCACATCGCACGCCACAAAATCACAAAATTTGGACGAAAATTTGCGTCGCTGTTTGGCAATTTTCCGTATCTCTCGTCGATCGTCCTGAAATCTTGGGGTGCCTCTTTTCAAGCTGAATGCGAAAGAGCCACAGAGAAAGCCTTGCCTCGGTCTCCTCAGCTTCGCTGTCGCCTCTCTTGCCCATTCTCAGCATACTGACGGCTCTCTTGCTCACGTCCTCCTTGCAAGAAGAAACAAGATGTGAATTGCGCGAACACGAAATGACTCGTGCGCATCAAAGAACAAACAAAAAGACAAGACGATGTCTGTGTTTCGGAGAGTACGCCAAAAGTGAACACCTGCCTGGGCTGGAGTGGACAGAAGTGTGTTTCTCACTCATGCCCAAACAACCCTCTTCACATGGACGGCACAACGAAGGCTGTTTGTGTGGGTCCCATTTTGATCTTGTTGTGGACCTCATAGTGTACGACTCTTTCTCAGAAATGATGGCACCATGTGCATTTGCATTTTACTGTTTTGTTTTGATGGGATAAACCACAATTTTGTGTGTTGGCAAGTTGTACCCAAATAATTGTTTGATGGGGTGTGCCAAAATGTTATTTTTTGATGGGGTGCACCAACATAATTTGTTTTCGATGGGTTCTACTGACAAATTCTGTGGGTTCAAGTTTTCAAATGTGAAGTGTGAATCTTTATGCAGATTCAATCACTCTCTAGAACCCCAGCATTCTCCATAAAATGATCCAGGTGTGTGTAGTGCGGCCAAAATATTCTTCAAAGAATTCAGGGATTCTGGGGAGAATGGTGCACGAAAACAAAAATAAGCAGTGTGTCCAGGCCCAGAATGTGGATCCAACTGAAGACCAAAAGGGTTTGTGCTTCCTCATGACAGACAGGTGAACCATCTCACAGATGTTTTTAGTCGAGCAAGGCAGTCAGTATGTGTCTGTCCGGAACACAAGGTGGGACCTCCTGCCCCAACCCCCAACCCCCCTTGATAGAACTTTGGCCCTGGAGTCAGTATAAGTGTCATTTAGATGCTGGCAGCCAAAGAGGTAATGTCTATCTCACAATACTGAAGTCCTTAATGCCCTGGAACAAGAAGCAGTGCTCAAGGCAACTGCAGTGCGAAGTCCCTTGCAGCATCAGTTAATGTCATCAATTCTTCCTTGTTCATCAATTCTTCCTTGTCCTCCTTGTCTTCCATTAGTCATGCTGTCTGTGGGGGGTCCTGCCTCCAGTGGGGGGAGGGGAGGGGGAAGGGGGCAGGGGACATTTCAGTCCAGCTGCCATATGCTGCACTACCACGTGGTGCTTCGCCCTGAAGGGACTTCGCACAAATAGCACAATAATCTATCAGTTGGGACAAAATACCAGTATAAGTATTATTTTTAGGCCTTGGAGTCAGCATAAGTATCAGTTTAATGCTGGTAGGCGAAGAGGTAACATCTATCTCGAAGGCATGCGCGACACAATGCTGCAAAGCATGCTTGTTACATTACATGAGACCAGTTCTTTTGGTCCGCAGGTTTTGACGGCTTTGTGGAATCTGAGTCCAAAGTGCTGGAGTGTAATGACCACAAGAACTTGTCAATCCCGAGCACAACAGACTGAGAGATTGAGACAGTTGTTCAAGCCTGAGGATGAGTGACATCAAGAAGGGACATCAAAAGTCCTTCCAGACCAATTGCCTGGTGTGAGAGACGTGTACTTCTTTTCTTTCATATGTGTCTGGTGTGTCATGTGAAGCAAGTGAGATTTTGGAGCGTAAAAAGCAATATCTGATGTCACTTTGAAAAATGGAGGAAGGGAGAAATCCTTCAAATGAGGCCAGCAGCTATGTGTGATCATTTTCACTCCAAAGGAGCATAAAAATGGCACATTGAGACTCTTTTTGTGCTCGTGAAGCCTCAGGTATCCCCGTTCTGTGCGCGTACATGAACCCCAGTGGGATGAAGGATGCCAGAGGGAATGATAGCCGTGTTGTCCTTTGAACGTGTTGTGAATATTCGAAAAGGGTAAAACCTGTGTGGAAGTTGAGGAACAAAATGACTCAGGAGTGACACAGCAGTGTATGCTGAGAAGGCTTGGTGGTTTTTATGTGGGAACTTGAGGATTGCGCCCCTTCATGTGGAGAACAAGACTTCTGCCAGTGAAAGGGAGTTATCGGTGTTGTGAGTTCTGGTAGAGTCTTAGGAATCTTGGGAAGTTCCACAGATTGAAATCTGAGTCGAACATGCACTGAGTCTTGGTGTTTGTGTTGTGCATGCAGTGCAGAAATACACCACGTGAGGATCTGGTGCTTGTTTTGAATGGTTGAAAAGGAAGGATCACGATTTCCCTGGTTACTGCACCGCAACAATGTCAAAAAGTAGTGGGGACAAAATTTGAGAATAGAAATTGAAATGTAAAAAAGCCAAAGAAAATGCCTTGCCTCCTCGTCCTCCTCTCCCTCGCGCTTTCCCATTCTGAGCATGCTAACAGCTCGCTTGCTGACGTCCTCCAAGTCTCTCTGGCCCAGCCGGGGGAACGGCACGGCCCGCTGGTAGTCGTCCAGATCATTCTCCTCCCTGAGACCCAGACGGGGCAAGGGCGCGGCTCTGTACTCTGGGTCTTCATCCTCCTCCGTCCTCAGCCCGAGTCGCGGAAGTGGCGCCGCTCGCTCGTCGTTGTAGTGGTTTGCATATTGTCTCTCGAGGTACTCGCGGAGCCCAAGGCGGGGCAACGGCGCTGCTCGGGCGGCGTGGTTCTCGGAGTCTTCGTGGTGAGAGATGCGGTCCAGCGATCGCGCAAATCGGCCAACCCGAGGGACGCCCCATGGAGTCTGTCTGTCGTCAAGCAGTCGCTTCATCAGGTATTCGTATTCGTTGCCAAGGCGCGGCATGGGCGGAATCTCGCGCCCCAGACGCGGGACCTGCGCGTAGATCTGGCGCTCCTCGGGGAATGAGTTGGCGTAGTAGTCGTCAGCGTTGGCGGAGCGACCCATCCGCAACATCCGGATGTCGCGTCGCTCCCGACTACGAGAGTCATCCACCTCTTCGCACGCCACTGAAACGAACAAGATGCAAATGCATTCAGTTGTGACCAACTGCAGAAAGAAAAGTCGATGCACCAGAGAGAACAGGATTCCGTCACATCATCAAAAACGCCCATAATTTTGCGCGTCTGAAAGGACTTCGTCTCCAGAAATTGCATTTGACGTGCATTTCGCCAGTGCGTGAGTGCAAATATTGCGGAAGTTCGAGTAAAATTACCAAACATGTCCCGTTCGTTTGAGGTTCGTGTTGTCTTTCAACAACTGATTACTTTGTGGAAATGAAATTCGAGAAGTCACCGAAGGATGAAGCATTCCTCATTTGTTACTCCTTTGTGCAGATTTTTTAATCTGTGTCAGCTTCTCTGTGGAAAATGTATTGGCCTCAACCAGTCAGCACACATGCATTGAGCAAAACAGCAAAAATTGAAACAAACAAGATCTGAGGTCAAAATTATTGGGTTTTGCCATGGCTGACACACTCCTCAAACGCTGCGAGAAATAGCGTAATCTTGACAACTACATTTACTTAAAAAATTAACAGGATGGGACACACAGACGGACCCAGTGTACAACTTGACAGACCTCTGTGTGTGTGTGTGTGTGTGTGTGTGTGTGTGTGTGTGTGCATGTGTGTGTGCATGTGTGTACATTTATGTGGGCATGTAGTGTGGGCAGGTGTGAACGTGTATTGGCCTGTTTTCCTGGAAAGTATTTTGGCATCATTGATCAGTCAGGAACTTTTCTTGACTCACATCTGCTCAAGAGTTATGTCCAAGGACAAAGGGGGTGTGTGCATGCAGTGAATCTGGGCCTGCAGGTCAGGGGACTGTCTCAAATCATGATCACATTCCACCTCACAAACACACTGGCACAGAGAACTTGACAGTTTCTGTGTGTGCGCATGTGTGTATGTGTGTGGGTGAAGGTGTGTTTGTCTGTGAGTACCAGGGAAATGTTTTGAAACAGTGTCAACCAGGAGTCTTTCTTGACACACGTCTGATCAAGAGTTGTTTTCAATGTCAAAGGTGTGTGCACATGTACTTGTGTGCATGCATGTGCAAACAAAGTGGTCAGCCTGAGTCCTGCATTTCAAGGGACTGACTGTTTTCAAATCAGGATCATTCTCCGTGCACAAACCAGTGCAGAACTTGACAGGCCCACGTGTGTGTGTGTGTGTGTGTGTGTGTGTCTGTCTGTCTGTCTGTCTGTCTGTCTGTCTGTCTGACTGTCTGTCTGTCTGTCTGTCTGTCTGTCTGTCTGTCTGTCTGTCTGTCTATCTGTCTGTCTGTCTGTCTGTCTGTCTGCGCACATGGACAGGAAATCTGAGCATTTGTTTTGTCTGAATGCATTTTTCACACCTGCATGTGAAGCCTTTGGACTGCAACAGTTTTTGATGGCACGCACAAGACAAGAACATTCAGGAAAAATGCCCAACAACACCAACGAAGTTCAAAGGAAAAAAATTATGCCACCAAAGGAGCCTGAGACAAAGAAAATGTTTTGTCATTTCGTGCATTTTTCAAGCAACAACACTGGGCAAAAAAAACCCACATGAATTGCCCTTGTTTTTATAAGCCGAGCTCCGGCCATTTGTGTTGCATCCTTGGGTGAAAGTGCTTTTATTGTGGAGTACATGTGAGTATGATGTCAAACTTAAAAAATTGTTGGTCTTTCACCCCCCTCCAACACAGACACCGAGCATCAAATCTGCTTGTACGAAACAGAAAGGAGTCGGTGACTCTGGGAACATGACTCGCCCATCAAGGAACTTCAAGAAATATTTCTCAGGTTGCTGGTGATCTGTTTGTACTTGTGCCTTGTTTGGACCACCTTTTAACACTTGCAGAGGTGATGAAAGAGTGCGTGTGAAATTGGTTCCAAACGGGAAAAGTGACACAAAGAGTCAACAATTACTCCCCTGAGGCCCTGCAGAAGATCTCAGACAGCAGCTTCTTGTCAGACAAAGTGCAATCTACTTCCAAATCAAAGATACAGAAGGCCACCAGTTGAACGCGAGTTACATTTCAAAAAGTAAACACGGGAAAATCTGCGACAGACAAGTCACTGGGAAACAGGTGTGGATGTTTTTTGTCTTGTGGACAGAACAAATCCAGTTTTTCTCTTTTTCATTTTGAAAGAGACTGACTGGCAGCTTCGCTTCCCAAAAATAGGGAAATGATTTTTCACCAAGAAGACAGAAAGGGAACATCGCAGCTCGGACAGTTTATCACTTGATCTCATTTGCGTCTCTCACCCTGCCTCGTTAGTCAATAACCCGCGCACTTTTCTCGTCAAACAGAACAATGCTTTCTTTCTCGTCAAACAGAACAATGCTTTTCTCTGGAGAAACATTTCTTTGGTGTGTTTCGAGTTTTCCAAAGGCAAATGACAAGATATTTGTTTGTATTCTCCATCTGATGCATTCCTGCACATTGCCAGGGACTAGCAGGATTGTTCCTGACAATTGTGTTGAAGAAGATTCCGGAAGATCCTCAACATCACAAAAACATTTTGCATTGCAATGATTCTTGTTCAGAAAATGCCGTGGAGATTTGCACTTCTGTCCTGACCTTGTTCAGGACAAACAAAGGCAGGAACAGAATCTGAAATTGTTCCAAAGGACGCAAATTTACGATCTTCCAGTGCAGAAAGTAAAATATACTTGATGCACAATGTCACCTTCACAGAATGTGATATGGAAATCAATCACTAAAATCTCATATTACATGAGTACATCAATGAAATTCGACGTAGATTTGGTTGTGTATGACAGAAAGTAGCAATATGCAGGAAAAACTAGGTTCACAGAGAAGAAATTTTTGCCAGGTCGTCGAATCCACTCTTCTGTCCACTTTCTGCTGATTCTGAACGGAGCGTAAGTCAAAACCGGCACAACGTCCTGGTGTTCTGTCATAGAGTGAAGGAAGCCATGGCTTCAGTTTTATCTCCAACAAGATCATCCACGATCCTATGATTCATGGGGACTTCACAACGTAGCCACAGTCTTTTGTCGACAGATTTCCTCCTTGCGTATGGTCTCAAGGGGGCATACGTTCTGCAGTCGTCACCAAAGGTGGAGTCCAAATGTGTTGTGCTTGTTTATGGTCAATGTGCAAAATAATTCTGTCACATTCAAATGAAGAAAAAGTTTCCTCTTTGCAGATCCGCTGGGGTGTCTCTAGATCTGAGATAATGAAGCGCGGGCAATAAGTCTCACTTCTCTGTCATTTATTTCCATCTCCGAGGAGAAAACTCTCCTCGCAATTTTGCGTATGATTCTATAAACATCCGTCTGTACACGGACCTCAAATTTGTGTGGGTTCCACAGGATTTAATGAAACATGAGACGGAGATGTCCATTGCCTTTGATTGGTTGATGGATAGATTAAATAAAACGGATACTACAGCGTGCCACTGCATTTAAGGACTTGCGAAGTGCCTCCGTAATTTCACTGGGTTGAACGTGATTCATCATTCCATTCCAAACTTCAGTTCTGCGGTCTGATGTAGGAAGAACTTGATCTTGCAGTCTGGCCGCTTGCAAATTGGAAAGTTTGTGTGCCAGGGAAGAGACGTTCTTCTCTTCAGATGAAAGCCTGACGTCCCCATGTTGCATGAATGCACCAAACTTGTGTGTCTCTGGAACTTGCAGGTCAATAGCTGTCCAGCACGAATGAAGCGGAAAACTGGTGAGGCTGATGTGACGTCCTGTCACGACAAGTCACGCTGAACTTATCCGGTTGGACTCTTCAGGCCACACTTCACAATTCAGCAGTGGAGTCTCAGGACGGCATTGTTGGTTTAACGTCAACAGTGTGATGCGACACAATTCCACCATGCACACAGCTCTTCTGACTTTTCTAACATTCTCAGGCATTATCAAAGGAAACATCAAATATTTCAAGCCCCTCGCTTTTCCTCGCCAAACATGTGAGGCTGTGTGTTCACTATTGATTGAGCAATGATGAAATATCTTCCTGAGGGAATCGAGCCGCTCACTTTGACTTGTCCACCAAATAGCAAGAATACCTCTTCATTACCGACGGCATTTATCAACAGGCCCAGCTTTATTGGTTTAGAGTCCACGTAGGATTTGTCCGAAATTGCACGAAGAGCTACACTTCAAGCAATTATCTGTGGACGAGCGAGCTTTCAGCAAAACATCTGACAACGTGCAAGTGTGTTCAATCTGCGCTCCTTTGCCCGAGAGAAAAAAAAGTGAATTTCTTGACACGGTTTGCTCAGAATGCGACTTTCAGTTCGACCTCCTTCAGGCACCGCCGTCTTGTTTGACAAGGGAACATCAATTGATCCCAAAGAATCCTTGCTTCCAAACACTCACATGTGTTAGACACGCAAGCAGTCTCTCTTTTGTCGTATTTGACAGACCATTTTGGTGCCAAAACTCACACACACACACACACACACACACACACACACACACACACACACACAGAATGCTTGAGGTAAATACCAAAAGGGTTCTGGTGGTGGTGGTGGGACTTAGGTTCCTCGAGTGAGCACCGCAAGACACACTCATACAGTAGGGTGCAATGGATCGCTGGAGAGGGCGACAACAGCAGACTGGTGATGTGTTAAATGGCACGATGACAAGTATATAGCAAGATGAGATGTGTTGGACGTCTTCTCCATGCAGCAGAAAGTACAAGTAGAACTTCAAAGGAATGCACATCAAACTGCCCACTGCAGTGTTCAATTACCTGCAGCCACCCACACGAAAACCCACACGCATTTTTGGGTAGATGCCGACAAGGGGTTGGGTGGAAGAAACTGGCGAAAAAATGAACATGTTGCCGATCTGTCACTATTGCGTGACTATTCTTGCGAGTTTGCTCAGGAATTCTTCAGAACACTGTCGCTGCTTTTATGTTTGCTTCGTACTTCATTGCTGAGTCTTAGTTTTGTTTCAGTTCGAGTATCTGTGTCAGATTTTCAGTTTTTGAGACCTCTCTTAGATATTTCAGAAGGACCATTTCAGAACAGTCATTTTGCTTGTGTTATGCAGTCTGTTCAGGTCAGACAGCAAACACCACTCGACGTTTGTGACTGCTACGATCCTGTTTTTGTAGCAGCGATGGGTGACTCAATTCCACACAGAAGCTCTTACAGCCTGACAAGAGTCCTCCTTCAATCCTGTGCGTGGACACTTGAACTGAGATTGACTTTGCTCAGCAAGAGATGAGCACGAACATGTTCATATGTTGTCTTGTCACACAATGGAGCAAGAGAGCTGTTCGAAAATTCTACGGTTGGAGAAAGTTTTGTCAAAATAAATTGCACACAACGTACACTCCAAAACAGCTATTCTGTCCAGAACAACGTGCTTCAGATGTTGGTCAAGTTTTTCTCCATTTGAAGCATTCCAGTGCTCGCCAAAGAGGGTGCATGCTGCACAGACCAGACATGTACAGCACAAAACGACAAGACACCCGTGTTTTGAAGCATCTCCTGGAATCACATGCATGCAGTTGTGCATGTTCACGAATCAAAGCCCGACTCAACTTGTTGCAAAGGACCAAGGAAGTGCCTTCTCTGTCCTCGACGTCTTTCGGGACAATCTACAGCAATTGTTCAATTCGTTTTAGATCTATCCTGTGTGCGGACAGTCCAGACATTAGAACAAAGGCCGTGACACTTGCTGGCGCGTGCAAAAGAAGGAACTTTGAAAAGCACACTGTTCAATGCACCAGATACGTAGGACATGTGTGTCCTGCTTGATTGACTTCATGAACATTGGATTTCATGCGTGACGGTGCACTCAATCGGGATTGGGGCACCCTGGGTGTGCTTTTGGATGCTTTGAACAAACCCCAACAAACCAAGCTGAACTTTGAGACCACCACCAAGAGTCAAGGCCTGGTTTGTGTTTGTGTCTGCAGTTTTTCTTGAAACCGGAAAAGTTGAACACTGCACGGATGAAGGCAAAAATGATGTGCCACACTCGGTCAACAAAGAATTGACTGCAAAACTTGTGAATTTTCGTCAGAAAGGAGAAATGCCGTTGTGCGAAGAGGTTCTCACAAGCAACCGAATTCTGGTGCGCTGGAAAGTAGAGAGTCTTCTCGTTCCTGTGACGCCAGTGTCACAAAGTGAAATCACCCTTCAATTAAGTTGACAGAACATGCCTCTTTGCGAGAGAACGAGACTCCTCTCAGGACCAAACAAAGTGGACAGCGAAGGCAAGAGACACGGGCTCACCACTTGAATAGCCATAAATTTGAACTTGGTCAGTTCAAAACATTGTGACGGCCTGCAATGTACCTTTCCGCTATTCTCGTATTGACAGCTGTTGAAGCAAGTTCATACACTGCATGTTCCGCTGGATCTATTTTGGTTTTCCTCAGGATCTTTGAATAATCGTAGTGAAGACATGTTCGTGTCATCTGAAGATTTCCACAGGAACGACAACACACAAGTGATGAAGCAAGAAAAAGCGGAATTAATTCCAAATGAACAAACCTTAATCCATCTCTCAAACACCACAAATAACTTCTGCTTTTGAAAGAAATATTCGTTATTCTTGCATGGAACTTGAAACAGACCGCATTTGGAAGTCGCCCAAAATGTTTTAGCCATCGCGGGGGGTGGGAATGGGGTTCTGTGAACCTGAAGTGGATCTGTCTTTCGGATTTCGCATTGTTGTCCCAAAACGAAGGTGATCAACGAAAGCGTTGGGTTTAACAGTGTTCTCACCAGAACAACGTTCAACATCTATTGGGATCTATTCTTGGGCTGGTTTTCTGTTCGCTGGGGATTTGGAACCTTGGCTGGTCTCTTTTCGTTTTACGATACCGACGAGAATTTTTCTTTCCCACTGCAGCATCTCTCTTCTCGGGAGTAAAAGGCAATTGGGAAACGCCCAGAGTAATAAAACATCGGCAGTTTACGAAGTCATAAGTTTAGTTGAGAACTTCGCCAGACACAGTCAAGTCATTCTTCTTCTTTTTTTTTTTCTTTTTTTTTTTTGTGGGGGGGGGGGGATCCACAAGGCGGTGTTAGGTACAAAAGCCTAAACTCTTTAACATGGGGGTCAAAATTTAATATGGTAGGTGGAG
>JAAUXT010089155.1_pt1 | contig 15727 bp, 26 predicted proteins | sample 7278171 | NCBI WGS metagenome assembly JAAUXT01 (sample SAMN14350112, study PRJNA611818) | marine sediment metagenome | isolation source: surface marine sediment (1.8m) | place: French Polynesia: Moorea | collected 2018-08 | reverse complement strand
TTGTGTAGATCCTGTATTTGACATTGAGAAAGTAAGAAGAGTGGTGATGCAAATTTTCCGAATTGGTGAAAAATCAGGGTGGATCGGTTATATAAATTTCGTGCCTCGTAAGTGCACATTTGCACAAAACGAAAGTTTGCTCGATCACGTTTCTTTGTGAACGTTTTCTTGGGGTCGCAGCGTGTACGAGACAAATGGAAACAACTTATTTGTTGAAAGGAAGTACTTGCACGATGTTTTGCCTTCTTTTCTTTGTCGTTTGATATCAAATGCAAATTTGGGTCCGTTTCAAAGCAATGCGTACAGTAACAAACGACATGGGGGAATGGGTTGCAGTCTTGAATTCTCTCAGGTCTTCATCGTTGAAAACCTCTTTGTCACGTCAATGTTTTGGTGGTGTGAGAGCAGAATGGTACAGATTTACTGTCGCTTGAACTGCAACACCCATGTTTGGTAACATGTGGGCTTGTTATCGTGCGGTGTCGATGCCGGATATTTCTGCGATGCAGCCATTGAAGTGTTCCTGCGAATGTGCGGTTTTTGAGGTCCCGGCTTCACGACTCGTATTTGCTGCCTTTAGGAGTCGATGTTCCAGCCATCGTCACCGACGCGGCGTCGTGAGAGTACGCCGCTGCTCGAGAAGCTGAAAACAGACGCGGCCGCTGTTCGCCTCAAGGTGCTGAACGCGATGGAGAAGGGAAAAGACGAACCCAAGAAGCAGGAGAAACCGCGCGAGGAGCTGCCCATTCAGAAGTACATCCGCATGCAGGTGAGAGGACATCCACTCACTGCAGACAAACACACGAACAGACGATGGCATGACAACCCGAATTGTTGCATATGTGTGACAAGCATTGTGACTGACAAGTGACTCACTTGTGCTGCAGGTGCAGAACTTGACACAGAGCCCGATGTCAATCATCACCAAGGCGGCGCCAATCTTGGCCGAGGACTCGTTTGTCGACATGCTTCCGGTTGCGTGGGAACTGTTGCTGGAGCACGATCAAGAGCTTTGCGCGGCGGCAGGTGCGTGTCAACACCGCGTGCCGTTCACAACTTGCATTTCTGTGGCGTTCACATGCAGTTTGTGTTGTCAAATCAAGACAAAAGAAAACGATTGACCATGTGTCCAAAGGAACATCTGAAAGTTTTCATGTGAAACTTGTTGATCAGGAAAGAGTGTTGACTGTTTCAGCTTCTGTGTTCGTCCTGTCGTCGGTGAAGGCTCCCGATCACGTGCAGGAGATGGTGACGCGGGAGCTGCAGCACACCGACCCAAACCAACGCATCAACGCCATCCTCAGGTCTCCACATTCCTGCACCCACCCACCCACCCACGCGCACCGCAATACACAGATGCAACTGGAGCAGATGTGGTGCTCGATTCCGTGAAAAACCGCGTCATCTGCTGGAAGTAGAGTCTATTCGTGCACAGAACCGCGACAGTGTTGTCAGTGCCGAAGAAAGAAATGCGATGTTGTTGTTCACACCTTGCAAATTATTTGCCTTCAGGTACGGTACCCTGTGGAGGTTCCGGTATCAGGTTTGGCCGAGAATGGAAGATGGAGCGTCGGTCATTTTCAAGGTCAGTGTCTGGCGTCGAGGGGGGGTGGGCGCTACCCAGGATTTAGTGTCAACAGGAAGGAGGACCAACTTTGGCTTGCGGACAAAACTTTGGAATGTCGGGTCTTTCTGTTTAGAGCAGGAAAAAACGAACTGTCTCATGATATGTTGTGGGGAACATCAGTCCTGGGTCTTGTGAGAAACGTAAAGACCTTTTCTAAAGGTTCCACCGCCGAGTATCGACTTTGTGCTGCCGTCGCCCACGATTGGGTTGCCAGCTCAGACGGTCGTCGACCCGCCATGGATGCCGCATTTCAAGGCCAAGGTCACAGAGGTCACTCTGAACCAGGAAGAGTCGGTGAGTGGTCGTGCCGACACTCGGGGATGAAAACCGTAAGTGAGCAGTCAGTTGTCTTCCACGACGCCGAAGCTCACAGAACATTGTGTTGCGTCCACAAACGACCAGTTCCAACTTCGGACACTGTTTGAAGGAGAAATTCCCAGGAAAAATTTATTCTGCAGCCGAACAAGACACTTCGGCCACAGCATACTTACAAACGTATTCACTTTGTCCATTCACATTTTTAGAAAACGTTTGTCACGGCCACGACGACACGCCGCAAGCAGCAGCAGGAGATGCTGCACCGCGCGCTGCTCGCGGAGGAAGAGCGGCGTCGCGCTGCCCGTGAAAATTTCCACATGACGTCAGTTCCGGTCATGTGCCAAGCGGCGTACGAGCCGGCGTTGCACCACGTGGGCGAGGAGCACGAGGAAGGTGGGTGCCGACGTCACGGTGCACTCATGATGTGGTGGTGACATCGCAGTGTCCATCATCGCGAATGTGTTTGTTCCACTGTGATATCAGCAACCTAGCTTTGTGTCCTTCACAACTAAAATGTGCTGTGGCATTGACATTTCACACTTCGAAATGTAGATGCTTCAGGTAGACCATATTGAAAGCGATGGCCAACACACAAGGGGAACCATGGCAACCAAAACTGTGTCTTTACTCTCCTTGTTCGCACTTTGTAGAAATCCCAATTTGTGTTTTTGCCTTGTTTTGTTGATGTTTCAACTCAACAGAGGACATTTTCCTGCAAAAATTGTGAGACGAGAAAAGTTCTCGCAATTTGGTTTTGTTTTTGGCTTTGAGTCTGTTTTTTGTGCTTCTGGTCGAGACGGCCACGTTGTGACCTGAAAAATTTTGCAATTGTGAACGTTTTTTCAAGTGGTCATCTCGCCATGATGCACAACCTGGTCAGATCTGGTGATTTTTGCCTCGTGCTTTTGGTAGTTTTGTTGCCATGGATGCTTGTTTACACCATCATTCACGTCTTGGCAAAGCCAGCAGAACCACAGCATTCAGACGCCTAGTTTCGCTTCACGCAAGTCTGGAGTTCATACCAAATGAGCAACAACATGCAACACGAGAAATTGGTCGTTCAGTGCGTCTTGTCAAGTAACTGTTCTCAAGATTGAAAGTTTCTGAGCTTGTTCGTTTGTCACCAACATGTTGCTCAGACACTTCCCATGAAATTGAGTGGACACGAAATTGGTAGCAACTTTAGGAGTGAGCATAGATTGACTGCTGCACCAGAATGCACACTGCTTGAAGGAGTAGATTGATACTTCTTGTGTCTTGGTGCGGCAGAAGTCTCGTCTGAACAGGGCACGGTGTTATCTTTCTGTGCTGTTTTCCTTTCTGTACATGTGTTGCTGCTGTGCCGTGGCTCCGTGCGGCTTTCGCTCACTTCGTCTCCACCCGTCTTCCGTGGGTCGTGCATTGCTTGGTCTTGATGTCTTGTGCCTGCAACAACGACGACAACGACAAATGTTGCGTCACTGGACGTCCCGAAATCAACCACGTCCGACGTCTGTGATGTGACAACGCCTCACCAATATTCCAACGGACGGTCGCAACGAAACGCCCATTCGCCGCCTCGTCATGGAAAAACCACGATGTGCGATTGTACAACGTTTTGCTGACGTCAGCGGCGGCGTTAGTGGATGAGATGAACATGGTGAACATGGCAGCGCGGCGCATGTCGGTGGCGCCGCTGAACCGGGCGGCGGCGGCAAGCAACCTGCAGGCGCGGGCGTCGTGGCGCTCGGGCAGCATGTTCTGGGCGCGGCCCCCACTGTACGACGGTATGTGGGTGAAGAGTGAGGTGGGATTGGGCGGGTTGTTGCGTGGGTAGGGTTGTGAGTATGAGCTGTTCGGGAGGTGTACAGTCCAGATGGGACTGGGTAAACAAGAGAACAGCAGGGGTGAGGGAGAAAAGGGATGAGACAACTGACTTTGTGTCGTTCTCGTCTCCGACACAGCCGTTAGTAACGGTTACGAATCGAGTCACTGAATGAGGGCATGTCGAAATTGGTCATGACGTTTTGTTGAAAAGCAGTTGGTGGGGTCATCCGCACACAACCGCACACTTTCCACACTTTGATTCGGCACATATTTTCTCAACACACGCTTTTGGTGTTTTGTTTGTATTCTTATTGTTTGTGGTTCGGATGATTTGTGTTTGTATAGTTTGTTGGTTTCGGAAAGGGCCACGCAAACAAAACGTTTGTTGGTCTTTTTTGCGTGAATTGATTCTATTTCCTGCACGCGGGCGCAGCTTATGTGCGGGCAAGATGAAAATGCACAGCCTTGCCTGCAAAGATTAATTTTGTCATCAAAACATAATTTATGTCTTGTTTTGTTCCCTTTAGTTCGCAACTCACCCAATGGAGTGACAAGGCAAGATGGCCCATCGAATTGCGACTGACCCTGTTTGCATTTCTGTGTTCCGTTGGCGTTTTGATTCCCTTCTGAATTTTGAGTTGAGTCCTGCAGCAGGCAAAATGCGTGGCTGGGTGGGTGTGGGGGGAGTGGCGGACGGCGACGTGACACGTACGAGAACGAGAATCTCGTGGATTCACTGAAGTGTCTCTGCTACTGCAGGCGAGGAGGAGCGAGTGGAGATCGTGCACGCGCACCACATGCAGCTCGCGCAGTCGTGCTTCCCGTCGTGCGTGTGCGCAGCGGCGCTGCCGCTCATCCACCTGCTCGAGGACCTGCAGGTCAACACGGACGGAACCGCAGGTGCGTGGCGCGGTGCGCGGCTCAAACAGACCTGAGACAAGAACCACGTTGGTCGCCCAGGGTGCCCAATGTGCCTTTGCACAGTCGACACAATTTGATTTGTAAACGACTCTGGTGTCTTCCAACTGTTCCGTGCGCTTGTGGCCAACACAAAACGGTGGGCCTGGTGTTTTGTGCATGGTTGCAAATCTCGGATTGGTTTTCAGTGCGGGAGGTGGCTGAACAGCTCATCTGGCAATGTTTGGTGGATGATCCAGCGCTCTTCATGAGAACTTTCCTCGAGAAGCTCACAAACCGTGACAGAAGGGTCAGTATCGCTGCTTGGTTTGGGTACTGAAATCAGAACAAGAGGACTGGTCGTATCCTCCCCTTTGAGGTGGCCAGTACGACAGACACGGACAGCCGTTGCCATACACACGGTTCCATAGACAGGACAGTTGCCTTTCAGGGTTGATACTTGTGTTTTGAGACCTCTCGTCACCAGAAAATGGTGCAATGTCGTCCTTGCTTGACAGGAGGAGCTGGTGTACCTGCTGCGGAAGCTGCTGTATCACATCGCAGAGCTGCCGGCGCAGACCGCCCACACACTCTTCAACTATCTCGTGCGTACCTCACTCCCATCCACTTGATTCCAGCCAGTGCCTCTCGCAGCAAATCCGAAAAGAGTTTCATTTGGATCCTACAACAGATCCACTTTAATTTGAGTTCAGAAGGGGACTCACGTGTGTATGGACATGTACGTGTTGCAGGTGGGCTACATCATGTTCTACGTGCGCTCGCCGGCAGAGGGCGGGCAGGAGTCGATCGCAGAGGCGCTGAGCGTGCTGCGCCTCGTCGTGCCCAGCGTGCACGGCATCTTCTTCAAGGACCTCAAACAGACTCTTCGCAAAGAACAGTGTGATGTAAGTGTCGCGATGTGCAAGGACGAGGCCAAAACACACGACAAACTGAAATTTCTTTTTGATGAATTGGAACAACAGTTGTGTTCCAATGAACCCAACGTACGATTTGTGTTTCAACCAGAAACTCCAAATCCTTCCCCAGTTTGTTTTGTTCCCAATTTTGAGAAGTCTACTTTGTCTCCGCTGAGCTTTCTCAGCTGCTCACCAAACTTTTCAACTCACCTCTCGTGCAATTTTGTGTGAAAAGATGCTCTCTTTGTGTTTCTTTGTCTTGTGTGTAACCCACAATGGAAATCTTTGCTTATTATTTCGCTACTCCGTCTGATTTTAGACCAGTGTAAGTATGATTCTGGAGCGTCGACAGTTCTAGGCACGTAGCGCTGTCCAATTGTCACGCTTAGATGGTGCAGTCAATTTTGCCAAGGAACGAGAAACTCTGGGGTGAACTTCTCAAACTGACAAGTGGGGCGTTCTTGGGGAAGTGCGAGCAATCTCTGGTTCGCAGGAGAATGAGATGTAGCCAGCTGTGTCCGTTTAGCCAATGTTACTCGCACACATAGCCCAGTGATACACATCACCGGAGCTTTAGCTTTATCCGTTAGAGACACTCGCATAGGAAGCCACAGTGTCAGATTGTTTTGTAGGATGTAAACTGGTCGCACAGCCGTATTGTCGTCAGGCAGTTTGTGCAGTACGTCGCTCACATGTAGATTTGCACTTGATCTAAATTTAGCTTTTGGAGTTGGGGAAGGCAGTAAGCAGATCCCCACTGCAGTAAAACAAACCGAACAAAAGCATGAAGCAACCAGTTGGTCAGAAGACCTTTTGGTGAATTTGCTGTCAAACAGGTGTCAATTGACAGAAATGATCTGTTGTTCCTGCTGTGCACAAACTGCCGACAGAGTCAACCAGACGCAACTTGAAGAAACATGTCGTATCATTGTACACGTTTGTCTGTTCCGTTGAAGCTGAAAGATTTTTTTCATGTCCAAGTGTTTATTTCGTCGTTTAAAAACTACTTTGGAATTCTTTCCCGACCTGAGAAAACGTTCAGTGCAAACAGTTCAACGTTCAGCTCCACAACTGGCAAAACGAGATCAAACTCCTTGGAATTGTGATGATGCAGGTTTGATCTGGTGTCGAAAGAAATGCCATTGGAATGTGGTCCTTCTTCTGCATTTGTGTGCGGTTTTGAAATTTCGCATTCGAGGGTCTGACCAGCGTTTTGTGGACAAAATTTCAGCCATCGCTGATGATCACGGCGAACGTTCCCAGCGCAAAGAAGCTGATCGTGCACGGCCCTGATCTGGCGTCGATTCCTTCGCAGTACCCCATTCACGAGGTGAGCTGTGACCTTGCTTGCGTGCGCGTGTGCGCGTGCGTGTGGTCAGCGTATCTTGCACCTGTTTCTCAAAGTCTTGTTCAACGAAAAGATGTGTTGTTGAAAATGCAGGACACGCAGTTCGCGGCCATCTTGGCGGACAGTGTGGAGTTCTTCAACATTCCAGAAGACGAACACAGCTCCCACTTCCTCGTCGACACCAAAACAAGTGAGCAAGTTTGATGCAGTGTCGCAATTGTCGGTGGTGATTTGCAGTCACGATAGATCGTTCGGGCAATCAGTGTGACTGAGCGGTTGAGTTGTCCGTTCGAATTCTGATGTGTCGTGCCTTGTTGCAGACCAACTGCACAACCTCAACTCGTACGTGCGCGACTTCTACTTCTTCCGACGCAACTTCTACCCGCAGCTCACGTTGGTGCACATGAATCCGGAGGAAGCAGCCAAGGGGCTGCAGAAACAGGTGCGCACAACCTTGTCTGTCTTCCAGAGCACAGCTCCGTCAAATTTTGTATCAAAACACATCTCTTCCTGTTGCGAGCCCTCATGCCTTCTGGTTTCTTTGTCCAGCTTACTCGAAGAACTGCCGGAGGGAGCTGTTTGTTCAAGGCCAGGTTGCCAGTTGTTTGATCACGTTCTCAGACTTGCGAATCATTTGCAGGCATACATCCTCAAGATGGTGGAGATCGGAAAGGTCCTCTTTTCAACGTCCATCATTCAACATTCTCCAAGTCAACAGGTCAGTTCTTCCTGTCATCAAACAGGGGAAGTGCCAGCAGTTGAGTTTCTGGAAATGATACTGCAGCAAGTGCGGTGCATCTTTGTGTCAGAATGAAAAAACTGTGCATATCAAGTTGAAATGGCAATGTTTCTGAGCACTGAATGCTTGCATGTTGCAGACACAGAATCACGTCTCGTTCCTGCGTGAGGAACTTCTCAAACTTCCGTCGTTTCCGCGCAAAGCGCTCGAGTCCGAACTGGGGTTGTACAAGGGCAGCCTCGGCAGGGTGAGCTCACGATTACCTCCATGTCTGAATCACCACCGAGACCACACAGCGGGATTATGAAGAACAGTAGATTTCTAACTGGAACCTTGTCAGAAGACAACAAATTTCGCGCACAGACCAAGCTGATGTTTGTTTCGTTTGTACACGGGAACAAACCAGCTGTGGTTGCCTGGGGTTTCAGTGTGACGACGCGCGTTTCGTTGCAGGAGTTGCTGGGCGTGGATATGCTGCACAAATACGTGTGGACCAAGGTAGACAATTGCTACAGTATGCCGGTCGAAGATATAACTTGGGTTTTTGGACGAGTTTGTCAAAATGCAAATTGTTTGGGACATTTATTGTATCAGAAGAATGCAAAACCCACGAAAATGTTATGAACGATAGGTCTTCTGATACGCAAAAAGGAATGAAAGGTCTCAGTTTGGAGACTGAAGAGAGAATAGCTTTTCGTGGGATTCCTTTCGTGGAAGTTTCTGTCTTTCTGTCTCACAATTGTGAGAAGTCGCGATGTAGTTATTCAACTAAAGATTGGTTGTTACGCGGAACGGTGCTTCCACTGTTTGTTTCGTTTTCCAGCTGATGAGCACGATGTTCACGTCCATGTCGAGCACCTTCACGACGGCGGACGACCTGCTGCTCTTCCTGAACGTGCTGAACGGCGCATTGCTGCTGCACTGCGAAGACTCGGCTGTGCTGCGCGTCTGCCTCGGAACGCTGCTGAACGCGTCCAGGCATTTCAAACAGGTCTTCTCCACGAGCGGGTGAGTCGGGCCAAAAGTGTGGGAGACGACAGTCTGGGGCAGAAGCACTTGTAACACTCTGGTTCTGTGGCATCCAAATTCAGTACTCCTTCTTTGAAAGTCTCCAGAGAGGATGCGTTGGTCTCTCAGTGATAAAAAGGCTTTTCGAACAGGCGACGTGGTGCTGATCTTTATCTGTGTTGTTGGACTGAGGTTTGGTCACTGGTTTCAATGACGGAAGGTTCACGGAGTGCAATGCTTCAGAACCTTCTGGTCATGACTACTTGTTTCAATCTGGTTCAGATATTCTTCAGGCTCATTGACATCTTTTTGGGGTTTCAGCTACATCCACGTGATGCCGACGCTGCTGCGGATCTACTCGAATCACCAGAGCAACCTCGTGTTGTGTGAGACGCTCGAGTTCGCGTGCCGCCAGTTCTTCATCATGCATCGCGAGCCCTTCATTCTGCAGGTCCGTGTTGAAAATACGCGAGCGGAAAATGGACGACTCGCTTAGTGAAGTTTACTGAGCTCGTTGTTGTGGAGTCCGGTTGCTTGCCCTGTGGTGCGACATTGGGAGGCAATTCTATCTCAGTGCGCACTGGACACATTTCTATGTTTCTGCCTCTCACCATTTTTCGGTGGCTTCATGTTTCAAAAGCATCGGGTCTCTCCCAATCTCCCATAAATGAAGCATCAGTGACAGCCCAAAAACAGAAGCTCCGGCACTCGTGAACCTTGGCACAAACCTTCCGCCTCTTCTGTACTTGAGGTGTTTTGATCTGACCCGCTGAAGTACGTGACCATTCCAGATGTTTGGGTGTGTGGCTGGGATCCTGAACACTGATCAGGACCCGACTGTGGTGGACTGCATGAAGGTGAGCACGAAGGCGCTGTTCCAGCTGCTGCAGGCGCTCGAGCGCGACTGCCCCGACACGCTCGACGTGCTCGATCTGGTGGAGGGAGAGAAGCCGCTCGAAGCCCTGGTGAGTTCATAGAGCTCTCGCAGAATATTTTTTTGCTGCACGTCGAGTGCACCGCAAGCTCTGAGCTTGGCTAAGGTTTTATATGTGCTTGGACGGCGTGACCCTTGGACTATTTCCCAGCACTCGACCTGGAAATTATTGGGTCCAAAACCAACCAGTGTGTCTCGTTTCTGGGGTCTTTACTGTTTTGCAAATCGAGGTCCAATCAACTTTTTTTTGCGTACGTGTGCAGGATTTCTGTTATCACGACGACCCAGACACTATCACTGTGATCGACGCCATCAACACGTGCGTCACGGTCGTGGCGTACGCCTGCGACTCGGTCCGGGCAAGCCAGATGCTGGTGAGTTTGTGGGCAAAGCAAACTTGCAATCCGTGGGAGTGATGCGTGAGCCTGTTTCGTGGAATCAGAATTTGCAGGGAGATGCGGCAGCGAAATTTGTTTTGTCAAACTTGTGGCGTCAGATTTGGCAGATTTGGAAACCAATGTTGTTTCTGATGATCGTTCATTCGAACCGTGCAGTGGTATTTTACAGACGATTCTGGACGCAATCCTGCCTCACTACTTGGAGAAGGTGAAGGCGGAGACGGTGCGCAAAGACACCCCCGCCGCGGCGCGGGAAGAGATCGGCGCACTCGGCACCGTCGCGGCGTCTGTGCGCGCTCTCGTGTCCAGCTGCGAGCCACTCGCCAGGTGGGTCTTGGGGTGGAGTGACAGAGGCCAGTGGAAGGGCGGGGCCCATCACCGGCAAGAACAAATAGCATGTTTGAAGTGATGTGGCAAATCCTGTCGGTGCTTTGGACGAACGCAATTGACAGTGGTTCCCGAATCTCCCGTCTGTGTCCTTGAGCGGATTTCTGCTCATGGCTGAATGAATAGTATCAGAAGTCCTTCGAAATTGAGAAGCTCGCTCTTGCGTGGACCAGGTGGACCCCACGAGTCACCATGTGATTACCTTGTTGTCGAAATCAGGCTCATCTCCCATCCTTCTCAAGTCACTTGTAGCTAGGCATGGTCCCGCCTTGGGCGTTTCTTCGTTCCTGTTCATGGTGTGACAGTTTGCTTCAAGCTGTTAGATCTCATCGTGGAATTTCAAGCGAGAAAGACATTTCTTTTTGAAATATTTTGCCGTGGTCTTCGTTGGTAATTTTCTCCGAACTGGGCTTCAGTTAGTTTCAGACGTCCTGTTCTTTGAATTATATTTCGCTGTTTGCGGCTCAGTAGATGTTTGGCGTCGAGTCCTTTGCGTTGACAGCTTGTTCTTTGCTTTGCCATCTGTGCGCTAGACTCCATGGCAGAATGCTCGGGTGAGTTAAGGACTTTGTGACTTTGGTTGTGGTCATGGAAACCTTACTGGGCTGAAAAGCAGATGCAAGGAACGGAGCTTGGGCAGTGTGTAGTATGTGATGGCTTCTTTTGTGATCTCTGCATGGTGGCTGTGTGGTTTGTGTTCGAAGTTCCCCCTTTGAAAATTCCGCGATTTTGTCCTCAAGTTTGTGACTTCGTCATTTCAAATGTAAACAGGTCTGTAAACCGGCTTGTGCCACGGCTGCGAGTAGCTTTTGTGTTGATTTGTGCTGTCATAGCTTTGCCTTGTGAATACATGTGCTGGTGACGAGTGCCACCTTTCGTGCCCACGCCTTTCACGATGAACATTGAAAAAATAGACCCAACTCATCACTGGCTTGTTCCAACCGTATTTTACGCAGTTGTTGTGGATAGACCTGGTGTCAGCTGCACTGCACTCAGTTTGTGCGAAGCACTTTCTGAAAGCAGAAATAGAGAGCAGTACGAGTTAGTCGCCACTACCAGCTCAAGAAATGTTGCAAAAGTTGGCAAAACTAGGTGCGGAATGGACCCTACAAATGTATCCTGGAGGTAACTTTCACTTGGGCTTTTTCGCACTGTGTACTCGTTAGGTTCCTGTCCCATGAAGCAGTCTTTGCTGGTCTTGCTGTTTGGAAAGTAAACATGCCTCTCAGAGGCGACCAAGTGCTGATTTCAATGCTGTAATCTGCCAGTGTTCTGGCTTCATTGAGAAACCAGCAAGTCTGCAGATTCCGTCACATATCAACATTGACAGAAAGTCTTTTTTGATGTGATCGAAAAACTGCTCACACTGATCGTCACAACAGCGGAGCTGGATGTTGACACCGTGGTTACTGCGTTGCAGGAACTTCAGTGGTCCGCAGCGGCACCTGGAGGAGACGAGTCGCTCGTGCAGGATGAACCACAACCACAGCAACCACTCCCCGAACGCTGCTGGCATCACTGCTGACGAGCAAACAGACATCAAGTATGTCACCACTGTTTCTCGCATTGTTTCAAAACACGACCCGAGCTTGGGATATCCTGTTCGGTCAGGACATGTGGGCCTGTTTGAAGAGCGTCCAGCCAAAACCAGTCTTTTTCTTGTTGTTCGTAAACGAGGACGTTGTCATCCAAAGAAGCATTTTGATTATTTTGTGCGCATAGCATGTACGAGAGTTTCCGGTACATGGAAGAGGGACACGCGGGCGGCGGCGCCGGAGGCGGGCGCGGCAAGAAGAGTCTGCAGCAGCAAGAAGACGAGGCGGAGGTGAGTCCGGCTCTCAAGTGTGAGCGTCTGGATGTGTTCCGAAAAGACCAGACCAACATTGTTGAGACTGTGCGGAGCTTGTGTGTTTGGACGAGAGAAAGTGCCGAGGACAGGGGCATGGTTTGTGAGCTGCTGATGGACTAGATGCCAACGTCTTTCTGAAACATCGGCAAACGAAGAGAAGTGAATCGGCAAGGGTGTGCTCTTGCCGTGGGTCATGGTTCATTGTTGTTCATTGCAGTACATCTACCAAAGATTGCAGCAGGAGTATGATAAAGAGGTACAAAACATGGTAGCAGATAGCACGTGTCTTTTGTTGCTGTATCAGGAATCAGTCTCATTCGGGATGAAACTTCTCAAGAAATTTCATCTTTGATCTTGCTGAAGTTGAAAATGTGTTGCGCATTTTGAACTCTGCAACCGCATTGTTGTTGCGCACAGACTTGTCCAGCCGGACATGAAGCACTGCCAGAGTGTGTTTATTTAGTGCCACGCTTGGGTGGAGGGTCAAGACCAAAAGCGTCTGGTGCATAGAATTCCACACGCTGGATAACGCCAGCACCGAGCACCGAGGGCATGCGTAGTTATCAGTGGGAGTGTAAGTCATCCCATTCTCCCAAAGACCTACAGACGGAGAACGAAGTTTTCGCAGTTTCTGGGTCTGACCTAACCAATCTCCAAGGTGGGGTATAGGTCCAACAGTAGTTCCCATGCTGCCCCCCCCCCTGCGGACAGGGTATGCTGTCTGTCATGGTGTGCCGTGGTGCGGCAATGAATCGTGCGCTTTCTAGGCACAGCCTACTTGTTCAGTTGTGAGTAAAACAACTCTCGGTCTTTGTTTGCAAGCGCGGTGACTGTGCAGTAGCGGACGTGAATCATGTTCTTCCTTGACGCACACAGTTTGCGATGTTTCAACTTGTTTGACGCACCCGTGGAGCGTACTCCCCGCAGACCTTCGTGACTTTTTCCCCACGAAATGACGTTTCTCGTGTTGCACTGTGTCCACCAGGTGACGCTGAACGAGTTCCGGAAGCCGCGCAACAGCGTGCTGTGCATTGTGGCGCGTTTCTACACGCATTCGACGTGCAGGATTCGCGAGCTGCGCAGACTGCTCGCAGACCCGACCTTCAAAATGCCCGAACTCCTCGACTCGAAGGCGCACAATGTAGGCGATTCGTTTCCTGGCTGCTCATTTGTCAAAAGCTCCGGCATCTATCAGCAGCTGTCAGCAGATGTAGAAAACTCTTGATTCCTGTTGTTGTAAAAGCCGCTCGCTATTGAAGAAGAACTTGGATGACGTTGTCTTTTTCAACTTTTTGCCGAAACTACAATTTCGTTGGGCTGTTGACAGAGACTGGCGGACATCGCGCACACGCTGCTCAAGGTCGCTCCGTACGATCCGGCGACGATGCGCTGCCCCGGACTCCAGATGTGAGTACATCCACCACACTGCCTCCCTGGATTTGCATTGAAGACCACAACCGCAGCTCGTTGCTGACACGCGTTCAAATTTGACGAAGGTTCAGCAGTTCAACATTGATTTGGCTCCGCTGCTTTTGCGTTGTTTGTAGTTCACTGTGATTCTGCAGTCACCACCAACTTGTGATTCGACAGAATTTGCCAATTTCTGATTTATCCGTTTCTTTCTTTGTCAGGTACATGACGGACATTTTGCCGATCACTGATTGGTCGCAAGAGTCTGTACGGCCTGCTCTCAACCTTGTTCTAAGACGCCTTGAGAGGCTGTTCTCCAAAATCTACAAGAAAAATGTCCTCCGGGTGCGTACAGTGCCAGTCATCACAATGATGGACAACGATTTGGAGAAAGTCCTGGACAAATGCACGCCGCGGAATATGAGGAATTTTCTTTTCACCAAATCCGTTGCTGTCTATCTGTGGAGAAAACACATGCAGTCAAAAAGGGGTGTGGTACAGAGAGAACCCGAAAAATAGTGATTTGAGATTTGGCCAAGGGGCGTGCAGGCATGACATGTTGACAGATGCACATGAAGGATTTTGTTCCTAATTTATTAGAGGCAAATGGACTGGACTGCGGGCGCCAACCTGCTGAAAGGTGTCTACAACACGCTCCTCAAATTCTCCTACATCGCGCACCTCCCTCATCTCAAGGTCAGTGGAAACTGCGGAAACAGAGTTGGAAGAAACCAATGATGCCCAGTGTTACATTCACTGACAAAATCTCCCTTTGTTTCTCAGACTCTGATCAACGTGGGACTGAACGTCATCTTGGCTGACGAGCCCAACACGGCCGCCCACACTCACACGCACAACGTCTCGATGGGCGACACGCTTCAGGTGCCATTGCCGGCCACCGGCCACCATCACTCCCACGCCCGGATCAACGCTCCGCCCGACTTCTGCTCCGCCGTCGTCAAGCTGACAGCCATGCAGATGCAGGCGCTCGGGGTGAGTTTGCACTCCGCTGCACCAGCTAGCTTTCGAGAACCAATACAAAAAGTTGCTTTGCCTTTGCTGAGGCGAGAAAAGAACCACAGGGACCAAAATTTCAGTTTTGGACGAGATCGTTTTCATTGCACATTTTGTTGTTTGTGTGTGACATAACCTTGCATTTTGCGATCACTGATTGTTCGCTTTGTCTTTGTTCAGGATCAGTATTCACTGGAGCACATCTGTGGTGGAATGTCCGTGTTCCCGAGCGCTGAGAAGACCATCAACATGCTCATCAACCTCGTCCTGCCGCTGTGCATCCGCATGGGCTGTGGCCGTCGAGGTGAGTCCGATGCTGGGGACAGTCTGAAGTTGCGTTTCCGATCCTCAGTGAAAAGGCGCCAAACGTCATGTCGACCGGTCTCAGAGAGCTTCTCTTCCCGCAGACGGGCCTCGTGCGCGCCCGTCCGACGTGACGTTTGCGTTGACGATCGTACTGCACGCGCTCGTTCCGCCTCACAAGTCGGCGGCGTCAGGCGGCGGCGGCGGCGGCTCCACCAAGCACCATCCGGAGCTCGGGCGCCTCGCCTCGACGTCATCGCAGGCGTCGAAACGCCACAACGTGACGCCGAAAGAGAGTGTTGTCAACGTGGCTCTGCTGGGTGAGAGCGCAGGAAGGGAACAAATATTTGTTTCAGTTGTCTTAAGCGTTTATTGAGCTGTGTTCGATTTGCCTCTCGTGGGATGTAGTGCGTTCCATTTCTCCCGGCAGGTCAAATGGTTGCAATCTCAAGTGATGTGTTCAGCGAGTTTCTCTTTTTTAAGCGTGTGGTCCCGAAGGGTGTTACCACACACTTAGTGTAATCACCATCAGTCTGTATGTCCGTCCATCTGTCCGTCCGTCCAACTGTCCATCCATATGTGTACAGTGGGTCTAACCACGGGGGGGGGGGTTGGACCCACTTTTGGAAAAATGGTCAGTGAGCATCACTGATCATTTCTGGCCATTTTTCCCAAAGTGGGTCCCGGGGGGGGGGGGGGGGGGGGGGGGGGGGGGGGGGGGGGGGGGGGGGGGGGGGGGGGGGGGGGGGGGGGGGGGGGGGGGGGGGGGGGG
>JAAUXT010141500.1_pt1 | contig 15733 bp, 18 predicted proteins | sample 7278171 | NCBI WGS metagenome assembly JAAUXT01 (sample SAMN14350112, study PRJNA611818) | marine sediment metagenome | isolation source: surface marine sediment (1.8m) | place: French Polynesia: Moorea | collected 2018-08 | reverse complement strand
CCTTGAAGCAGCTCCCGCGTGCATGTGGACGCGCCCTCGCAGATCCCTGGGAGGTCAAGGCCCTCCCCCCCCCCCCCCCCCCCCCCCCCCAGGAGGGCAGGCCGGATACAGTTCGCAATCGAACTGGGAGAGCGGTGGGGAAGGCGCCGCGCCAGTCTGCATCACACTCGAGAACTTGCGCGAAAAGGGACAACGATGACGTGTCCCACTCCTGTCTCATTTTGATGACTGTTTTGAGTCTCAAATCACGTTCTCCAGGAGCAAGGTCAGAATCACGTCGTGGCGCCGGACTCACCTTGGCGGCGTCCTTGCTCAGCGCCTGCGCGAGATGCGGCGCCAGTTTCTGCTGCAGGAGGCGCTGCTGCTGCGGCGTCTGGAGCTGCGTCAGCGTCGTGGCCGTCGGCGTCCCCGCCTGGTTCATCTGCAGAGAACGCCGCCCAATGAACACGGTGTCTGCGGCAAGGCTGAGCATGCGCCCCGAGATACGAGGGAAAAGATGGCAGCCGGTGAGGACTCGCGCAAATGAGTGAAACACGTACCTGCTGCAGGAGGTGCTGCTGCAGCTGCGTCGTCACGTGGTGCCCCGAGACCACGTGGTGCGTCGGTGACGTTACGAGCGTCGTCGAGTGCGCGCCCTGGCCCCCGATCTGCGTGATGGACGCCGCCATCGCGAGCGACGCCGCCTCCGCCTGCTGAATCTCCTCCTCTGTCAACCAGAGGGCGCCACGTGGCATCAAAACGCGCGACGCGAAAACCGCACACAGACGCTGTGCTACAAGTTTCCCTGAGATGTGCACGGCGAATGCGCAAATTCCAGTTTGATTGCTTTTGCAAAACACACACAAGCGTGCAGTATTCAGACTCATAATTTCAGCAACAATCGATGCGCGCACGTGTCAGGTGTTCAACACAGCTGTTCAACCAAGGCAAAGTCAGTGTTGATTTGGACCACGAGTCATCGCAGTGAGAATTGCGTGTTCGCGTGTTGTTGAGAGTCTCATATTGAGGGGTCACGTGTTGTGGGAACCACGTCTTGTGTTTGAGTTGTCCTGCTGAGAGTTACGGTACGCGGCTGCATCACGTAAGTGTCACGTGTTTGTGAGTGTCACGTGTTTGTGAGTGTCACGTGTTCGTGAGTGCGGACCTGTGAATGTGAGCGGCATGTCGGACGCCATCACGTCGTGGCTGAGCACAGCAGAGAAGATGTCGTCCAGGTGCTCGCCCTGCACGCCCGGCTCCATCCCGCCTGCAAACAGCACAGTCACACACCTGATCACACAGCTCATCACCCATCTCATCACACACACCTCACCACACACATCTCATCACACATCTTCACACCTCATCACACATCTTCACACCTCATCACACATGTCATCACACACCTCACCACACACCTCATCACACATCTTCACACCTCACCACACACCTCATCACACATCTTCACACCTCATCACACCTCATCACACATCTTCACACCTCATCACACACCTCACCACACATGGCCACTTCAGCAAACACGAGAAATTCCTTGGTTGTGCATCCACGCGAATTTGTTTTGCTCTACAGAACACGAGACCAAAACACGTCCACGATGCAGTAACCAGTGGACACCTCTTGCGTTGCACACATCAATGGACGTTCCGCCGACACTGCACAGAGACGCAACGTTTGCGTCCCTGGTGTGAACAGACGAGAGGACGTACCGAGCATGAGACCGTCCCCGGGGTCGATGCCGTCCCCGCCGAGCCCGCCGCCCCCGCCCGCGCCGCCCGTGCTGCCCTTGCGCTGCTGCAGCAGCAGCTGCTTCCCTGACAGGCGGCGCCGCCTCGCGGCGCTCTGCCGCAGCACCACGTTGTGCTGGTTGAGCGTCGACGGGCTGAGGCGCTGCAGCGCGACGTTACAGCGACGCACCACCAACCCGCGCGGCATGCGACACCTGGCGGCGAAAAAGAGCAACGACACGTGACACTCGTTGTACAAGGACGGCCATGTTGAATCTGTCTACATGGACCTTTCGGTCCGACACGTCAAAGGTGTTCTTGTTTTAAAGTGAGAGCGTACACAGGGGCTGGATCCAAAATTAAATCCAGGCACTTCTAGAAATGCAAAACGTTTGACAAAGAGAGACTGGGGCGCACACGGGAGACTCGTGGGGAACTTCGCCACTTCGTTTCTTGAGACACAACGCGGATTAGTGGATTATTGTTTCAGAAGGAAGGCTGCATGCCGACTGGTGCTGGTGTCCCGTGGTTGCAGTTCTAGCGAGAGGACCCTGGATGGGTGGACAGAGTGGGTTGAAGCGTGAGCCCCGCTGTGTGTCGCACCGTGCGACGTTCAGTGCAGAAACGAGTCAAGACCCTGCGACTCTGCGTCAGAACCGTGATTCGGCTCTGGAGAAAAGCGTTCTTGTGCTGGGTGGAGGAGGATGGGCAGGAGAAATTGCGCAGTGACTTTCCAACTCGACCCTCAAACTGATCCTGTACAACTGCAAGACACGCCGGCCTGTTATTGGCTGGCAGCACGTGCCCCTGATTATCGCCCACGCAGCACGTGTGTTCCCAGGGCCGCCGCCGCGTCACGTACCTGCTCATGACCTGGTCGGAACTCTCGTCCTTGTTATGGTGCATGCGGATGTGGCGCGCCACCGACGACTTGATCTGGAACTTCTTGTCGCATTTGGGGCACGGGTAGAGGTCGACCGGGGGCGGCGGCGGGGGCGCGGCGCCTCCGCCCCCCGGCAGCGCTCCGCCGCCAACCGCAGATCTAACAAAGCCAGGCACAACCAACGTCACTCGGAGGAGGGCGCAAACAGTCAGCAGCGGAGCAACATGCACAGCAAGTGTTCAGTCAGTGTTTCTCTGCAGACACACGGACCAGATTCGCAGCCACAATGATGACCCCCAGGCGGCCCAACTGTTTCGGGTGAAACTGGGCCGTGTGTGGAAGATGCAGAGAACTGAACCCTCCAGATTCAGAACAAGACTCTCAAAACTTTAGCAAATCAGTCCGAGTCGCAAAGTGAGGACGGATTACGCGGATTGATTGATTACCGTGTCACACGTTTCGCATCAAGTTTTCTCCGTCCACAAGTCAACGACCCTGCACACCGTCGGGTCTTTTCGGTTTCTTCTGAACAAAGAGGTCTGTACGTACGCACAGACACACTGTCAATCCACTGATTTTTTCAGACCTGTCACGCAAAGTCTCCGCGCGAGGTCACAGCGTGATGTGGACAACAAAATTTGATGCGAAACTTCAAGCAAGTCGACAACCAGGAATCGACGGTCAAGATGTGGTGGTATTCACACGTTAGTAAAGTCCAGGTCAAAATACGGCAAAGCATGCAGTTAGTTCTCAACAGCAAACCAGGACAGGGCCGTTGTGCCAATGTACAGCGTGGTCCGCGAGTCCTGACGCGAATCACGTGGGCTCGGGCGATAATAGGTGAGCAGGACCACGCACCTCGCGAGCATCGCCTCCGTCGGCTCCTTGTGGTTCATGCGCAGGTGACGCGTGACGGACGACTTGAGCTGGAACTTCTTGTCGCACTTCGGACACTGGTACCACGTCTTGTCGGCGATGGAGACGACCGACTTGGGTTTGCTGGGCGCCGCCGGCTTCACGGAACATACCCACTCCTGGTGCCGTCTCCGCTGCAGACAGACAACTCAATGTCAAGGTCCGAATTGTAAACACATGTTGTCTCCTTGAAAGATGCGTGATGCAAATCGAGCTCTAAGCATCCACAGCTCAAAAATTTTGCCATTTGTCTCATGACCAGGAACAAGAACGCTTTGAAGTGCAGACACGCGCCTGACCAGAGTGGCGTCCCTCTTGGGCAACGCAATTGCAAGATACCGTGTTTGGAGGCGCTCTCAACAATTCGTTGTCGTCACGGTGACATGACGCACCTGGTGCAAAAAGTGCTGACTCAGCGCTACGAACCTGGGACATGGTCGGGAACCACTTCTTGCAGTACTGGCAGCGGAACCTGCGGTTCGGGTTGATGATGAGCTGGTCGGCGGGGATCTCCTCCGCCTCGCCCGGCTCCCCGGCCGCCTCCTCCTCCTCCGCCAGCCCCAGCTCCGACGCCGGAGGCGGCGGCGGCGGCGCCGTCGGGAGCGCCTCGTCCTCGGGAGGGGGCACCACCGCCACGACGGGCACTTCAGCTGCAGACGCAACTGCATCTGCCCGTGACTCTCCGTCAGGTTCCTGAGAAAGACACGGACAAAAGGGAAACGTTGAGAAAAGGTCCGAAATCCCCCAGGAAGTTGCTGCCATCAAGTTCCATGCCAGCCAGAAACAGCATGTTTTCGTGAATCAGTGAAGCGAGGAATGGGCGATAATAGAGCGCACACGACACGCCGCGCTGCATACCTGCTCCCGTTCTCCGTCTGTCGGCCCCGGAGCCGTCGTCTCTCCGACCTCGGGCTGAGGCGGCGGCGTCTCCCCGGCGCCGTCGCTCCCCCTGGCGGCGGGCTGCTCGGGCTCAGCCGCCGCGGTCACCTCCCGTGACGGAGCGCCCTCCTCCCCGGGGGAGTCAGCGGGGGTGTCCGCGACCCCCGGGGCACCGCTCGGCTGCTCACTGCCTGGAGTGACACCGAGCTCTGATGTCTTATCCACCACTGACTCCTCCACTGCGGGTCCCTGTGGTTCCGTCTTTTCGCTGGTGGTGTCAGTGTGCTCGGGTATAGCATTAACGGCTTGGGGTTCGGAATCCCTGTCGTCACTGGCTACAGCAGCGGGACTCCCTTCTGCTCTGGTCCCCGTGTCCTCCGGGGTTTCCCCGGAGTCTTGTTCAGTGGGCTTTTCTCCCTGGTCCTCTTTGGAGTCCTGTGGCACGTCGTCTGTGGTTGGTGCAGCACCGGGCTGAGTGTCGCCCTCGGCCGGAGCCGGTTGCCCAGCCGGCTGGCCCTGTTCCCCAGCCGGTTGGCCCGGTTCCCCAGCAGGCTGGCCCGGTTCGCCAGCGGGCTCGGCCGGTGCGTCGCCCGAGGTAGTTGTGGCTGTGACCGCGGTCTCTGCGTCCTCACCCTGACTCTGCTCGGTGCCTGAGGACGAGTCTTCGTTGTCGTACGGCACCAGACTCGGCTGTTGCGACTGTTTGGCTGCGGCCTCCTCCCCGTCTCCCTCAGTCTCTGCGGATTCGCGCTCCGGCCTCGCTTCCTCCGCTTCTGCTTCAGTTGCACCAGTCACGGCGGCTTCAGTACCCGTCTCAACGCTGTCTGCACTCTCCAGCGCGCTTTTCACCACTTCCGGCTCCTGACTGGGTTTGTCGGTGCTGCCATCAGTAGTGGCTTCCGGTTTGGGGGATTCCTGGGGCTGCTGTGCTTGACTAGCTTCGGAGTCCGATTTGTGTGGTGATTCTGAAGTGGGACTTTGTGCTTTGGGTTCATCGGGCTCGTTTGGCTGTTCTTCCTGATCAGTTGCGTCCGACTGCTTGCTGTCTTCGTCAGTTTTGACGGGAACCGGTTCTTTCACTTCGTCCTTGACCTCCTCGGCACTGGTTCCCGGTTCTGAGATTCCTTCAGCACGAGGCTGATCCTGTGTGGCACTGTTTGTGACGTCACTGGCCTTGTCGCTGCTTTGTTCTTCGGTCCCCGCCTCGTCGGTCGTGCACTCAGTATCTGCAGGAGTCTGACCCTCAGTATCCTTGTCTGTCGCTGCTGCCTCTGTATCATGGTTGCGGCTCTCGCCCGGCTGGGTTGGCGCCGGCGCCGGCGTCAGCGTACCGTCCGCTTGGTTCAGCACGGCTTGAGATTCACTTTCCCCTTGAGTTGAACACGGGTCCGCGGCAGGTGTCGCCTCGAGCTGCGCGCTCGTGGCGACGCCACCACTGGTGCTGCCATCTGCTGCTTCCTGTGCACGTTCACCGGGACTCTGACCCTCCGCTGCTGGTTCCCCCTGCTCCGTGGTCTCCTCTGGACCGGTTTTCTCCGGCGCCGGCTCGAGCTGCTGGTTTTCCTGCTGCTCCGTCCGCTCCGGGTCAGCGTTCTCGGGCTGCGACGCGTCCTCGGCCGGAGCAGGGTCAGAGGCGCCCTCTGGCGGCGGCGGCGGCGCCTCTTGTCCGGACACAGTGGCCGTCTGCTCGACCCCGACCGCCACTGGCGCCGCTGTACTCGCTTTGGGTTTCTTCATCCCCATCTTGACACACCTGTTTGTGGAAAGTGTCAATGGTCAAATGCAATGGTTCGTGTATGGGGTGAAGCTGGCCACGAGACTACGCAAGGTGAGAATATGAAGAGAATCGTGTGGTTACCTTGGCCCTGGAGGCCCAGTGGACTCCACCTCTCGGAATCCGTTTTTCTGTGGAACGTAACGTAGCCCCGCCTCCTCCAAGTGGAACAACAAGACCTGCGAAGCACACAAGGAACCATTGTGTTCGCTGCTCTTCTCCTTCCGTATATCACACGGACTCGCGCACTCACTCTCACACACACATTCACACACACACACACACACACATTCACGCACACACATGCGTACACATTGGGGACATTATGCACGACGTTTCTGTCAAACGTCGCGCCACTCGCTGACATCAAGTGGTGAGTGATTGGCCAGAGCCAAGGGAACTGGGCACAACATCATCATTTTGTGTACTCTTTTTGACGTTGGCGTTGATGCGACGTGTGCCTCAAATGCCGTGCATAAAGTCCCAACTGACATGTGCACGCACGCACGCGCACACAGACACACACACACACACGCACACAGACACACACACACACACACACACACACACACACACACACACCTTCTTGAGGTCGACCCAGCCGAGCCTCATGCTGAGCGACGCCGGCCTCAGAATCCCGACCACGTCGAGGATCTCCTTGTAGGTGGCGTCCTGGACGCCCTTGGGCACGGCGGGCTGGTCGGGCGGCGCCGCGCCCACGCTCGCGCGTCCCTTCAGCTTCTCCTCGAGCACGTGGTACACGCGCTCGCTCGGCTCCAGGTAGAACGCCGTCAGCATGTTCGCCTGAAAAACAGACACGTGGCGTTTGTTCATTCGGACGCGGAACGATGTGTTTCGCTTTCACCCACTCAATCTCATTTAGTGTACGGCACACACATTATTGTGCGAAGTCCCTCAAGGGCAAAGCACCATGTGGCAGTGCAGTATATGGCAAGGTGGATGAAATATCCCCTGCCCCCCTCCACCCTCCCCAACCCCCTGCCCGAACCCCCCCCCCTGCAGCTGGACCCCCCCCCCTGCAGACAGCATGACTGGTGGAAGACAAGGAAGAATTGACAATATTACCGGCAAGGGACTTCGCACTGCAGTTGCCTTGAGCACTGCTTCTTGTTCACACAGTGACGAAGGCGCACAGAGGGCGCTACTCACGAGCCACGTGTGGTGGTGGTGCTCGAACAGCGCCGCCACCTGGAGGCAGGTGCGGGTCAGCGAATCGGCCGCCTGGTCTGCCTCGGTGTCGTCGCGCACGATGCGCGCCGAGTCGAGCTTGGAGCGGTCCCGCTTCAGCGCCACCAGGCACTGCTCGCAGCAGAACTGCAGGAACTCCCACCCGAACTGCAGGCAGAACAACAGCAACTTTAGTCTCCACTTACACACACACACACACACACACACACACACACGCACACACGACAGGAACTCCCACCCGAACTGCAGGTGGAACAAGAGCAACGTCAGGCTCCACACACATGCACACACACACGCACGTACACACACACACGACAGGAACTCCCACCCGAACTGCAGGCAGAACAAGAGCAACTTTAGTCTGCACACACACACACACACACACACACACACACACACACACACACACACACACACACACACAACCGAACTGCAGCCAGAAGAAGCGCAACATCCCCGAGACACCGCACAACACCAAGTGCTGCGATTCAGAAACTTCGTGGCAGTGACACACCCCAGCGTCCTTGCCCCTCGCTGAACACGATCTTTTCCCAAGTCTACAGGTCCTTCGATTGTCATTCCAATTTGAAACGACTTTGGGCGGTTTCACCTGAGTCCCTGCGAACAACAGAACGTCTCAAGGCGGCGCAGTTTTCTCTTTCACTGTTCCCAAGGACACAGTTTCAGCGAACAACAACACCTCTCATGGCTACTTGTATTCGTGACGAAAACATCCGTCGAGTCGTCACGAGCAGTGGAAGCAACAAACAAAAGGATCGTGTCCAGCTCACACCACTCCAGGCCACGTCTGCTTTTCGCAAGAAACGCAAAAAAACGTTTTCACACAAAGCAGACTGGGACGTGCACACACACACAAACACGCACGCACACACGCACGCGAACACACGCAAACCAGCGCACACGTACATGACACGCACGCACGTACTTGACAAACACGCACACACACAGGACGCACACACGCACCTCGCTGTGGAGAACCTGCACGAGCAGCACGTTCTGACTCGGGTTGGTGGCGACATCTGCGACCTTCTGCACGCTGTGCAGGAAGACGGCGCTGTCGTCCTCCACGTGGCGCTGCACGCGCAGCCACAGCCGCAGCAGCTCCTGTAAACAAACGCACGTGCGCGCCGTGAGCGATAATCAAAGGCGCAATTGTTCAAAGTTTAAATTTGACCCCCTCTCCCAGGCATCCCCCCCTGGATCCCCTTGGACTCACCTCAGTGCAGGACTTCTTGGTCGGGTTCATCCAGTCCTGCAGCAGGAAGGTCTGCGCGAGGATGAGGCAGGCCGAGATGCGCTGCTCCCGGTCCAGCAGCGAGTTGAGCACCTTCCGTGCCGTCGCGCACGCCATCTCGTAGCACTGCGCAAACACGTGACAAACACGTGGTGAGAAGGCGCGAAATTGCCATGTTGTGTGTGTGTGTGTGAGAGAGAGAGAGAGAGAGAGAGAGAGAGAGAGAGAGAGAGAGAGAGAGAGAGAGATACGTGTGTGTCTGTGTGTGTGTGCGTCTGGTATGCACACGTGCACGCCACGCGTGCGTGTGTGTATGACGCACATGGAACACGAGACTCACCGGCTGGAGGCTGGTCTGGATCCCTGCGTAGCACAGGCAGTGAGTGACCACCTGAACGGCCGTCCGACTGTCCAGCTGCCAACACTGAAACAAACGCCCGTCAAAAGTCAGCACATTGTGATTCACTGTGGAGGGAACAAGCGCGACAATGCACCGTTGCCACAAGTTTCCAGCACAGTTTGACCTCAGCGCACTCGCTGACCTGGTTGTGAAACTCGTTGACGTGTCCGAACTTGTGCATGAGCAGCAGCTGCGTCTGGCGGATGAAGACGTCCTGCTCGAACAGCGGCGACTTGACGCACCAGTTGCACACATTGAGCGCGTAGTTCTCACATACGCCCTCTATGAGCATCTCGACACGCAGTTTGACCAGATCCGGTGGCTCCCCCAGCTGGATGAACTCCAGGGCTGCAAAATGACCAGCGGCTCTTCATTGCAGAACAAACATCCTCGAAATGGTCAGGCAATTTGACACCAGGGTGTCTGCGCCGATTTCAGCTTTGAAGCAACTTCCGGCGGGTGTTCCTCTGGTGAGATTGGGTCACTGTCCATGATGCTGTGTGTGCGTGTGTGTGTGTGTGTGCGTGTGTGTGTGTGCACGCACCTCGCTCCTCGTCGACGTCGTCTCCCTTCATCATTGCGACGAGGATGCCGTGCGTCCAGTAGTTGACCATGCAGCACTGGAGCCCCACGAACAGGTTCCCTGCAACAAGACGACCAGCGTCAAACAGTCGTTCAGCGACACCCACGCCCTCAGTGTGTGTGTGTGTGTGTGTGTGTGTGTGTGTGTGTGTGTATGTGTGTGTGTGAAGTTTCGAAATGAAAGTATACACGAGCGTTTGGGGGGTTTCCACCCACCCCACCCCTGTCCCTGCACAGCCAACACGCGACCGTGGAGTGTGTGTGTGTGTGTGTGTGTGTGTGTGTGCGTGCGTGTGCACGTGTGTGTGAGTGTGTGTGTGTCTGTGTGTCTGTGTGAGTGACTGTGTGTGTGTGTGTGAGTGACTGTTTGTGTGTGTGTGCGCGCGTGTGTGTGCGCGTGTGTGCGTGCTTCACGCTGCACGTACCGGCGGCGGTGCCCTTGAGTTTGTTGGCGGTGATGACGATGGTGGCGTTGAAGGAGGAGCGCGGCTCCTCGTGCTCCTGCAGCCGGTGGAACTCGACCCCGAGCACGAGCCGCGCGCACGCCCTGCAGACAGACGGACGGACGGATGAGAGGAGGAATGCGGGATGGACGGAATGAAGAAGACGGGTGCAGGACTCTCATCCCTAACACCCGTCGTGCGCACTTGAGGACCAATGACCGTTTCTCGTGACACAACGCGTTCTCATCTTGCCTCAAGTTTTCGTCAGGAGACTAAACGTAGCTCGTCAACCGACGAAATGCTGTTCTCTGAGGGGTCCAGGGTCGGACCCCTGACTTCCTGAACTAAGAACCCCGTTCAACACTGCCGGACCTCCCACCTCCTCAATTTGGTGTCTCCAATTGATGGTCAATCCTGGCAAAGAGCGAGCCCCCCCCCCCCAGCCCTGCCTCCTGCCTGTGTGCCCGGTCCAGGATCAGCCAGTTTCAAGTGGCAACTTCACTTCAACGTTGGAAACCCAAAGCGAACAGCAGAGCACGCAAAGAGTTCAAAGAGTCGCGAAAACAAACATGGCAAATGCTCCTCGACTCCATCAGATTTCAAACCGAGCAGCTCGCATCACAAAAGCGCCATCTTGCGTCAAGTTCTCACATCTCACTTCTTCTCCACCGCTGCGCAAAAACAAATTTGCTCAATAAATTTAATTTCCGACGCGGCTCATGAAATTACTCGGCGCATTAAAGCTGCGCGAACGTGAGGGCTGATGATGACGCTTCCGCTGTACCTGTCAAACCGAGGCTCGGGGACGACGCACGCGAACCGGTGTGACGCGCTCCGGAGACACCCCGCCCGCCTCCGGTGTCAGGGGATTCTCGGGCCCAGGTTTCAAATGTGTGCCTGAGAATACCCCAGCTCAAGAACACTAAATGCGTTGGAGAGCTCATGACTACAGGGGAAGGCTCCTCATGACGCCGCCCTGGAGACGCCCCTGGAGCACGCGAGGCAACGCAGAGCGTTACACCGCCCCCCCCCAACCGGTGCCTCCGTTATAATTGCAGCTCCACTCCGCGCAGCTGTCAAAGTTGACACAGTGTTCACTCGGAGGAACAATGTTTTCTTCGTTTAGTTCGCTGAGCAGCTTCGGGAACTGCGGGGGCGGATCCGGATTCGGACGGGGGAGTCGATGACCCCCCCCCCCGATTCTGACTGAAAACTCAAAACTCAAGCAAGAAACATTTTGGGCCTGTGGCGGGATACATTGGAGTTCATTCCCTTTTCGTGTCTGGAGGTCCAGCCCCCCTCACTTTATCAGCCCCTGGAGCATTCCGGCACAGTCTCCGCGGGTCTAGCCCCCCCCCCCCGCCCCCCTCCTCGGTCCGCCCCCGGAGCTGATAAAGGCGCGGGATTTGCGACACGTCGCCTCGCGCCGGGGGAAGCCGCACCGCGGCGCCACATCAGGCTTCTTCGCTTTTAAGCTCCAGTTTCTGAAATCCGCGCGTCTCCCAGGGGCGGAGCCGGAGCCCTGACGCCCCCCCCCCCACGAACCCAAACAAATTTTACGCATCAAATTTCACGCTGATGCGAAATCATGCTGTGGAACTGGTGAAGCATTGAAAAGTTGGACTCGGCCGGGTTGAACCCTGGATCCGCCCCTGGAACTCAATCCATCAGGATCCCCTTCCGCTTCAGAACGACGCACTGGATTTTCTCAGCAGACCCCGGAACGCGCGCTTGGCGACACGTTAGCTCGCACCTGCGCAGCGCCACCCGTAGGAAACAATTCCCACTCGGGCACAAAGAGTCAACTGAGCAAACAACAAAAGAAAGAAACCTTTCTTCCCCTACATCTGTGTCTCTTTCGCACCTTTATGCGTCTTTCCGTGCGGCACCACGACTTTTCGCCTCCTCTGAGAAGATGACACCTTCACAGAGCAGCTCTCCGCTTTCCACGCACTTTTCAGTGAAATGTCTCTTTTGCTGAGCACGTCAAATCGTGCAGAATGAAAACAAACACCTGGGATTCTGCGGAAACTTGCAGTGATTCTTCCGAACAAGAACACCTGTCAGTTCAGACACGCTTGGCCTCAGTTGTGGCTTACTTGGTTCACAGAACTGCAGTTCTTGGCAGGGGGAAATTCGGAACACGTTTGTGCCCAGTAAATTTCTGTGTCCAGAGTGGTCGACACGCGCCTTGCCTCAGGAGTGGCCATCTTTGATCACAGAACTGCAGCACACCGCTCTGAAAATGTTTGTACCAGCATCGTACCCGTGGTGGGCGACCCTGTGGGGTGTACCCAGCATTGTACCCATGGTGGGCGACCCTGTGGGGTGTACCCAGCATTGTACCCGTGGTGGGCGACCCTGTGGGGTGTACCCAACATTGTACCCATGGTGGGGGACCCTGTGGGGTGTGCCCATTCCAAAACAGCCCAACAGACGCGCCGACTGCCGCAGTGCTCGTGTGAAAAGTCTGGGGTTTCTCTGTGCAGCTGGAGAATCAGCCCAACACGTCCCAGGCGTCAATCACGACTTTAATCAACTAAAAGGTCTCTTCAACAAAAGACATTCGTTTGCAGCGCGAAGCAATCACAAGCCAAGTCAGGCTTCACAGTGACAGCGGAGACGCAGCGGAGCAACAGGAAGCGGCGTCGTGATATGAGAGCCGTGTTGTGATTCGTCACGTTTCTCCATTGACCCGCGCGCCTGCGTGGAACCACAGAACCAGGAGCGGACCCAGAACCCAGCAGCGGACCCAGAACCCAGCAGCGGACCCAGAACCCAGCAGCGAACCCAGAACCCAGCAGCGGACCCAGAACCCAGCAGCGGACCCAGAGCTGAGAACCCGACCCCGATTCCCCCTCCCCATTCCTCTCATTTTAATTCGTCTTTACAAGTTCAATGTGTCCGGTGAAATCTGCCCTCTTCCCCAAATGATCCACAAGGCACCACAGACCCTCCTGACCAAGACCGTGGAGCCGCCTCCAGAAGCAGCGAAGGGTCCTCAGTCGTCCAGTGAAACCAAAGCGGTTTCCTTTTGCCTCTTGTGCAACCGAAGCTGTGCGATGCCACACCGCACTCCACACACATTTCCAAGAGACACAGAACATGAATGACCTCAGTGGCCCGGAGATCTGATTGCAGTGACCAGAGGAAACCGTCCGCACGACACGGCCTTCCAAGCTGTTCTTATATCGATTCGCACCACCCAGCCTTTTCCACCACAATCGTTTTAATCTGCGCGCTGATCGGAGAAAAGCTACGGCGCTTTGTTGATTTCTGACGCAGGTTGATAAACAGAGCTCTGAGCGCACGAGCCGAAACAGCTGCTCTTCACGACGCCGGGATCCATTTCTTCGCGTTGCCATGGCGACCGCGGCGCCGTGACCCGACACGAAAAGAGCAGCGCACGGAGACCGCACGCTTCTCAGAAGGGCAAAGGCCGCGACATTTCGCGCACCTGACAAATCACACCCAAACTAGATTTTTTTCCGAGAGTGCGGTGGATTCAGCAAAGCTCAGAGGGTTGAGCGTGGAATTCCACCGCGCTGACAGCCGAGCTGTGTTGAAAACCGAGCTGCGCCTCCCAGCGTCCCGAGGAAAACTTCAAACTGAAGTGACATTTTATGCCAACAGCGCCCTCAGCTCAGCGCTCCCCCCCCCCACAAAAAAATAAATCTGCCTCGTCCCGAAGTCAACTTTTGCTTGAAACGGCTGATTATATTACCCGTGAAATCTTGAAAGCTTTTTTCCAATGCACCACTCACTCGAAAAACGGCTTTTCTCCACTATGTAGGAGTGACTTCAACAAAATATGCTGAAAATGCCTGTCGCTTGTCACAGCGTACGAGTCACAGCGTGCGAGAACGCCGAGCTCATCTTTGCACCAAGGGAGGCTCGACACCAAGGCGTCTGCTGGTCAAACTGTTCGTTGCAGAAACAGAGAAACCACCAGAACAAGGCCCGACCTGCCCCAAGTCCGCGCCACGCTGCGCGGTGTGCACCTGAACACAGAAGACACGATTCCAACGCCCCTCGAAACAAACGACAAACGACAAAAAGCTCGGGTCATTTCCGCTGCCTTGAAAACGGCTCCACGATCAATCATCGCACGTCGCAAAAGGCCAAAAGTATTCACTCGAGTACTTTCCAAACTCTCTGCTTCTGCACCAAGGCTTTCATCTTTTCAAATCTCCACCTTGGCTGGCTTGGATCTTCAAAAGCACGTAAACGTTGCCATGGCAACTTGAACCTGAAAGTAACACGCCTCCTTCCAATTTTGCTTTCCACGGGATTAACCCTGGCGGAGACCGGAGTCGTTTCCCGGCAACACGCACTCCGGGGGCGGAGCCACCGTCCGCTCCCAGATGATCCAACCAACGCGTCAAATTTTCGGGGGGGGGGTAATTTGGGGGGGTCAGGGGGCCGGGCTCCTGGGGACCCAGCCCTGGATCCGCTCGCGAACACGCACTCCATGACAGGAATATTTCATGACATCCGGTAATCAAATTTTCACAACTTCTCTCACAGAGCGTTTCTCGTGAACTTGAGACTGCAGCCGCCTTCAGATAAAAACGGCAAAACGAAGATGTCTCTTCCCACGTCTCCGAGCGAAGTGGAGCCTTTTTGAGCGGGAACGCTTGTTCCTCGAGCAAAACTGCACGTGAATTGGAAGTTGTAAGACAAAGCATTTCTCTTTTTGCGGAGCCAATTTCACGGTGTTGAGACTTTTTTCCACGTCAACTCGTGAAGTACCGCAGCAGACACAGTTGAAGAGTGCAGTTTCTCCCGAAGCAAATCCCGAATCTGCCAATTTGAAACCGACACCCTCAACACGCAAAGCTCTGCACAAAGCTTGCAGCGAAGTCCTGGCTCGAAGTTCACACGACATCCCAACAAATTTGACGGAGAAGCTGGGAGATGGCGGGAGGCCCCATGAAGAGGCGCTGTTCCCGAGTCTCTTTCCAACCCGCGATGACAAACGTTCGTCGCGGCACGCGTCAAGAGGCAGGTGCGACCGTGTTAATTGCTTTCACTAGATCACGCTTAGCACCATCAGCTGGAGCTGATTGCGTAGATAAGTGGATCACGAGTGCAATAAAACCGCTTTGAATTGATCCCCCATCAAACTTTTTTCAAATGGGAAACCATATTTTTTCCAAGCATTGACTTTGCGTTGTTCTATGAACGAACGATCAAGCAATTTTCGTTCAAACTTTCACACATACACACAAACATACACACACACATAGACTAACACAAACGCACGCCAAACACACATACACACAACTGTCACACAGACAGACAGACAGAGACACAAAGACAGACACACACACACACACACAGACACTCACAGACAGACAGACAAACAGACAGACAGACACACACACACACACACACTACTGACTATGTCTGTACTCACATGAAGATCTCATGTCCGAGTGCATCTGCCCTCTCATCCGCGTCGCTGTAGCGAGTCCGCACGTTGCCATAGATCTCGACGGAAGTTCGCAGTCCGGAGATCTTGTCCTCGAACGGCAGGTCGCTGAAGCCCAACACCGCCTGCAACAGAAACCACACCTCAGCCACCTGCAGCAGAAACCACACCTCAGCCACCTGCAGCAGAAACCACACCTCAGCCACCTGCAACAGAAACCACACCTCAGCCACCT
>JAAUXT010133750.1_pt1 | contig 15740 bp, 19 predicted proteins | sample 7278171 | NCBI WGS metagenome assembly JAAUXT01 (sample SAMN14350112, study PRJNA611818) | marine sediment metagenome | isolation source: surface marine sediment (1.8m) | place: French Polynesia: Moorea | collected 2018-08 | reverse complement strand
ATGTGGCATAGCGACACGAATGGGATTTTTGTGGAGCATGGTCAGATGAAAATTCAGATCATTTTGAGGTGTCATAAAATAAAAACATTGTTTGGGTGCATAATGACAGGTATGTTTCTTTGGTTATGTTGTATGATAGTTGAAGAGGAGAAGTTGGTGTGTTGGATGGTTGACTGTGTTTGACTCATGTGCATTCCGTGTAGTGTGTGATGACTTCCAAAGATGGCTCAAATGGGCTGAAAATGGATTTTGATGCACTGATGGGTTGTGAAAAGTTGGAAGTTTTTTTTGCCAGATTGCAAATTCCTTTTCATGGTAGTTTAGCAAAGTATTCATGACTTCTTTGGTGGTGTTTGTTTGCAGATCAATCATGTTAAAAAAATTTCAAATTGCAAAAAGTGTGTTTTCAACTCTTTTGTTTCTCAACTGATTTCAACTTTGATTACAGATTCTTGAAGGGTATGGCTGGGGGAGTTTTTGAGATATGCTCTTGGATGATATTTGAGATATTTTTTTTCTTCATATTTGTATTATCTCAGACATTTATTCCCACCTATCAGCATGCCATTATGCAAATGAGGCTGCATCAAGAATCCCAGGGGAGAGGCAAGTTCAAATCAACTGTGGCATCCTTGGACATATTTTTGCACAAGTATGCTGCCAAAGGCAACACAGTCATTTTATTTCTGTGTATTTACAACCAAATAGGCACCAACCTACCTTTTTCAGCAGACCCACAAACAGTGCATATGTTTGCAGAACATAATTATCCAGCAAAAACAATGCTAGTTCCAAGGTTGATTTCTCATCTTTCATATGAGGCAATAACATTCCCTGTCTCTTGCATTTGTATGCTGCCATGGACCAGGAGTATTCTGTGGTGAAGTTGAGAATTTTAATGGTTTTGATCAATGTGTGATGAATACTCAAGCTATATTTGTTTGCTTTCCAATTGTAAGAAATAAATGCAGAGGGTGCTTTGTCAGAAGTTTCCAGTTTAAATGAAGGTTTCATCAGAAATTTGAGAGATGTATACTGGAATATTCGATACCCCAGTGCAAGAGTCTTGTCCTTTTTCAAAAGTGTCCTGTGTATTGATGTGGTTGATTGGAAGCACACACATGTTTTGTTGGGCTTGATGGGCACTTGGTCGAACTTGAATAAAATATTCCATCTATAGATGGGATCCACTTTTGTCTTGTTGCAAAACTGTTTTGTAGGATAAGTTTTAAAATGGATTTCCCCAACTACTGGAGTGGATTCATCCTCCACAAGTAAACTGATGTTCTGGAGTGACAGGAGCAAAGTCCACACAACTGATGTTCCATCATCCCTTGAGGTTTCACTTGGTGGCTTCAGCATAAATGAATAGCCAGCAGTTCTTGGATTTGTGTAAAATTTTGTGCCTTGAACTTTACAGGCTTCAATGATTTGTTTCTCTTTCTTCCATGCCCAATGACTTGTATTGTATGTAATATTGAATTGACAGTTGATGTGGTAAATTGTAGAACTCACCCAAGACTGAGAGCCCAGGACCCATGATGCCCTGGGTGCCATTGGCCCAGCCTCAAAATTCAATGTGGCAAACATTCTGACATTGACATCTGAACCATAAGCAAATTCAACTGCTCTTGTTTCGACAAAAATTGGAACAATAGCTCTTGGGAACTCCACAACTAGATGGTATTCATTTGTACACTGTAGATAAATACTCATATTTTGATTTGTGCCATTTCCACCAAATGTCTGTCTCATTGACAGCAGTGTACCATGGTAATATGAGAGCAACACATGGTCATAAGTATCTGATAATGTAACATTTGGAAACTCAGTAAACTTCTGTTGTAGTTTCAGATATGTTCTGTACATTGGACTTGGGTACAGGAAGACAGTGTCTTCTCTGTACAGTTTATGGTGGCTGAGTATGTTTATCCTGCTTGTAATCCTACCATGTCCTGGAACAGTGTGAAGCATTTGCACAACTGTACAGCTGTTTGGTGGTACATTGTAATTCAATAGTCCCTCAACATATTGAGTTGGTGTCACATCTCCTGCCAAAGTTAACAGGACTACATCAATCATGATTGAAAGACCCCATTCACACATACCTGCATCTACTTGCTTGTTCAATAATAGGGAGCAAGCAAAAAGGGGCAAGGGACATAGGGTGAACTCATTCATACCAACACTGGTTTTGTAACCTGTCCATTTTGCAGCATGACAGTTGTCACAATCAAGTTTCTTTTCTGATGAGCTTGTGTTATATATCTGCATGGTTTTGGTTATGTTCTTTATGGGGTTGATTTCAAATAAAATTATTTTAAATCACATGTACAAAGAACACTTACTCTTGTGGTATGGAATTCCTCTACATGGTGTCAATGTTGCAGAAGCTTCTATTGATATGTGACTATACTTCTCACATGAATATACAGCCATCAACAAACCATCTTGAGTGTGACTGACTATATTCATCAATACTTTCTGAAGAGTATCATTTTCATTCATCACTGATGAGTAATTATCACAAAGATATTGTATTTCTGTCACATGAGGTCCTTCTTTTACCCAAAATGAGTAATCTTTTGGTGCTTTATTAGCATGCTCACTTCTTCCAGTATCATAAGCAACACCACCATAGAGACACTCCTGGAATCTTGGTTCTGTAAAATAAGGGCCACTGTAAATCATCTGTGAGATTGACAAATTGACAAAACCTGACTTTGATGTCAAGTTGTACACACAATGAAAATTATTTGATTTTGGTTGTAAAATTCTATTCTTTATGTCATCTAGAACCTGAAAAACTTTTGGTGATTCTGCCATACAAGGTGGCAATACAATGTCACCTTTCTCAGGGACTTGAATATTTTTGACATCAAGTGATATTGCATAGTATCTCAATTCATACTGTTCATATTTGTAATACTTAAATAACTTGTAACTTCCTTTTGTGTTCTCAACATAGATTGCAGCAAAAGCCTGAAATGTGGACATGTACACTGTGTAGTTTTGAAGATGAAAGTTGGTGCTGTGGAATCCAGGCCCATCAAACCAATGTATTTCACTGGTTCCTGTGACAACTAATCTGTAAAATACTGACACCACTATTCTGGTAGTCAAGACAATAACTTTTGATTTCCAAATAAAATACAAAGAAAGGTAACCCAAATTGTAAATAGGATGTTTCTGATGAGTCACTGTTCTGTTGTCAGTAACCTGGTATATCAGGCTAACTTTTCCTACATAGGCCAAAACATAGATTGTCAATATGGATTCTGTGCCATATGATATAATTGTTGTGGTTGGTCTTCTGCCTCTCAGCTGAAAATGATGAATTCATTTTTATAAAGTGCATGTCATTTTCATGTCTCACTTATATGTTTGGAAATTTTGACAAATGAGGGGTCAAGAGATTTATGTTGGGCAAAGGACCATCAGAAGTGTGCTGTGTCAGAGTTTTTTTGTTAATACACATTGAGTTGGTTTCACCACAAACATTAGATGAAAGTTTCTTGCTGTAGAGTGGTAAGGTTAACTTGACTCAAGGTTGGGATCACAATAAAAAGGCTTCAGCCACAGTATGCACATGAGGCATATTCATAAAATAACTACACTCTCTACTTCTGAATACAACATCACAAACAACAGTCTGTGCCAACTTTTTATGTACCTTGAAACAGTTCCTGAAAATTTCTGGAAGTACCCCATGAAAATTCACCTGGCACACAGTGTTTATGAACTGCACAAGCTCTTCTTCAGGCTCTTCTTCATACAACAATTCAAAATGCAGAAATGTTACATTGATTCTCAATGAAATATCAGTTTTGAACCTGAATGCTAACCCTCTGAGCATCTGGTCAGATTCCATCTTGAAACTCTGTGGGAATTTTACTGGGCATAAATCAGCTCGTATCATTTGCTTCAAGAAAAATGGTGTCACTAGTTTTATGCCCAGAGTATCATGGATGTCAGCTACAGTGCCACGTGTATTTTTGTGGCTCATAATGGAATCCATTATCACTCGGAAAAATGATTTTCCCTTCAAATTGAATTTTTTCAGTCTTGCACAATTGGTTTCCAGCAACCCTTTGAATTTCCGGCAAACTGATGAAGCACATGTAGTGACACAGTTACACACTGAATCAAATGATGCAGTTTTGTTCAGAAATGACAAGCAAGAGAATATTGACAGACCAATGTTTGCTTCTATGTAAGAGAACCAAGGTTTTACACTTGTTGCCATTGGCACATTTTCCTGACTAATATTTTGTTTGTTGCTCACAACTTCATCTGGAAGCATTCTGGGTGTGATTAGGTCTGCCTGAGCAAATGGGAGGAAACTTAAACACAAAAGATAACTCATGTGTGATGTTTCAAAGCATTATATTTTTTGGCTTTTGAAGTTCAGTGCATCATTAATAAAATAAATAACTTTGGATTTTTTGACAAAAAAGGCATCAACATGGTGTTACGGTGTCTGTGTCATTGTCTGCAAATTTCAGACAACTTTTTACACATTGAATGCTCTCACTGTTGTCAAACATTAGGCTCACTGACTACCCCAACCCATCAAATAATTCAGAGGGTCATTGGTGTCCAAATAAACCTTTAACAACTATCTAATTATATGAGATGCCTTCAGTATACCTCACTGAGAAGGAACAAAAACAGAGTCCCTTTTGAGGCCAAGTGGTGACCAAGTAAAATCATCCATGAAATCTGTGCAGGTATGTCCAAGGAAAAACCTGTCAGAACTGGACAACTATTTAGTGATACACAGTTTTTTGACATTTCATCAACTCACCAGAGTCTCAGGAAGTGCAGCCAGCTGGGTCACTTGGAAGTTTCTCTGAACCAGACCAATCTTGGTCCTTGCTTTGACCTCCTGGTGAGCTCACACCTGACCAGAAACCTGAGACTGATTGTTGCACTCTAGGCATCACATGTCTGTGACCAGTTGACCCTTTAAAGATGTAACTAATTGGGTATTAACATTTGCAAGAAGTTGGGCTTTCATAATATCCCTGGAAACATCACAGAAATGGGAGTCATTCCTAGGTTGTAGATGGGGTGAAGCTACTTTTGGCACAGTTGGTAACATTAAACCCACGCACAAACTGACTCTGCACCACTCCACCCCATGTACATGAAGGCATTGTGATGTTCAGGTATTGTGTCATTTCCTCCTCTCACTCCCAACATATCAATGACTTCATAACAGATGCGGACCAAAGCACTTGACCTCAATGATCGGAGGAGATCACAGTCCCTCTCAATGCTGTCTGCATCTTGAGGCACTGCAATCTCCTCCTCTCATCTCATGTATTGTTCCTCTCAGCGCAATTGTTCCTTTTATGTTTATTTTACTGACAGGGTTCTCATGCTGTACAAAAATGGTTCCTGTGAAATGACACAATGACTTTTTGAGACCTTTGGCGGAGAAAGGAGTTGTGTGATTGAACAGGAACCCTTTTTGTAAGGTGAGAACCCATTTCTACCACGATGCGAGCACATACGAATGGTTTTGTGAATGCAGGTTTGTCAAAGTGTTGGATCAACACTCCTCTGCAGTCAATGCTTTCATGTCCAATCAGGGACCTGTTTTCACCTTGTGTAACAGTTCCACATGTCTCAGTTCAATGTCTGAAGTGGTTTTGCAACAGCTTCAGCACACTTTGCACCATTGGCCCTTGTAACTCCACACTCAACTGAACAAATCTTTGTTTCTGATACTGGTATCCTATTTGCAAGTCACCATACTAGGCTCACCTCTTTTTGATAGTAAAAGTGGTTATGAATTCCCATCACCTGCATGCAACAAACAAACTTCAAGTGGTTTTCACATTTGTATTCAAGATGAACAAATGTGAAATGGATATTGAGGAGGTTCAGCAAGCAAGAAAATGTCAGTGGTACCCTGCGAGTTGTTGGCTCCTTGGGATTCCCCTCAACTTTGTGAAGCCCCTGGATGACATATTTCTGTTTGGTTGAAAACAATGCTCCTGTGACACCGAGGAACCTTGGTGACCTCAAAATAGGGAGGTTTGGTTGCAAGATGTCGCATCAAGCCATTGTTGGCGTGAAACAATGCCCTGAGGCAAACTGCCTCTCCCTGCATAAAAACTCAACGGCCATCGAGTTTTTCTGCCTCCTGCTCCATTTTAACTCAGAGAGGCCATCCAGGAGGCAAAATGCCCCTGCTAGAGACAAAATGGCTTGCAATTTTCATGTCCAAGCCATTTTGTCACTGGGCAGGGGCAGTTTCCCATGGACAACAGCACAAATTTGGGGTGGGGGGCTATTTGTCACTGTACAGGGGCAGTTTGCCATGGAAAAAGCACAGTGGGGTCTATGCACCATTTTGTCACTGGATGGGGGCAGTTTGCCACGGACAGCAGCACAAGTGGGGTGGGGGGGATTTTGTCACTGGCTGGGGGCAGTTTGTCATGCAAAGAACACCAATGATTGCAGGTTGCAGGTTGATGAGATAGCAGACCTGTGCAAGCAGTTCACCCGCATGTAAGCACTGCACACACCCTTGCACCATGCATATGCAACTGCTCCCCCCCCAAAGGCAAGTTGACTCGATATGGACACATAATGACCACTGTGGCCAGAGCAGGGCACCAAAGTGTGCGGAAGAGTCAGGGTGAAGGTTGGGCTTCCCTGTTGTGTGAAACACAACTATGGGAGGCATGCAAGGCATGCAAACAGCCCAACAGCCATGTGAATGGCTGCTTGGGCTCCTTGTGTTCCTCTCCATGCACTTGAACCATTCAACCTCAAAAATGCAAAAATGCTGGGTTCATTCGGGGGGTTGAGTCCTGGCTAGGTGCTACCTTAACTCTATCATGGTCATGCCAGGAAGAGATTCTCAGTTACTGAGTGAGCAGTTGCATGCATGGTGTGTGGGTGTGTGTACCGCTTAGATGTGGAGCTTCTGGAACTGCTTGCACAGCTCAGCTATCTCGTCTGCCTGCAACAGAGAACATGGCACTCAGTAACTGAGAATCTCAAGGCAAGGGGCAGAGCGATTTGATCAGCGCTTTAGCGGGTCAGCGTGGGTCAGCAGGAATTTTCTGCAGCTCAATGGGAATAATGGCTCAACAGGTGGCATCGCAGATTGAATTGTTTGCCATTGCACAAGGAGCTCTTCGGTCTCACGTTTTTGTGTGGTTCGGAAGAAAACTCACAGATCACAGAGACATGCTCGCTTGACAGCACGGATTTTTACTGTCTTTTCACTGCCTCAGCGGTGTTGGCCCCCGATGGGAAGCTGGAGGTCAGGTCTTCTGAAATGCAAATGGTCTCAAATGCTGTGTTCATAATATTAGATCTCATGTTTCTCTCATATTTTTTTAAAAAGCAAAAGATCAAGCCTCAATTTATTCATTATTCAGTTTTATTCCTTAGAGAGGCTTGACCTTTTTGTAACGAGAATGAATGGACTGAGCTGAAGGCTTATCGAACGCATAGCAATGTCTGCCACAATGACCATAGCAACAGCCACATGCGACTGAAGTGGCTGGATCATTGGGATGCCTCACTGACAGTGTAAAGAAGCTCATGGCCTTATGAACCCACCCACAATGACATGCCTCTGATTTCTGGTGTTGTTGTTAAAAAATTCTCGGCCTCGGGAAAAATATTTATCTTTGCTGGACCCACCTAAAACTTGTCTCATACCTCATTACAATCATTCTTGGAATTTTGAAACCAAATTGAGCTTTGTAGTGACTGTTGGCAGGAGAAAATGCCTTTCAAAATATGAAGGAGTCATTTCCTGAGAATGAGTATTTGGAAATAGTTATTGTTGGTACATGTGCTAATTGCAATGCTCCAACTGGTGCATGTTGTGCAACCCTTCAAATGGTGCAGAAAATTTGCAATGATATGTGAACATTGCACACGTGTGCGTAGACTGATGTGTGCAGAGACCCACGTGTCTCACACAAACGTGGACAGAGCATTGATGGTGACACACATGAATCTGCCACAACTGCCGCAGTCAACTGCCACAGATGCAGATTCCCTGCAAAACAACCATTTCCTCAAATCACCGCGAGCTCCATGGAGCTATTTTTGTATTCCACTGGGGACATGATTGTGGTTTGTCACAAACAGTGCTTTTGGTGAAAAACAGGAAGGCTCAGTGAGAATCAATTAGATCAATGAAAAAGTTATTCTTGGATCAACAGGACTTTTCTGCAGCTCAATGAGAATAATGGCTCAACAGGTGGAAAGTTACCATTTTATTGTCTTTTCATCCACTGCCTCAGCAGTGTTGGCCCCCGATTTATTTACAAGTGTCACTATCTTACCAACGCATGATGTTGGTTTCGCTGCAAACTAAAAACATTCCCTGCAAAACAAACATCATCTTCTATTGTGCTTGACTGAGGTGTCAATGTTGGTACACGTGCTAATTGCAATGATCCTGTTGGTGTGCGTCACGCGTCCCAGTGTCCGAGCATTAGCGTCCACGCGTCGGTGTCGCTCTCACACCTTTAAATTGTGCGTTTGGAAATTTCAACATCAGTTTGTGTTCTTGCTCGTACATTGGAACAGTCAGGACAACATTTTGATGAATTCAGCAAAAAATTCTGTTGCAAAGTCCAAAAAACCATGGGTCACCACTGCGGTGGTTCTCTTCGGGACTCATTGGTATCTGACAACTATGAGGCAGTGATGAGGTTTGACAGGTAAGTGTATGAACACAAAATCCGACATTGAGCTTGGTTGTTTTTGCATTCAAAACACTCACAAATTTTGAAACAATTTTGTTATCGTTCCAGATTGGACACGATGAAAGACATTTTGGACGAGATGGCAGAAGAAGCAACAACTCTGTCAGCTCCGGAAGTTGCTGCGAAACTTCGAGAAGTGATTACAGTGCATGTTGTTGACGCGATGCAGACGACGCGACACACAATAAACTCAGGGTGCACCTTCCCATATGAGAGGGAGAGAGGAAGAAGGAGACAGGAGAGATAGAAGAGAGAGAGATAGAGAGAGAGGGAGAGAGAGAGAGGAAGAAGAAAGAGAGGAGACAGGTCAGAAAGACGAGAGAGAGAGAGAGAGAGAGAGAGAGAGAACAAAAGAAGGAGAGGAGACAGGAGAGATAGATGAGAGAGACAGAGAGATACAGAGAGAAAGAAGCAGAGAGAAGAAGGGAGGGAGGGCACAAACGGAAGGAGACAGGGGCGGAAGACAGACTTGAAAACAAAGAAGAAGAGTGGAGGCAACAAGAGGTGAACAGGACAGACAGTGAGAACAGGAGTGGCATGCTTTCCGCCCTAGACACCGCAGACAAAACCCTTCAAATTCTCGCTTCAGTATCTGAAACTTCTTTTTGCAACACGTGACAAGGTTCTATTGACGAGAACTAGCCGGGCGCCATGACACCGGAAGTTCGGGCCTGTGGAGCCGGAAGTTGGCAGCGGTGCAGCCGGAAGGCGCCGGGACGGACGGGGTGTCGCGAAGAGGCGCGTCGGAGCTTGGGATGCGTCGACACCGAGGCTGCAGCGCCGTCCCTGCAGCACCATCCCTGCAGCACCATCCCTGCAGCCCCCATCCCTGCAGCCCCATCTCTGCAGTACCATCCCTGCAGCCCCATCTCTGCAGTACCATCCCTGCAGCCCCATCTCTGCAGTACCATCCCTGCAGCCCCATCTCTGCAGTACCATCCCTGCAGTACCATCCTTGGCGCTGTGGCCTCTCACTGCAACGACGATAAAACAGCCACATCCAGTGAGGACGGCACTGCAGCCTCACACAGTCCTGCAGCCTGAGCCCCTCTTTATTAGAACGGTGCTAAAGCCTCAGTCCCACATTGTGAGGATGGTCATACAGTTTCAACATTACACTGAGAAGGCACAGACTCAGCCTCAGCCTCAGCCTCACCCTGCAGGGATGGCGCTGCAGCCTCAGCCTCACACTGCAGGGATGGCACTGCAGCCTCAGCCTCACCCTGCAGGGATGGTGCTGCAGTCTCAGCCTCACCCTGCAGGGATGGTGCTGCAGCCTCACCCTGCAGGGATGGTGCTGCGGTCTCAGCCTCACCCTGCAGGGACAGCGCTGCAGTCTCAGCCTCACCCTGCAGGGACAGCGCTGCAGTCTCATCCCCTCACTGTGAGGACGGCGCTGCGCCTCCACCCTCCACGCGTTATCAGTGTGGTGCAGACCTCCGCTCTCTCCTCTCCGCTGTTGGACGCGACACGAGAAGCGAAAGGACCTGCCAGAGTCGGGAAGGGAGGGAAAGGCGCGGGCCGGGTTCACACTGTACGCGTCACGTGGGGCGTCCCCAGCGTGGCCGGCGTCTCCTTACAAGGTCAAAGACCTGCTTCACCCCGATAAAACATAACTCCAGGGGTTTCACGTTCATGATGACGTCAGCTTTTTCTGACATAGATGGCAATTTTTCTTGATGTCAAAGAATGGTCTGGACCATTTTTTGATGCCCACCATTTGGGCATCATGTTAAATTTTGAGGTTGATGTCAAAATTCTGCTGTCGACGTCAAAATGTCGACGTCCGTGTGCCTGGATCCGAATTTCTTGCTCCAAGCGTTCTGAAATTGCGGTTGCTTTTTGCATGGAGTTCTGGCCCCAGGGAGGCGGCATGTTTTCAGCCGCTCAGTTGATGAAGAATACAAAACCTCCAGTTGTGTAAGGGGGGCAACTTGTGGTGCACCCAGGCCTTTAGTTATGGAGGGTGCAACATGTGATGCACCCAGGTCTTTAGTTGTGGAAGGTGCAATGTGTGATGCACTCAGCCTTTAGTTGTGCAGGGATGCAACGCATCACGCACCCAGTGTGAATCAGGCTTGGTGTTCCCGACCCTTGAGAGGTTGTTGCGGTGATTACGGGTGTGAAGCCTCCCTCGGTGCGGCGGGTCTGAGACACGAACCTCTCATTACGGAGAGAGCCCTCAGTCCTGGAGGGAGGGAGGGACGGACGGACGGACGGGGAAATGTACAGATGGATGGACAGAAGGACAGGATGAAAGGATCGATGGATGGAGGATGAGAAGGAGGGATGGAAAGACAGAGAAAGAGACAGAGAGACAGCGAGAAAGAAAGAGAGAGACAGAGGGAGGGATGGAAGGAGGGAAACAAAGAGGGAGGGAAGGAATGACAGAGGGAGAGAGGGAGAACAGGGGGGAGAAAGGGAGAGAGAACTCAGTCCCGGAGGGAGGGGGAGGTGCCCAGAGGAGAGACTGGACACAGGGAGGGAGGGAGGGAGGGAGACATAGAGAGAGACATCGAGAAAGAAAGAGACAGAGACGGAGAGAGGGATGGAAGGAGGGAGACAGACAGGGAGGGAAGGAAGAAGAGAGAGGCAGAGAGGGAGAACAAGGAGGGAGGGAGGGAGGAAGGGAGAGAGAACTTGAGAAAGGAACAGAAGGCGGGTGAGAGGGGATTGTTGTCGGTGTGGACATGGCAAAACCATCCCCACTGTTCTGTCCTTAGTAGTGTGAATCCGAATGTGAAATTACGTGTACAGTTCTGTACTGACTTCAGCAAGTACTTCGCATTATCAGTCTGGTTGTCACACATCTGTGACAGAGTCCAAGTGTGGTACAATGGTCTGATAACCAACACAAAGATGTTTTGTGCTAAGCTGTTAGTTCAACCAGAGGAGATTGTACTCTGCACCATAAATACTCACTTGGACCCACAGCTGCTTCCTTACATCTGGGCTCTCTTACTCTCAATAATCAGCTTCTCATTGTGAACAGCTAATACATATGCATGCATACACCACCAATGCTTTTATGGTCTTCTTCTGTCGACAATACAACTTCCAAGAAAAAATCAATAATGCAACTTCCAAGTACAAGTTGATCTCCCAAGGTATCCCTGAGAATGTAGCAGCCCGTGCTCACGGCAAGAACCGACCATGCATCCTTCTATCACAATGACTATCACCACAGTCCTTGCACCACAGTAAACCTGGAGCTCCACCACCAATCTTTCCTGCCAGGAGGCACACTGACCCTCGGATGTGGGTGAGACATCGCTTATGGTTATCCCACCCGACCCCAGTCCCTTCAGACCTCAGTCCTCCTCAGCTCCCAAGAAGGCCAATAAACCGCCTGCAGTCTCAGACACCCCAGGCCCTGCACACCACTCAGAGGTGGGCTACACACTTGTCCTGGCGGGGTTTTCACCCAATGCAGCATCCACCCCACAAAATCCAAGTCAACATCAACATCACACCACAACATCCTCAACATCACTTTCCGAGGTGGTGGGGGGGGCCTCATCTTGGCCACAGCCCCACAGATTCCACAGTACGACAGACCCCTGATTCTCTCTGAACTCCCCCTGGACGGGACCCCTCCAAATTCCCCTCGACCCCGTGAACCCCTTGGACCCCCAAAGCCCCCTGGACTCTTACTTTCAAGAAAACCCCGAGACCTCTTACTCCCCGGGAGTCTTACACATTGGCCAAAGATTCCTGGGACCCCTTTGATTTTTTTCTGGAACCCCCAGGACGCGACCCCTTTCGATCTCTGGACCCGCTAAGATCTCCATGGACCCCCAAGGATTCCCCCTGGACCCGTGAGGATCTCCCTGGACCCCCGCAACCCCCTTGGACCCTCACTTCCCTGGGAGGCGGGTCACTCTTTGGTCACAGCGCGCTTTTCCTCCTGATCTGATTGTCGCGTCACAAAACGCCGCAAATCTTGTTAGTTTCGTCTCCTTTTGTGGCGGCGGCTTGAGAAAGTATTTCCGATAACGAGGTTACCGCGCCTGCGCAAAGGGGTCTGAAGGAGGGTGCGCGCTGAGTGCGTCCTGAAGGAGGGTGCGCGCTGAGTGCGTCCTGAAGGAGGGTGCGAACTGGGTGCGTCCTGAAGGAGGGTGCACGCTGGGTGCATCCTGAAGGAGGGTGCACGCTGGGTGCATCCTGAAGGAGGGTGCGAGCTGGGTGCATCCTGAAGGAGGGTGCACACTGGGTGCATCCTGAAGGAGGGTGCACACTGGGTGCGTCCTGAAGGAGGGTGCACGCTGGGTGCGTCCTGAAGGAGGGTGCGCATTGGGTGCATCCTGAAGGAGGGTGCACACTGGGTGCGTGCTGAAGGAGGGTGCGAGCTGGGTGCAACCTGAAGGAGGATGCGGTGGGTTGAGTAATTTCAATATTTTTCACAGATACCAAGACACTGCGTCATCGTTTCAGGTTGATGTCGGAGATACCTCGACACCCTGCCTCGTAATAAGGGTGTCTCTGGGTTTCAGTACACCGGGGATGGCGGAGGGTGTCTGTGGGTTTCAGTACACCGGGACCGTGTGATTGTGGTCAGTTTCCCATTGTTCGTCCCTCAAACGGAGGTTGCCATGACTATGGATGGAGGTTGCCATGGTTACGGACAGAGGTTGCCATGGTTATGGATGGAAGTTCCTATGGTTATGGACGGAGGTTGTCATGGTTACGGATTGGACCCGGATCAAGAGGGACACAGCCGATCCTCTCGTGGTCAACAGTCAGAAGCGCGTTTGGTCCTCAACTCCTGAGGAGCGAGTTTTTCTGCAGATCGACATCAGGTTCACACTGCGTGAGTCACTCAGTGCATCACAGTCATTCGGTGCATCACAGTCACTCAGTGCATCACAGTCACTCAGTGCATCACAGTCACTCAGTGCATCACAGTCAGTGCATCACAGTCACTCAGTGCATCACAGTCAGTGCATCACAGTCACTCAGTGCATCACAGTCACTCAGTGCATCACAGTCACTCAGTGCATCACAGTCACTCAGTGCATCACAGTCACTCAGTGCATCACAGTCACTCAGTGTGTCACAGTCACTCAGTGCATCACAGTCACTCAGTGCATCACAGTCACTCAGTGCATCACAGTCACTCAGTGCATCATTTGGTGCATCACGGTCACTTGGTGCATCACAGTCACTCAGTGCATCACAGTCACTCAGTGCATCACAATCACTCAGTGTGTCACAGTCACTCAGTGCATCACAGTCACTCAGTGCGTCACTCAGTGCATCATAGTCATTCGGTGCATCACAGTCATTCGGTGCATCACAGTCACTCAGTGCATCATAGTCATTCGGTGCATCACAGTGACTCGGTGCATCACAGCCACTCGGTGCAACACAGTCACACGGTGCATCACAGTGCAGACCACCACACTGCGTCTTCGATTCGCAACCACCGTTCGCGGACGATATGCTCGCTGAACCTAACGAACGAAACAAGCGACGCAACAGCAGGGTCTGAATGCACTGCACCTTGGCGCCGTCAAATCACAAACCTGTGGACTCACGCAGGGGTTGCAAGGCCTGCCGCGTCCAGTGTGAACCAGGCGTGTGGAAGGTGCCACTCACACTGAAGGTCCTGTGCCGCCGACCCCATGTCGTGATCAAGCCTCTCGAGTTCTATTTCTCTGAGTTCTCTTTCTCTCTGTTTCCATTAGAATTCTCTGTTATATTTCTCTCTGTCTCACTGATTTTCTGTCATTCGCTCTTCTTCGCCTGTCTGTCAGTTTGTCTGTCTGTCTGTCTGTCTGTCTGTCTGTCTGTTGCCTCACACTCTTTTTAACTGTGGTTTGTGTCATTCCCTCTTCCACTCTCTGTCTCTCTCTGCCCCTCTCTCTCACTCTGTATCTCTCTCTGCCTCTCTCCTGTTTTTGGCTTTTTCTTCCTGTCTGTCTTGTTCTGTCTCACAAAAACAGAGTCCACCCCAAACAAACACACACACACGCGCACACACACACACACACACTCTCTCTCTCGCTCTCTCTTTCTCTCTCTTTCTCTCCCTCTCTTGCCTCACACACACTCTCTGCTCTCTCTCTCTCTTTCTTTCTCTCCATCTCTTGCCTCACACACACACACTCTCTCTCTCCTTCTCTCTCACCATTGGAGTATCCCAGCTGAAAATCATGTGACAGTTACGCGTGGAGTGTGAAATCGTCTCAGCCTGACAGGAGAAACTCTCAGCCCCATTGTGACATCTATTTACATTTGACAATTTCCGGATTAAGATTTTTTAAGCTGACACGACAGAGACTTAATATTTATCTGGGCTGATGGAAAATTTTGGTTTTAACGTGGAACAGCGTGCCTCTTGACGCACTACAGTACCCGTTCACTTGTTCACGGACAACACGCACGGGACAAGCGGCGACGTGACGATTACAACGCAACGCCAACTGAGTTGCACAGGTGCACAGCGCCCAGCGCATCCAGTGTGGCACAGACCAAGGGTGCATCAAGGATCCGGTTTGGGCGATGACTTCAACGTTGAAAAATTCACACGCGTCAAATATAAAATAAATGCAAAACTACCGTACCGTCTCGTGTATAAGACGCACTTTTTTGCCCCAAATTCAGACCTCAAAAGAAGGGGTGCATCTTATACATGAGTATGTTCAGATTATTGAGATACAAAGGGACAAATAACAATTTAATAGAGTAAAAAAAGCCCCTTTACTCTTCAAAGAGTAAAAAAAAGAGGACTGAAAGCCAAACAAAGAGGGTAATAATTTTTCTAAGACCCAAAACTGGGACACAGATGAGACTGACTCAGGAAAAAGTATGTAGAATTATTTAAAAGTAGTAAAAATTGTTCTAAATTTGAGGTCATGAGCACCTTAGCAACCAGTGTTGATGCTTCAAAACTTCCCATGCTCCACACAGGAAATGATAAAAGTGGTAAAAATTGTTCTAAATTTGAGGGATTTTCAGTGAAGTTGGTAGATTTTGAAAGCTGAACTT
>JAAUXT010079668.1_pt1 | contig 15740 bp, 18 predicted proteins | sample 7278171 | NCBI WGS metagenome assembly JAAUXT01 (sample SAMN14350112, study PRJNA611818) | marine sediment metagenome | isolation source: surface marine sediment (1.8m) | place: French Polynesia: Moorea | collected 2018-08 | reverse complement strand
AGAGTCGACTATACTCACAGGGTCAAAGTGAGAGTCATGGCCAATTGAGCAACACACTTTGATTGACTAGAAAATGGATATTTACTGGTCAATCTTAAATGTTGTGCACATACATGCAACTATGGTTGTAACAGAAAGTGTAGACATCAATTTCGGAAAAAAAAGTATCAAATTTTGGACCAAAAATCGCGACCGAAAGGTTTATTTTGGATGTTACCTCGTACAATGATTTTGCTTGTTGAGATGAATTTAAGTGAAATCCAAATTGGAGGAATCTGAGGTGAAAGGACAGATCAAGACGTCACGATTTCAATCTTGAGCTGGCACACAGACAATATTCAGAGTCCAAGAATTTTGAACAAAGAAGCCAAAGAAACAGACATTCTGACATCCATCCTCGTTTGTCACACCAAATATCTATTTTCCATCAATGATTTTTGCTTTGTTGTCTGTGTGAGAAATTGGGAGGCGTTTGTTTGCGAGGGTGTCAAGTATGATGCAAACGCCATTGATTCTTTACAGTGGAGGCGAAGAGTGTGAGAATTCGATTTCTTTCCGCTCGTCACAACACTGTCGCAGCGCAGCGAGTGTTGAAAGTTTTTTTTTTGCCAAGTGGATGATGCACACTCCAATAGCAACGAGACCCGATGACTTTGTACCATTGAAAACTGGTCACTTGATTCCAGATTGACGTCATTTGTTTGTGTGTTTGTTTCAACTTTATACTCGATCATTACATGTGTAATTCTCGAGCACACACAACCATCACGATTGTGACGTCATTTTACCAAATGGAGACAAAAGAAGAAAATCCAAGTTTGCATTTCTTGTCTGGACAAAATTTACACAGTTCTGGAAATTCCCAACAAATCCATCTTCACTTGACATGTACCTATTTTCAAACAGACCAGAGGGATCCCTTTCTATTTTTGAGAGCGGAGAAGCGCAGATTTGAGAGGTCGCACAGCGGAACGTACCGAAATTTTCTTTTCAAGTTGACGCGCAGATTCAGAATGGCAATCACAATAGGCCTGAGACGGTGATTAATTTGTCTTTCGCTCATATTTGCAGGAACAGCTCATTATGAATCACCACTTGCTTCCGTGCAGATTGTCTTTGAGAGCGTGATCCATTCTCTCCCACGTGCGAGAATGGCCTTCACATGCGCATGGTGCTTTTTCTTATTGGTTCTGAAAACTGAAGGACGATTTTACAACGTCAACAAGTGTTTTGCACGGCTCGCGTGTGTTCTCAAACATACTACAATTAGATTTCGTACTTTCCTGATGAAACAAACGCAGCATTCTGGTGTCAAAACGAAGTTCTTGTTGTTTTGACGAAGCAAAATTTGTCCCCTTCACGAAGCAAATGATATTCCACTCGTTACACTTACGAGGGCACACAACAGAAGTTCAAAATTCCGCAGAATCGGTGCAACTGCAGTTGATTCCTTCCGCAGCAATTATTCTGGATAATTTAGCCATCATCATTATTCCGCCGTTGTGGAGAACATGTGGGAGGCTTGGAAGGCCACGTTTTCAAAGTCGCTGCAAACCTGCGGCGAACGTTTTGTTGACGTTTGAAAATCGGTACGACCTTGAAAGGTTCAGATCAGCTGAGATGTGACAGAACAGCATTTCAAATTTCATGCCAAAACTTATCGAATGTCATTTTGAAAAACAGGAGCATGGACAAGTCTTCTTGTGCGCAAGCGGAAGAAAGCTAGAATTTTTGGTGGCGTGCATCACAAAATAAATGATCTGGCTTTGTGGGGGAGAGTTGGCTCCAGCCTGACGTGCAATGTCGGTTACTCTTTGATCCAGTCCGCTATCGTTCCATTGAAATCAAGGACATTCCATCCGGATTGGGTCCGCACCACACAAAGCTCCCTGCTTGTAATTCCGAAGTCAATTCAACGTTTCCCCAAAAAGAAGGTCACCGAATCCAATGGTGTCTGAGAATCATTTCGAGTCTGCCAACCCAAGTGACACTGAAGACCACATTTCGTTTACCTTGCCAAAGCAATCTGGAAAACTTTCAAAGAGTGGGGATTGTTTTGATTTGGACAACAGAAAGCAGCATCGCGCAACAGTTTTTGGACACACTGAACCTGTTTTCCTGTTTTTGTTCTCACGAGTTGATGGATGACGTTTTCTTCTCTTTGCAGTGACTGACAAATATGTGAGGGAAAGAGCCTCACGTCCACAGGCAGGGAGATGCGAACCTTCAGGATCGCTTGAATCTTCAACAGTTGCTGTGGTGAGTGCCCACGCCACCTCTGAGTGCGGCCTTGGCTTCTCTTTCCCTTTATCTTTTGTCTGAAGCCCCATCTCAAATCCACTGAAGTTCGTGATCTCGTGGCTGTCTTCTGTGCCGCCAACTGTGAACGGACAGGACCATTCTTTTTTGATCGATGTCGTGTGTCGTAAAGACGCAATGGCGCCGTGAAACGAGGCGAGGCAAGTGCTTCGGCCGCGATGGGCAGACGTTTCGCTGCGGCGCTGTGGAAACACTGACAGCACCGTCGTAGCTCTGGGTTGGACAGCTGCACAAAGTCACGTGTGCCTGCCGGTCCGCGGTCAGCGGTGGACCTCGGCTTCCTTCCTGTACTCAGTCGAATCACAATGAGCCAAAAGTTCTCATCCACCTACCACCAGCGCAAACGTTTCATGCCCCATGTCACCAACAATCAAGCATCTTAGTTTTGAGTCGACAACTTCCTCAGATTTTCATTCTCACTCAAAGGTGTGGGCCAGGCCAGGCCTGCCATGCCGGGAACACCCTCGTGTTGTTCCTACATCGACTGTGCACAGTGTTTGCCTCGAGCCATTGTTACATGTGCAGGCCGACTGGCAGAATCTACTTCTTCCGTGCCGAGGTTCCTGCCACCAATGCACCACGAGTTCTCACATTACAAAGTTGTGTGGCATGAAGAGGGAACCTTCTGAATATTTAATCAGCAGATAATTTTGCCGAAGTACTCTCCTAGACAAAGCATGTTCTTGTGTACCTTCATGCCAATGTCAAAAGAGTGCTTATCTCTTTGTCACCCAATATTTCCTGCTGCATACATGATGTCAATTGTGAAGACGTATTCAACGAAAAATGAGCACGTGAACGAGTCTTCTTTGATCAATCAGATATTGGCAGGGTGAAAAAAATATACAAACACAAAGACATGGTTTTCCTGTCTTCCATGTCAGTGACAGAAAAAAATCAACAGAACGCATTTGATGGCAGTCTGCAAAGCCCTCAGTCTGTCTGGGCGTGGATTTATGATTTATGAAGGTGTGAATTATCGTGACAGGCCCAGCGCGGCGCAGGGCGACACGAGCGCGTATCAGCCGTAGAACCCTCCCAACTACCGACACTGTCACCAAACAAGTCGGTTGGCTTCTCGAGGACTGAAAACTGTTTGCTTCAGTTTCGAAGAGAAAATGCAAACGATATATGAGACAATTTGTGCGCTTTGGACCTGTTGTTGGCGGCAAAAAAGAACCGATCTGGCTCCACCCCACAAGCACCCTGTTGAAAACCCCTGAAGTGTCTTTGGGAAGAAGAGGAACCCTCATATATGCACCCCTCCATATCTCAACAATTGAAAATGCCTGAAATTTATGCCCCAGCCAAGCACCCTGGGAACATCACGCCCGCAGTTGCGTTCAGCATTGCTTCTCGTTTCTTTGTTTGCCGGTAGATCCCACTCCGACTGTCACAAAAAAAAACACACACACAAACGTGTTCGCTGTCATGTCCACAAACGGACATACAGGCTGCTGTATTAAAATCGTACTTTTTCGTGCTGATTATCACGTCCCTTTGCAGACGAACAAAACTCGGCAATATCTGCATTCAATCTCCCAAAAGCTGTCGGAAACATCCTTTACCGACTGATGCTCAGTTCCTTTGTGCATCGCTATTTGTCATTCAAATCATGATGTGCTCACGACCAGATGTTGCGGACAAATATGTATGCAGTTTTGAAGAGTGAAGACACTATCTGGGAACATTTGGTTTCTATTGATTTCACCAATGAACAAACTTCAGTATCTTTGCGAAGAGGCCAGGACAATGCAAACTTCGTTGGTTTGTTGAAGGACGACTGGGTGTGTTTCTTCTGACGACGCGCGCTGGTCCCGTGCATCCCGCCCCGTGCAGGACTCGCCCCGGGCTGCAGGCTCAGGTGTGCGCCCGCAGCGCCCGTCGTGTCGCTCCCTTCTAATAGAATCGAGTGACTGTCTAATTGGGAAGTAATGCCAGGCGGAAGACCATGCTGCCGCTGATGTCCATTTTTGCGCTGGTGCTGTTGTCAGGTCGGAATGGCCCGTTGCGTCGAACAGCTGGGGAAGCTTGTCGTTCTAGGCGTCTGACGAGGCGCGCAAGAAATTCCTGTTGTCGCGGGAAAGGCAAACAGGGCGACCTGATTGAAACCACGGTTTGTTTACCGTTTGGGTTCGTCGCAAGGTGTGCAGAAGAAGCCAATCATCTACTGCAGCACACTAACGGGGAAAATACATGCAAACTTGCGAGAAACAGTACAAAACTTGCAAGTACCCGAGATTATTTTGGCAGCAAGTTTCTGCCCGAAAAGTATACAATTGAAACTTGAAGGCAAAAAGAACCGGCATGGACAACAAACTTTGGCATGGAATCCGGGACTTTTCTTGGTCTTGTCAGAAGTTCCTGTACCATCGTCAACATGAAAAATCTTGGTTCTCAAACACTGCAGATCAAAGGTGCCTCGATCCTGCAGCCGTTGGGTCCGTGAGGTGCCTGGAGCGGTCCCCGCGGGACGGGCTCACGCTGTCGGCATGCAGCGATCAGCGCTGAACCGCCCGGCCCCTGGGGACCCGAGTGAATGTCCATGGCTTCTGAAGTCCATTAGGAAATAGACAGAGCTTTGTTGTCTTTGCTCTAAGTGGACATGAGAACGTGCAGTGGATACTCTGTTCGATGCCAACATGGCCGTGGCCAGCTGCAGGATCAGGAACGAACAAAACACTTCTTTTTGCAAAGGACGGAAAACATGAAGGTGTGGAGGTGGTGCGGAAATGTTGCACAAGTTTGTGTCTTGACAATCTCTCCTGAAGGCCATTCAAGTGCAGAACAAACAGCAACGATTGCCATCCAGAGACAGATTTATGAAAATATCGGTCCATTTGTCACGACGGGGCAACACTAAACGAGCGGGAAGACAAACAAGTGCTTTCTGAACAAACACCCGGGGGAGCCGGTACAGAACACCGCACCGCTCCGAGTCCCTGCGCTCTTTCTCAGAATGAACAGGACACGATTTCTTTCGCGCTGATGCGGATCAGGATTTTCCTCACAGATGTTGACCGCAACGGACAAAGCAAGAGGAGAACGGACGAATCTCTGTTGAGGGATTTGGATCAGCCGGATGTGGATTTGGTGGGAGGAGTTGGTTGGTTGTGACTGGTGTTCCTACCAAGATCTTCGTTAACAAACCAGCGCTCTTGAGCTCACGAAATGTATGTAAGACTTGGAAAAGGTGAATTGGTGGAACTCTTGGAGCAAAGTTGGCGTCCGGGGTTCATTGGTCGCGCTGGTCAATGAAGCACGCAATCAGTTGTGGTCTTGTACATTGCCACAGAAGGGGGAACGAAAACACTGCAACTCATCAAGTCTCACGATGTTTGTGAACAGAACCCCTTTGGTTTCTCAAGTGCGGGTGGCACCCCCTGCATCCCAGGAATGGGTCAAAAATCCAAGTGAGACCAGCGCACTGTCGTCTCTTGCGCGTCGGCCAACATTGAGTGCGTGCTCGCCTCTTTCGGACCCCACTCACACGTCGTCAACACTTCCTAACTTGCGAGGAGCCCTGTAAATCTGTGATTTGCGACCCTCGTTCACAGCGTTTTACAGGCGTTGGACGCAAAATGCCACAAGAGTTTCGAGGGCAAATGGCACTTGGGTTCCGAGGGGATGTGCTGTGACCACATGTGCACTGCAGAAAACTGCTGTGCTGTTGTTTGAATGTGTAGAAGATGTCCGACGAAGCCCAAGCGACTCGGATTGATCTTTCAATGTTCGTGCACGATGGAACTCATCCCGTGGTTGTGTCTTTTTTGCATTTCTGTTTTGTTGGCACGCAAGGCTAAATCTGAGGAATACGTGTACCTCTGTTTGTCACAGGCACCGGGTCTGAGCAATTGAATCCACGACGAAACTCTGTGAGTAAACGGAAAAGTAGGTCTTTTCAACTTTGTAATGGGGTTGGTCTGGGCTGAGAACTTTCATTTGCTCTCAGCAATAAACTGGACTTTTACAGGGCCTTGAGTGCTTTTGGCGCCACAACGCAATATATTGTGAGGTTTTGCTGGAGAGTCGTAATTTTTGGCAAGTATAGATTTTCGCCCGTGCAATTCTGGAATCCCAGCCTTTCTCGAATCGACTCCTGAACACTGCATGTGATTCCACAAAATGTTTCTCTGACCATGTGTAGATCTGACTGGTGTAACACGCCAAACGCACCAAACAGGTTCGGCGAACTGGTCCATTCTCCCACAGCAATAATTCCGACGAAACGAGGAGCAGATTTCGGCTGCATGCGAAGCAAGGCCAATTGAGTCCTTTGTGTACGTCACAACGAAAGAGCGTTCAGTCGAGAATTTGTTTCACCTCAGAAAAGACAGGAACCATGAACTTTGATTTTCTGAATCTCAAGCAGAAATAAGAAAATTTTCCTCGGATTGTGTGTTTCCAAGAACCTGTCTCTTCAGGAAAAATTACACGAGATTTTCCCAAAAGACATTTTTACGCACCAATCCATTTAGACTTCAAACGACTGTCGAATCCTCCGTGAGGAGAGAACTCGATGTTGTTGCGCTACAGGTCGTGTCTGTTCAACCGCGCGCAGAAAGAATGTTTCCCACACACAATGCACCTGATTGGCTTGATTGACAAGGTTCATGTACGAGGACAATTTGTTGCGTCACGTTGATGGGTTCGGAAATCGGTTTGGTTCAAACTTGGCGTCGCCCTTTTGCCGCGGGCAATCAACCCTCATGTACGTAGATCTACGTAGATCCCGCAAAGACAAAACTGCCGATACACAGACAGGACCACAGAACAGTCTGAAAAAATGTTGATCTGATCTGGATGATCAAGAAATGTCCGGATTGCTGAAAATCTCAGCTTTTGTGTGAACCACTGTCAAACAAAACCAGTACGAGTACTTCCTTTGGTCACAGGACTCCAACCACCCAACGACTCACCCACGGGCAGGAGTCTGGTTGCAGCGTTTTGAATTGATTTCGTGGCATGTACACCGCATGACTTTGGGGTCAACTTGAACACAATGCAGTGGCTGATCCATCAACATCGCCGCTTGAGTTGACATTGTTCAGCTTCACAGACCGACTTTCCTGCTCCAATTGGAAACTTCACAAGCCGTGTGTGCAGTGTCGTGAAATAGACACTGTTCTCACAATTCGACTTGTAGGGCTGGTCGGTCCTGCGTTGGCTCGAATGGCCTTGGTCACCAGGCTGGACCAGACCTGTTGTCGCTCGAATGCGAAGGGCATCTGAATTTGTTACAATGCATTTGCTTCGAAACTCAATCTGTCATAAAATCTGGCAGCACACCAGGGTGAGTTTCTGAGAATGGGTGAGCAAAGCAGATTTGATCAGCATGAATAATTCACACGTGTGTGTCAGTCGGTTCTTCACTGTAGTTTTTGCAGATGCGGACGTGAGGAATTTGTCTCCGACTCCGATTCAAAAGCTTCTGTGGCCTCAGACACAATACAATGGGACACCGCTTTTGTTCACCCCACCCCTCACCCCGACCATGCGCACGAGCGAGTCGAAGCATTGTCCAACGTGCAAAGTTGTTGCACGGGTCTGCGCTCCACACCGCAACTCTCTATTCTCTTCAACCCGTTTCAAGAAATCATTTCTGGGTAACAAGGTTCCCTCGTGACCTGTTTTGACACCTTCTTTTTTCCATTCCTCCCCGTGAGTGGCCAAATGAGCCTCGAGGACTAACCACTCAAATATTGATGAGTAAGAGGCGCGTGGGGACCATATTCATGCCTCGTGGTGTGCGCGCCACTTCAGCTTCCTCCTGTGGATTAGTCCTGATGCACCAGATTGCCGGATTTGCTCATTCCTTCAATGCCGTCGGTCATTTACCCAAAATGCTGGTGCTAATTCCCTGTTACCAAAACTGGTGCGAGTCCAGAACAACTTCGTGAAGTCAGTCACTGAGGGAAATATCAAACGGGTTTGGAGCAAGGTGGTCGTGCAGTGGTACCAAAGTGTGACAACGCATTGGATGACGATCTTTGGTGTTTTCCATAAAAGTTTTGTCTGAATAACCGCGGCTCGCGCAGTCGGCTGTGTGGTTTTGGTCATGGTCAGTGTGACCAGCAGTCACGCAGCAGCTGAGTGCCAGAATGACCCATGGTGAAAGCTGGAGTTACGATTTCTCAAGGAACACTGGAGTCAAGAGCTGAAGACTCCAGAGCTGAACTGGCACATGAGACTCACATTGTGGTGCGTGAACGGACTGGAAGCTGCCTGAGAACCACCCGCAGGAGCTGACGAATCAGTGTAGAGAGGGAAACACTGGGCACGCAATGGGACACCAGCAGCGAAGCCAGGTGGTCTCAAGAAAACCACTCACTTTCTGTCTCATCATCAGCTCACGTGCACGAAAACAATTCCACCTGTGGGAAAGGAAGACGAAATCTCCCATCCCACCCTCGTCGCTTGCATGATATTCTGACGTTGTGTACGAGGGTACTTCACGCACATCAGTTCTGTGCCACTCCCTGACATTCAATGATCCCGCTGTTTGGAAAAGATCTTTGCCTGATTGTTCCTCTCAGCAGTTGTGTGATATCTCTGAAGAAAGAGCAAAGTCCGAACGTGTTCTTGTGCTTTCTTGCATTTGTATTCTTACTTCAGTCGACGCTCCTACAAAGAAAGCGAACGTGTCAGAACTTCAAAGTTGAGGAAGCTGAGTGGCAGTCTTGTCAGGTGGTGATCAAGAACAAGAGTGGTTCCCCGAGTGCGGCAGGTGGTCTGTAAATTGCTCCAGCACCGTGTTTGCTCGCCACGAGTTCGTATTCTGCGCACAGGTTCGTCGGTGCCAGACAGTGGATCTTTCTTGTCAAAACTCAGTGATGTTTTACGGTCTACTATGAAACGGAGTAGGCCCCGAGACAAAGTCAATACGGGGGTGTTCAATAGTTTTGTTGGGAGTTTGCTGCAGCGGCACACTCAGGGACGTACTTAATGGATCCGTAAACTGTGGGTTAGCGTCCCCAGGGGAGCGCTATCCTCACAGTTATGTCACTGTTGTGCCTGATTTGATACCAGGTCAATGACTGCGGTGGGCCCATTCATAAAATTTGCAAGGTGGGATGGATTCAAGTCTGACATAGGGAGAAAGCTTTTTCGTTTACAACGCTTTGAGATAATCAATTGCTTCGCGGTGCTTTTTGTGTACGAGTATCCTTGTCGTACCTGGGCAGTCCAACCAGCACTAGCCTGGTAGGAAGTGACAAAAAGACGTGAACAGACAACAGTGCACTGTTGCGCTGAACGAATCTGTTGTCTCGACCACTGCTCTCAAAGACATTCCCAAAATGTTAATTTTGATCTCTGACGAAATCAAACAAACCGACATGTTTTGTCTGGGGCCAGGGTCGTGGTTTTGAAGGCAGAAAGAGACGTGAAGAAGTGCCAAGACAGTGTCACAGCGATGAGTTGGTTTACTCTTGTGACATCGTGACCTCCGTATCTCTTGTCACAATGGCATCTCCTACACTGTCACCAGAAAGACATAACCAAGCAAAAGATCGCGCGAGTGATTTTGTCAACTGCCTTGGCTTCAGCTCGCGAACTCACACTACATACACCGAATCCCGCTTGGCACCACGACTGGCGGGTCTCCAGGGCACCCCTCCCAAATCCCAGACCTTGCAAGCTCTGTTTTGCTCCGTTGAGATGCTGCAGAATTTTGGCTTGGTCCCTCACTTTCGTTCGCTGCAATCCTGGATCAGCTTCAGCAGTGCAAGACGAACCATGTTCACGAGTATGCAGGGATCGTGCGTCAATGATCCATCAAAGCAGGAAGTACTCGTTTAAAATCTGGTGGAGTCTCGTGGGAGGAATCAGGGATGCAGCAAGGTTTCGTTTTTGTTTTTGACATTCAAGTGCATGCTTTCAGCCTCTCCGGAGCTGCCTTCTGTGCCAGGGACATCTGCGTACAATCTGTTGCGCAAAGAGAAATGTTGCGTTTCAAGGTCGCTTTGTAATTGCGTAAGATTCCAAAATGCACCTACAATGCACCGAGGATCTGAATCACTTTTGATGACACAAAAAAACAGACAGTTGCCTGAGTCGGCCCTGCAGAGACAGAATTTGTTGGCATCATTTCATCTTTCAGCGGAAGACACCGCAACGAGTTCCGAAAAAAAGACTGGTGAAAAACGATCGTGCGCAATCGAGGCTTGTTTTTATGGCATCTTCACTTTTATGATGAACCAATTTCAAATGCGATGTTATCGATGAACGATAAAGCCATTTCCTTGATGATATTAGAAATTAAAGAGGCCTTGCATTTCCCAAATTGGTTCATATATCAAAGCTACACCACTGGAAATCAATAGAACTTTACGCGATACTGCTATGAAAGCCTAAATTTGTGTTTGCTGAAGCGTTGTTGCCTTTTTACTGCTCTTTTGAACAATAGACAACCAGTATTGAATTGAACTGGTGAGAAACCCGGAACGAGGGACTTTCCGAAAAGATTCCCGTGCAATTCAGTTGAGCATCTGACGAAAAATCTCTGCCAGTCTAAAAATTAATTGACATTGCCTCATTTTCCCCAAAGTTTTTTTCTGGTCCATGATCCTCAAAGGCACATTATGGCTTGTTTTGGCGATCTTCTCTCTTCGGGCCAAACAATTCATTTTTTGCACCAAAAAAGGATACATGGAAGGATGCAGCCATGTAGAGCGGCCTGTGTACCTTCCCACGGTACTATGTGCGCGCGTGGCCCTCAGAGTCATTCCCAGACTGAGGATTTCCTTTTGTACAGTTCACATAAGCCATCAAGTGCACCGTCAGTGCTCAAAGGGTGAACCAGTGTTGATCCAGACGACATGTTGTCTTGGACATTGGCCACAAGAACACTGTGCAGATGCCAGATTCTCTGTCTTGACCATTCTGACTTCTTTTCTCGCAGGCGTGTCCTCATGCAGACCAGGGATCACCCTTGTCTTGAACAAACGACCACGATAATTTGCAGGAAAGATGGTTGCAATTCTTCAACAATGCGATTCACAAATTTGTATTCAATGTTTTGTAAAAGTTGTCCGCGAAGTTTGAAAAGTTTCACCAAAAGTATTGAATATTTTGTTTACCGAAAATTTCAAAAGTTGTTTTGAAAATTTTGGAATTTCACTCAAAGTCCTGAAAATGTTTTTGAAAGTTTCTGCATTTTCACCTGAACTTCTGAAAATAAACTGCAATTTTTTACTGAGGTGAAATTTATGAAATTTTAGGTAAAACTTCAATTCAAATTTTGCAGACTTTTTCAAAACATCTCAGGTGAACATTTGTGACAAGTTTCTGTCAACTGTTACAACTGGGCAACCCAGGCGAAAAAGCGCAACGGTCCCTGGTATCAGAATGCTATATGTCAGAGTGTGGCCAATGATCAGGTGGGACACGGAACTCGATGGACAGGGTGGATTTAGACCAGGAAGCCGGAGCTCCCGGGGAGTGCTTTGGGAGGCGGCTTTCCTCTGCGCTGCGACAATCCAAGCTTTTTTCTTTATGACCCAATAAATATGATCCCGTTGTGTAGGTGGGGAGAATAGCAATGGAAGTGCGGAAATCCACGAAATGACACGTGCGGCTGAGAGTCCTTTGATGGTCCACTTTGAGTGCTTTTCAACGCTTTTATTGCAGCCACAGGCGACTTCACAAGGAAGGCTCCAGAAATATAATTGTTTTTTGCAGATTGACGTTGTCATTTGCGAAGCAGCCAGTCGGACGCACAAAAATTTTCCAACCTGACTCAACCGGAGACCCTGTACCAAGTGGTCACACATGGCGAAAGGAATTTTATCGCGTGGGCCAGACGTCACTGACTGGGTTCTTCACGGGTGGAATTCACAGGAAGCAGCCCAGTTCATTATCATCTGTTATCCGCCCGCTGAACGCAGTTTGATTGAGAGCTCTCCGCGGCTTGTTCAGCCCGTCACCCCGTTGACTGTGGCGCACACATCCCTCAAATGCAGCTTCAACTGGTGTCCTTTTCTGGCAGCGTCTCCGCGCGGGACTTTGCACAATGACTGTTTTGGCAGTCACAAAGCTGCCTCGGCTCAACTGATGTGACCATGACATGTTTCTTCTTGCTACATTTTGAGAATTTCTGCTTGACCATTCTCACGCGCTGTTTTTGGAGAGACATTGGATAGAAGTCCTTGCTGTTGGGTTTTGACAAGACCTCCAAGGGGTCGGTCCCGACTTCAACTTTCAACAAAATGAGAATTTGTTCTCCTGCAACGCAACTCATGGAGAAAACTTCTTTTTTTCCGGGCACCCACAGACTTGCCTCCCTCCCCCAGGACCCCTCTGGAACTCAGGAGTCCAACATCTGACTGTGCAAAATGCTTTGCCCCACCCTTCCCGATTGTTGGTTCCTCCCTCGGGGAGTTGCCCCTGACCCAATCCTGCATATTCACCTGTCATTTCATTTCTCACACATGGCCTTTCTACGGACCAAACAACACAAAATCAGTGAAAGGGAACCAAAACATTGCATTGCCATATCGTTCAGGTTGACCTGCTCTCGCGGATTCCGCGTAGCTTTGGACTGGACTCCACCCCAAAATTTTCCTTTTGTTCTCTGGATCCGCTGCAGATATTTTTGCCTATTTTTCTGAGTTTTGTTAGAGCAAAACGAGGATCCAGTCCGGTCAGACTTTTCAGGTCCCAACTTCTCCCTTTGTCCGGCTTATTTTATCAGTGAAGATTTGACACTTGAGAGGAGACATTGGGAGGTTTTCCCGAGTGTGTGAAAGGAAACTGTGCCTCAAGAAGACCTGTGAGTGCGATGATGCAACACTCGTATATACCACGAATCCAGTTGCGCAGCCATTTGAAGTTTTCGCGCAACGCTTCTGACACAGCGTGCAGCTTAGACGAGCCCGACTCCGCTGGGCTGCAGCGAAAGTGACGGCGTGAAGCTCCGTCACTCAGTTGGTTATCGGGGCGTGTGGCGTTAGTTACACTCACTCACTCGTCTCAATGCTCGTGGATGGACACAACCTTTCACAATATGTGGATTTCTTTCTCGTAAACTTTTCGGATCGCTAGGATTTACTTGAATGACATGTGCAAGGTGAGAAGCTATATCTCATTCTGGGATTTGTCAAGGCAGGCACAACACCTGCCTTCCAAGGTCCCGTGTGAATTCTGGGTGTGCGCAACGCGTGCGAAAACCGAACTCAAAGCAAAAAGACAATGAAACAGCCACTCGCGAGGATTGGTCTTGACATTTGGATTTCTGACTGGATTCAGTTCTGACATTCCGGGACAGACCATGCAATGTCTGGACCTTGATGCTCGTATTTTCCCAGCCAAAGCAACCGGTCTGGTTTGCTCTTTGGACAGAAAAGCCAGGGGAAGAAATATAACTTTCCAACTTTGTGGCTTTTGGTGCAAGGAGTGGTTTGCTGGGTGTCATTTCGCGTTCACCTGGAGCTGCAAAGGGATTAATTTCTTGCCAATGGAAATGATATGAACTGCCAGGACAAGGAATCTGCTTGGAACATGGGAACTTTGTTGTCAGAAATTGAGACGTCACGACGCTCAGAGACTCTTGGGTCTCTTGAGAAACTCCTCCACAATTTGACACCTTTGTTTGTGTGGGTATTCCTCAACCCAGAAACGGCTCGACTAACAAATCTGGTTGAATGGAAGGAGACCACAGCTTCAGGTGTCGCGGTCCCGAGCTGAGACAGAGGTCCGCCCCCTCCCAACCTCGCGCAAGTTTGGCGCACCAATGCTTGGACATTGAAAATGGAAGATTTACCAGTCAGCCTTCAACATCATGTTCACCACCCACGATGGTGGGATACTCCGCTTGCGCGTGGGTCAGCGCCACACTGCCCTATCCCCCGCACGTCCTGCCGGGAGCCAGTGGGTAAACTGATTACCAGGCTGGACCACGGAAAGGCGTGAATTACTAATCTATTAGGAGCAGATGATACGCGCAGATTAGGTGCAGTATCGTGTTGCAACAAAAACGATGTGTGGAATCTCTGGGGAAACAGGTGCAAAAATTTTCAAAATTAATATGATGTTTTCAGTCCAACAAGTGTCACAAAAACTTGAATCTTCTGTCCGGAGAAGTTGGAGTCGTGACAAAGTTGACAACCTTGGCGCAGAGTTGCATTGTGCTGCAAACCTGAGACCTGTTTGCATCATGAGCTCAAGAACGTGATCCTGACACCATTACGTATTTGCAGTTGAAGGCACAAGAATGGTTTCTCCACACAGTGAGGACATCAGACCGAGAAGGCCTGTCAACACATTCTGAGCAAAAAGACAAGAGGCTCTCTGCCAAAAAAAATCCTGACTGATCTATCTCCACTTGTTTCTGTGCATGTTGGTCTGCCAAGACGAGACAACCACAACACTTGAGTATCGATGCTGATGATTCCCGAGACAATAGCACGCACGCAGTCAATGCCAGATGACACTTTGGACTCGTATCAGGCTGCTTGTCTTGTCTTTGCCAACACATGCTCACCTGGGCTCATTGCAAGACAAGCAAACCAAATTTGTGTTGTATCTTTCACGCGATGGCTCGCACACCCTGGATGGTTCCTGTGAAATTGCACAACTACTCGAGGCCTTTGGAAGAGAAAAGGGTGACTGACGTGATTGAATGTTCAGGAATTGTTGATTCCAGTGAGTGAACTCACCTCCAACAAGCTTTGTGGCCGTAACGTTGTTTTGGACTTCCTGCAGGCGAACTTAGACGTTTTGGGTGGTGTTAGCGCAGGGAAGTCTCGAGAAGATCTGTGCCTCCGAGGTCGTTCAGCTCGTACGAACTTGACCTACTTGAGATGGATTGACCCACTTCACTCGCGTATGTCACAAAAGGACCACAGATTTATGTGGCTTTTCCAGTCCGGAGCAGCAAGCCGTCTGAAAAAATTGAGGAACCTCACTGAAGCTTGGGTACCCACAAAGCCACAAAACCGGATTCACTGCGATCATAAAATCCAAAATGGGGCACTTTAATGCTGTCCGATTGGAAATTCCCATTCGAACATCGTCATGCGAGTCCTGAATTTCTGGATTAATGTCGCCTGGTCATTACAAATGGAAAGCGAACGAGGTTTTATGGCCAGTCTGCCGCGTGTGGACTCGCACCTTTGACCTGGGTTGGGCAGTTGGGGAGCTGGGCTGCACGACATCTGAATTGACCTGGTGAGCAGTAGTGGTTTATGAAGAAAATGATGCATTTGCTCTTTGAATGACACTACTTTTGTCAATTGGGTTGGATACAGCGAAGGCCACTGCCAATTTGTCGAATTTTTGACATCTGAAAAACAGTTGGGATTGTGATGCATAGAAGATTGGGGTGAGGTTTCACCACAGTTGCACGATTCCGCGTTACTTCTTCAGCGCGTAGCAAGTTTGTTTCCAGTTTTCTTCTGGCATGTTTGTCAAAAATGTTCGGT
>JAAUXT010023901.1_pt1 | contig 15740 bp, 17 predicted proteins | sample 7278171 | NCBI WGS metagenome assembly JAAUXT01 (sample SAMN14350112, study PRJNA611818) | marine sediment metagenome | isolation source: surface marine sediment (1.8m) | place: French Polynesia: Moorea | collected 2018-08 | reverse complement strand
CACTCTGACTGCAGCAGTCCTACTCCCTGACTGCAGCAGTCCCACACCCTGACTGCAGCAGTCCCACACCCTGACTGTCACAGTCCTACACCCTGACTGTCAGTCCTACACCCTGACTGCAGCAGTCCAACACCCACAGTCCCACAGCTTCGTTGCCTGTGAGAGCCTCGCACCGTGACGCCGCGCGGCGCACTCACCGTGATAGTCTCCGACGGCGGGCGCGTTGGTCGTGATGATGCGCACGCAGCTCATCGGGGTGTAGTTCTTGCGCGCGCCCTCTTTACCGTAGTTGTGCCTGATGTTGTACGAGTACTGCTTCTCAAACTGCAATCACACGTCAGCACAGAGGAACTGAAGTGACAGCTCAAACAAAGATGAATGTGCAGGCCTTGGCAATCTGAAATGTCAGCACGCCATCACAAGACGCCCATGCACATTGACTTGCGCAGAAAGCGGAAGACACAGCCGCGTGTGCTGATGTGATCTGAATGATTTGCAAAGCACAATGAAGATCGGCTGCCACACCCGTCACAGAATCGCGCTGTGCGTACAACGTAGCCCGCCGACGCGGCGTGGACCAGGAACGAGGCAACTCGGTCTGGCACTGAGGGCGTTCGTTTGTCGTGCCCAGCATGTCCGAGGGGCACTCAAATTTCCCTGCTGCCTTCATTTTTCACTGTGCTCTGGGAGCACAGCCCGTAAACCCCAGCATACTCGGCGGAAATGGCCGAGTGCACGCGGTGTGCGTGGCACAGAAAAGGACAACGCTCAATCTCTCCCCGTCTGCTTCAGGTAAAGGCAGGGCGGTAGGGCAAGCTCAAATAAATCGCCTGGTGCCCGCGGGGCGACAAACTAGACGCGCTCATAACCCCCCCCCCCTCCGCTCACCTTGTCCCCGTCCATGACCTTGCTGAACTCTGCTCTCCAGAACTTGAGCGCCTCTTCGAGGGAGAGCCCGATGCCCTTGAGGAAGAGCCCGTACTGCTGGCGCCCGTGGTGACGCAGGTGATGATGCGCGCGCAGACTCTGATGCAGCTGTAGCGCGCACAGAGGGTAGTCCTTCTTCGCCAGCTGTGAACAACAGAGCAACAGTGAGAAGTGGCAACTTGTTCTGGTGATGTCACAGAATATATCGCAAGAGACAGCTGTGCGAGAAGGCGGACTCGGAAAGGGCAAAAAACGACCGTGATCATTATTGCAACATTGTGTTCTCTGCGCATCCCTAAACCTGTCCTTGTTTCGAGTTGTCCAGGTCCAATTGAAACACAGATTAACTCCTCCCCACATTCTCCCTACCCCTTCCTTCAAGTCCGTTTTCAGCACAAATAGTACGCATGCGCAAAGATGAATACAGTGTTCATGGACTGACTCTGCACATGCAGCGGAACTTACCCCGTCCAGCATATCCGCGGTGACCTGACCGGCCTTGATTTTCTTCACGTCGTAGTCCTGTCCCAGGTACCGTTTGCTCAGCGTATTCAACATGGGAATCAGACGGTCGTCCTCCTCGAGCGTCGGCAGCATTCGCGCCGTCACCTGGTGGGGAAAGTACAGAAGTTACAGTTCAATTGCGTTGTTCACACTGTTCAACGCGCTTCGTCTCGTGGGTACAGCAGGCTTGGGGCTGGCCCCCAACCCCCGTGACCGCCGTGGGAACATCACGCGCTTGTGTGCGCGCGCGCACTTCAACTTTTTGTGCCAAATTTTCAAGCTTGCAGTTTGGTCCATCAAGGTTCAGTCCCTGCACCCCGTCCTGATTTGGATCTGCTGGAAGATCAGCGCTCCAGCGATCAGCACTGCAGCAGTACTCACGGCGAGCGCGTGGGAGAGGTTCTCCCGGAAGTGTTGTACTCACAGCGAGGGCGTGGGAGAGGTTCTCCCGGAAGTGTTGTACTCACAGCGAGGGTGTGGGAGAGGTTCTCCCGGAAGTGTCATGCTCACAGCGAGGGCGTGGGAGAGGTTCTCCCGGAAGTGTTATGCTCACAGCGAGGGCGTGGGAGAGGTTCTCCCGGAAGTGTTATGCTCACAGCGAGGGCGTGGGAGAGGTTCTCCCGGAAGTGGCTCAGGATGATGACGACCAGCTCGCTCTGCGGCACGTAAGCGAAGCCTCTCGACAGGTACACACGCCGACTCTTCACCAGGTCCAGGGCTTCTGTGAAGGGCACCTGAGGAAGCGAGAAACTTCACACTGAACACACGCCGCCGCTGACAAATGCATGTCTCTGTGACCGCTTGTCCCGTTCGGTGACAGACACCCAAATGCCGAGTATTCTTCAGCGTGACGGGAACCCCAAATATTTTACACAAGGACTTCGGAGGCCCATCGCCCCAGGATGCACGTGTCCATCATCAAGGTCATTGGGTGACCGCCAACAACTCCCCCCCCCCTCTACTGAAGACGATGAACAGAGATTCAGATTTTGCCACTGCAGCGACACGGAAACAGGAGAAACCGTGAGGTCACCTTGTAGAAGTTTTCTGTGTCGACCTGAACAGACTTCCTGTCCCCAGAAGCATCAATGAGATTCTTCAAAATCTTGGTTTTTTCCTCTTGTGGGATCTGAAAAGCACAAACGAATTCATTCAAGGGGTGACAATTCATGAGCGACTGTGAATGAGAGTTGACACAGACGGGAATTTGTGTTCTTACCGGGGTGTAGTTGAGATTGTTGACCTTCAAAAATTTCTTGACACTCGCATCGTTTTCCAGGCCGAAGCGATATCGGAACAGGTCCAGTTCCTGAGCGATGAACCAGCGTCGCAAGTCGTCCCTGTCACAGGATAGAGTTTTGCATTGTTCGGGGCATGAATTAACGGGTTCAGGAATTTTTGCCCAGATTTTTGAGGACTTGAGGTGAACTCACGATCTGCAGTAGGCGAGGCGCAAAATGAAGTGAGAGATGTGATCCTTCCTCCGCTCGTCGTAGATCTCGGCGTCCATGCGGTCCGTGCTCTGGAAACATAGAAACAGATCACTATCAGCTGACATCATACATTCCACAGTCGCACTCACTGACACTGTGCTCCTGGCCTTGCGTGAAGATTTTGCAACGGTGCTGAACGGGAAAGGGGCCTTGCGACAACTGCTGCCCCTGCAGAACATCACCTGGTGCATTGTTTATCGTGTCGGTGTTTGGTTTGCACGCATTTTCTTTTTCTAGTCTCCCCCCCCCCCCACAGTCGCGCCTTGCCAGACCCTGAATCTTGCACTGCACTACACAACTTACGAAAGCGTCCGAATCGGTGACGGCCTTGAGAACTCCGTTCTTCCTGAAGTTGTACAGGTCCTTGGAGAGCAGGTCCTTCCAGTCGTTGCCTCCCCTGATGTGCTTCACACCGACGTTCTCCACCGCCTTCAACACTGAAAATAGTGACAAGTTGTTTTCATCTCATTCCGAGTCAGAGAGTGTCCCCTCGCATGCTTCGCATCAAAGGAACACACACACACACACACACACACACACCTTCAGCACTGAAAACGGTGACAAGTTATCTTCATCCAGTCCTGAATTGAACTTTCAAAGTCAGAGAGTGTATTGATCTACTTCGCATCAAAGGTACGTAGATCTACACACACACACACACACACACACACACACACACACACAATGTCTCAGAGGCTGAAAGCTTCCTGTGCGGCACACAAGGAACTCTGGACCCAGGAGGGTCCTCCCCTGGATCATAAATTCACACCCACTGCCATTCAACGGTTTGACACCAGAAGGGCGATCAGCTCTCGGTTTGACACCAGAAGGGCGATCAGCTCTCACCTTTCAGCCTCTCGACGGCGAAGTCCTCGAACTCCTGCAGGGAGATGTTGTCCGTGGGCGGGATCGTGTAGAACTGCAGGTTGTGTGGGTAGAGCTCGGGGTTCCGCCCCGTCCCCAGCACGATCGTCCTTTTCCTCGTTTCTTTCCGAGCAAACTGCATGTTGAACAAACTAAGTTCTGCTGAAACGTTGTTAGGACTTCGTTGTGTTGATTTTGACAGCTGATTTCCCGCCAAATCCCGTTTCCAAAACACTGGACAAACCTCGCTGTCATTGGATGAAAATTTGTCACTTTTCCTCATGAACCAATAAGAATCGAGTTTTCAAAATCAACACAGCAGCGACTTGTCCGAGAACAGCAACAAACGTACAAAACGTCTTCAGAAAGCGTCCGAAATTCAGAGCAAAATGGCGATCCCACACAGTGTTTTGGCTGCAGGCTGGATCCCTTTTGTAGTTGTACTCGTGGTAAGTTTGAGTTTCTCTTACAAATTTATGTGCAAACGGTGCTGGAGTTTCTGTAGGGTCAGAGTGTGTGAAAATCAAGGAAAATGAAAGCAGGAAGTGGCGGTTTCAGAGCTGACAAAAATTGACGTCTGACTTGTTTGTCACTGTCCAAAAATAGACAAATCTGGAGGATTTGGATGGATCTGGTGATCTGATCGGCTTGTCAATCTGCGTTTCAACAACTGTCGTCGCTCCACATTGACAGCAATCGATTTACGGTTTCCTTTTGTGACCGTGAAGTCATCGCACTCGGCTGCATATCATTTGTTGATTTTTCGAATATTTTGTTCCGCAATTTCGATCACTGTTGTGACTGACATGCAGCTCTGTCTTCTGTTTGCAGCTGACGCTGTTGTTCTCCTTCATCTACGTGCGCTACTTCCAAAGCCGCTATGAGAGCGAGGTGTGCTCCAGCATCGCGTCCGTCCTCGCCGTGGCCGTCGCGCTGCTCACGACGGCGCTCGTCCCCGTCGACATCTTCCTCGTCTCCTTCATGAAGGACAGCGACGGACACTTCAAGGTGTGTGCGTGTGTGTGATGCACGTACACATGTACGAGGATGAATCACTTGTTCTTGGGATTTATCATGTCTGTGACTGCTCCGATCATTGCGCAACGAAACCATTATGCACTGACTCCAAGTAGCAAAAGACATTGAAAACTGTGTCAAATGGCTTCGTCATGATCGTCTCTGGAAGCATGCTGAATCCCAAGAACAAGTGACTCATCCTCGTAGTTCTAGCTCGAACACGTGTGATTGAGGCACTGACGGGTGGATCCACAAGTGGGTTTCTTTTTCGTAATCCGTTGCAAAAGTTTTGTGAGCGTCGCCGGTCTTTGTTTTCCAGGACTGGGCGAAAGATAACACAACGCGACAGTCGATCGAGAATGGAGTTCTCTACGCTTACTATGGTATGTAGTGTGTGTGTGTGTGTGTGTGTGTGTGTGTGTCAGATTGACACGCGTGCGCACGTGGTTTAATCCCGGAGATTAAAGTTTCCTTGTTTACGACGGGCAGAACGTGTGTGTGTGTGTGTGTGTGTGTGTGTGTGTGTGTGTGTGTTGAACAGAGGCATGCACAGATACAGACGTGTGCGCACACGCGTGAATTTGATCCCGAGATGAGTGGTTCCATCTCGTCTTGCAGCGCTGTACTCGTGCGTCGTGCTCTTCGTGTTCCTCATCCTGCCCTTCTGCTACTTCTTCTACGAGGAGGGAGGAGACGAGGACGAAGACGTGTCCACCAAGTCGGTCAGTAAATAGTTTCAAAGTCGTATTTCTTTGTAGCAGAGGAAGTGCCTGAGTCAAGGGGTGAACCGTTAGCTTGGTGTCACAGTTGCTGAGGACGTATTGTCTGAGACACAACGTATGATGCTTTCAATGCTGAACAGGCCTGAACACGAGTTTCCCTGAGCTACTGAACAGATCGCACCCACTGCTGTGGTGATGGCCACAAATACAATTGACAATTGGTATGGCCTTCAGTTTGACTTCTGACTTGCCTGACATTGTAGAAAGTCTGCACGGCTGCCAAATTCACGTTAGTGTTCGTCTTCATCGCATCTGTGCTGATGTTGATCGGGTGAGATTTCCAGTTGATCAGTGTTTGTGCATTGTTTGTGTGTTACGCATCAAAAAGGCTTGTTGACTGATTTGATTGACCCATTTTCTGCAGAGCTTTCGCGCCGATGAAACACGCACCGTCTGTGAACAGCACAGAATGGGAGAAAATCAAGAATCTGTTCGAAGACCTCGGAACCTACAGTAAGCAGGAGCGGATAACGCTTTGTAGCGGTGTTGTGTGAAACACATTGGGTGAAATTTCTACCAGATGAAAGAATCGCAACCGGTGTGATAAATGGCCAAACACCCTGAAGCAGGTGACACGGGCTGAGGGCCCTTTGCCGAAGGTCAAGCAGGTCCACCTTGTCCTTGCCTTGTGCCTCATCATATAATTTCTCAGATGCACATGAGTGGCCTGTGTCAACTGACATATCAACGTGTGAGTGTAATGACCAGAAACCCCATCCACGAACACGCGTGTCTCATTTTGCTCCACCCGATCTCACACTGTAGCTCAGTCTCCGTTGCAGGAGGGGAGGACGCGCTTTCCTTCGTCATCAGCTCGTTAACTCTCATCGGAATGATCGCTGTCGTTCTCTACACGGTGAGTTCTCTGCGTCCGCAGAATAAGAGAAACACTGCGGTGCGAAGATTGGACCAGATGCTCAGAAACGCAGCGTGTAAAAACACAAAACTTTCACGTGGAAAATCCGTGCACGTGTGGTTGGCATTCTCATTCAGTTCGCAGACACGTGTTGCCAAGGTCACACCCACATCCCACGGGAAATCGCACTGCATTTCGGCAGACTCGGACAAAACACGCTGGAGATGAATGTTCGAATGTAGGGGCCCCGACTGTACTGTATTTACCGGTACCCATGTACAAGTTGCATTCAAGTACAAGATGCACCCAAACTTTTACCTTGATTTTCTGGCACGGGGTCACATTGAAATGACAGTAATCTCATACCCATGTACGCACCCCAAGTTTTGATGCGCAATGTTGGGACAAAAATGCGCGTCTTATGCATGGTACGTTTCTCGTGTCGTCAGGCGTACGGGATGTCCGCGTGGCCGATGGACCTGGTGAAGGGGCGGCGCAGCGTCGCTCGGGAGCGCGCCGAGGTGGCGTCCAACCGCGCAGAGCGCCAGGCCGAGATCGACGCCATCAAGATCAAGGTGAGGTCAGGGAAGGTCAAGGTGAGGTCAGGGAAGGTCAAGGTGAGGTCCGTGGAGGTCAAGGTGAGGTCACCTGAGGTCAAGGTGAGGTCAGTGGAGGTCAAGGTGAGGTCAGGGAAGGTCAAGGTGAGGTCAGGGAAGGTCAAGGTGAGGTCAGGGAAGGTCAAGGTGAGGTCAGGGAAGGTCAAGGTGAGGTCAGGGAAGGTCAAGGTGAGGTCAGTGCAGGAACTCCTTCACACAAATGTGCCGATAGACTTGTTTGGGAGGTTTGAGAAACTGTGGGGGAAAAATCCAAGTCAGCTGCATTTCGCTGAGAGAAAACAAATAGGAGAGGAAGAGATCGAGCGAAAGTGACAGATATTGTTTTGCCGTCGGCGCAGTACCGGACGGGTCGGCGGCGCATGACGTCACGTGACCGGCGGCGTCTCGAGGAGCTGGAGGACGAGGACCGCCTGATGGCGCGGCGCGAGCTCAGTCTGGAGCGCGTCGAGCGCAGCTGCGTCGCCAAGTGCGCCGTCGTGCTGCGGCCATTCCAGGTGAGGGCGCTGTATGCGTACACACACACACACACACACACACACACACACACACACACACACACACACACACACACACACACACAAATATGCTTGCGTTCGAGTTCTTCTCAGTTCCTTTCCTGTTCGCGCTGCAAACATACGCGGGCACGCATTTGACGCTTATGTTGTGTGTCCCAAGACAAACGTCATAGCACTCCACACACGTGCACCTCTCTCTCCAACAGAGACGCATCCACACACACAGACACACCACAGCACCAGCCCCACTCTCGGTCACACAGAAAGAGACAAACTCTCAGTTTCCAGTCCTTAATTGTGTTCATAGACAATGGAGAGATTTGAAAAAGTTGCGCACGTGACCAATGTTCTGCTCTCGATTCCAGGTCGTGTTCGGCATCATCTTCTTCGCGATGGCTCTGCTCGTCTTTCTCTCGCTCCTCCTCACCAAGTACGTGCACGCACACACACACACATACACACACACCACACACACACCACGTGCGCCGCACGCGCGTATCTCCTGAACTCAACACGTCTTCGGTGCAATGATGGATCCAGTGCCTGTTGGATCGGTTCCCCGCATTTGCCTCTGAAGTTAGTTTTGTGTTGTGAAAGGAACTGGTGTTGAGGAGGGTCAGAACATTTTGGTGTTTTCGTTCAATGCTTCACCCCTTGGTTTTCAGCATTGACAAAGTGCTGCACTCTCTGGGTCCCAAGATGGGCTACGCGCTGCCGGAGCGCTCTCTGCCGAACCCCATCGACATCACCCTCGTCTTCGCGCAAAAGGTTCGTGGCTCACCAATTCCATCTGATGTCCGTCTCGCAGAGTGATGGGTTTATTCCCGCCAAAGCTGGGTGAAGCTGGTGTTGTGAGAAATGTCCAACAGAATCTGGAGTGAACCTGATGCAAAAGGGTTTTCCCAATGAATCTTGGACTTGGGGTGCAGCGTTATTTGGCAATTTCTTTTTTCTGAGTCGGGCCGCGTTATTTCGCATTGAATCTGAGTCGAGCTGGTGTTGTCGCGTATTTTCGCACGTGATCTGAGTGGTTCTGGTGTTTCGCAGGTGTTCCCTGTAGACTACATCCTGATGGCGGGAATCATCATGTATTTCTTCTTCTGCTCCATGGGAGGCCTGCAGCACATCGGCATCTGGTGCTGCTGGATCAGGGTCAGTGTGTGTGCGTGTGTGTGTGCGTGTGTGTGTGCGTGTGTGTGTAAGCAAGTATGTGTGTGTGTGCGTGTTTTGGGTGCGTGTCGTCACCGCACACCAGGTTCGGAGGAGCAAGACATTGTGTGCGTGTGTGTGTGTGTGTGGTGTGTTTGTGTTTGTGTGTGCAAGTTCGTGTGTGTTGGTGCAGGTGTAAGTGTGTGTGAGTGCTTTCGGAAGCAAACGCTCTTTGCATTGCGCGTTGAGATTCTTGACGTCTCTCTCGCTCTCTTGCAGATGTACAAGATTCGTCCGCAGAACACGAAGCCGCAGGGACTACTTTTCCTCTGCTTCATCCTCATGTTCATCGTGCTGGCGCTGAACGTCGTCATCTACCAGATCACTCCGCAATACTCTACCTACGGTAGTCAACACTACATTGTAAGTGTTTTTCTTCCGTGCTCCAGCGGATCCAGGGGGCCCCAAACTTTTGAGTTGTCCCCACTCCAACCTGGACGTACAAACAGAAAAACAGTAAACCTCTGGCACAGCAAAAGTTGGGTAAATTGTGTGTGGTTTTGGCCCACGCTCCTGGACCTGGATCGGTTGAGTGTGTGGCTTCTCCCATTCCCACCGCAGCTGGGCACGTTTAAACGCGCGCGGGGTGGCCCACGTGACCATGGTCAATGTTTGGGAAAAGCACGTGAAATTTTCTCGTTGCTTCAGCTCTTGCGTTACAATGCACCGTCGGTTGTTAAAAGTCTGTCCCACACAGACCAATATGTTACAGCTTTTGTGCTCTTGATGCGGCAACAGATGTTCTGAGCCTGTGCCCTCTGCATTGCAGCAGTACCCGAACGGGTCGCACACGGGCGGGAAGCTGATGGCGTGCAGCACCAAGGCGCCGAGAGGTACGTACGCCCCCTCGTGGCGGCCCCCACCTGTATGTCGGAGAGCTGCACGTCAAAACTGACGAGTCGTTCACGTGGTGCGGTTCACAGTGTGTGTCCAGACGGTGGCATTCTCTGCAAATGCTGGGGTGTGACATCTCTTTGAGTGTGGCATGTTTGGGTTGTGATGACCCGATGGCGTGACAACTGCTGGGTATGATGTCTTTGGGGCGTGACGTGTTCAGGGTACGCGTGAGTACGTGAGTGTGATGTCCCTGCGGCCTTTCTCAGGTCGCTGGACGTGACGTGTGTGGGACGTGATGTCGTGACGTCTCCGGAAGTGACGTCACATGTTCCTGTGTTTTGCAGACGAGTGTGAGATGACCCGGATGAGCATGCTGCTCACGCGCTTCTTCTACAAGATCTGGTTCTTCGGAGCCTGTTACTACTACGCGAGCTGGGTGTTCCTCGGGGTGAGTCCACGCGCCTGTTTGACGTGTTCAGTGCAGCATACCAGTCCAACACTTGCACGATTGTTTTCACTCGCACATCGATAACGGTCGTGACGTCGTGGTGTTGACGTCACACACTGGCGTCATCATGTGACGCCTGTTCCGACGTCGCGGCGTTGCGATTGCCCTGATGTCGTGTCATTGACGTCGCATTCTGATGTAGCGTTCTCGAAGTTGTATTCTGATGTCACGATGTGACACCAGTTCTCACGTCGGAACGTGTCGGCTGCCTGACGTCACATTGTTGGCGTCGTGTTGTCGATGTCGCACACGTGATGCCCATGCTGACGTCACGTTCATCCGGACGTCACGTTGTGGACGTCACGTCTTGACGTCGCTACGTCACGCTGCAGGTGTTCGTCATCGGCTTCGTCGTGTCGCTCATGCGGAAGCGCCGCTCGTCGGTAGAGGGCGCCGTCGACAGGGACGACTTCGACAGCGACGACGACGCCGCGATGCTCGACGCCTGAGGCGCCGTGCGATTCTCTGACCTGAACCGGCGTCAGACGTTTCCGTTCCCGTCGTCATGCCCGTCACTCGGGCGAGGCCCCACAGAAAACGGCGGGATGGGGGGATGAACAAGTGGCGGGACTGGACCACGGTCCTGTGTTCCCACGTAATTCCTGGCAACTTTCTGCTCCAAATTTGCTGAACTAGCAAAGATGGCAAGAGCAACCAGCGGATATTTTTTGCAAAAAAAGTGCAAACATTTGCCAGTTGGCACCCTGAGCTGTTGCCATTTGAAGTCAGCCTCAGCTTGACAACTTGTGTTGGACTGGACGGGAGTGGGGCACCCCGCCAAGAGCACCTGAATCTCCGTGTTTGTTGTTCACTCCTGGTTCACGCAGTATTTTACATGTGCTCGAGTTCGCAGCATCCAGTGCAGATCAGTGAACTTTTGATTTGTACGCGAAGCTACGGGTGCATCATGCGTGGTTGTGAGGTGTGCCTGGAGTTGCTTTACTCAAGCAGACTGAATAAGACTGTTGGTTTCTGCCGTCTCTGTGTACGTGTCCATTTGTGTCGCAGCGTCATGTTCAACGAGCCAATCGTTGCGTTGCACACTGCAGACCGTCGTCAACGAGTGTCAACACGACCCAAAGTGCGCATGGACGGCGTTGAATTTTAGCTTTCACTCGATTTGCGTATTATTCCAGAGCAAGACCATTTCTTGTCGTGTGTTTGTGTACAATTTCAATTTGACTTCACACGTTCAGCGCTTCAAGTCATGACTGGCGCGCAACACTGTTGTAAGTGCGAATCAAACCTCCAAACGGACGATTGTTTCTATTCTGTCGTTTTAAAACTGCGTTTTTCAATTGTACCTACAGCTGTTTGTTAAGAAAGTCTTTGTTCAAAGAATTTCACAGCTGCGTTGCTGCCTGATGCGGCTGTTAGTCAAACACGTCGTGCTGTTTGTTTCGGCCACTCGAACGTCAGGAAAATTTCTTACGTAGAAATCATTTTCGCGCAGATCTAATCGAACCTGTTTTTCTTGGGCGCGTTTCGCTTTGATCCGAGGCGTTCTTGCCAGGAACATCTGATGTCAAGCAACTGAGCACGCGCGGGCGCACACTCGTTTTTGCGCACACGTGTTTTTCTTCTGAAGTCGATGTCGTTCTGGGGGGAGACCTCTTCACGACAAAAGCGTGGCGTTTGCACACTTGCTGTTTATCTGTGATGTGTACAGTGTTCAGTTCTCGATAGCTCGGTTTGACCGTGTACATATGCTCAATAAAGTGTATGGCTTTCCACATTGAAAATGTTGCTTGCCAATTAGATCTTTCCTTGACTCGGGCGCAAAGATTTTTTCTTGGCCCTCCAAATACATGTTCATTTCCTTTGCTGCGTAAAGCGGTTTTGGTGGTGCGTGCACGAGTCGTCATTGGTTCAGAGGGAGACGGTGGAGTGCGCATGCGTCCGCGCAGACGCAGTGGCGTCGCGTCGCTACAAGCCGCGCGTCAGCAGCAACGTGAGTAAGAGCAGCGGCGCCAGTAGCAGCGAACTGGGCGACATCTGAGACGCACCTGCAAGAGAGGTTTGCGTCGCTACAGAATCTGGAATTCGACTTCTGCCGATACAGGTCTGTTCCCACATCGAACTTTTTTCGCGTTGCGTCCAAAATTGTTTTGTACAGGATCCAGCTGTTGAGAATCAAGCCTGAAGGTCAATGTTGGTTACGTCATCACATTTCTGCGTCTCAGTGGACGCCGCTTGTCGAGATCGTTCGCGCCATTTTGACACGTCACGTTGCGCTGGCGCGACACATACTTGCGTGACATCTTGACACTGCTGTCGCTTCAGTCACGTTGCAACGCCGTCGGTGCATCACGTCACGACGCCGGCGTCGAGTTACGTCACGTCGTGTCACGTCCCGTCACGTACCTAACTTGACGACCATGATGAGTCTGACGACGGTCGGCACGGCGCCCACGTCCACGTCGCACACGTACGTCGCGCCGTCGTCCTCCAGCACGATCGTCTTGGTCAGCGTGCTGAACGCGTCTCCGTAACCTGGGAAACGAGCCACACAACCCAAGGGCGTGATTTCAACTTTCTCAGTGAAAAAAGGTGGCGCACAAACGACACATAACTGCTTTCGTGCAAGTGTCAAGAAGGTTTGGTTCGGCTGGATGACCGCAAAAGAAACTCTTCACGTCCATTGATTCAGAACGCGCTTGTTTCACCTTCGGCGCGTCATCATGTCTGTCAAAGAGCGCCGCATCACTGGTGGAAGCAGCGCTGATCTACTTGTAACAAAGACGTCACGCGTGACGCATAAAGCGTGAAGCAAGCCGAGAGATCCGCTGGGGGGCGCTGAACGCGCGCTTCCCTCAGCGCATGCGCGTACCGTCAGCATCGGACACGTTCTGCTCCTCGTACGCGTCGCGCGTCACGTCGACGCCGTCGCGGCTCCAGCGGAACGTGGCGACGGGGCGGCTCCACGTGCTCTCGCACGTCAGGTTGTACGTGAAGCCGACGCGCACCTCCTCCGTGCGGTTCGTCCAGTACAGGTCCGTCGACTCCGGTGCGTCTGAAGCGACACAAAAGTGTGTGTCAGTCCGCGCTCTGAGCTCCGCCATCGTCCAGTCAAGTTGACTTTGAATTTAAATCGCAGCAGGTCTCACGTACACAGACGCAAGTGACGGCACAAAAGGCAAGCCCTGGGGGGGGGGGGGGTTCACGATCCTGATTGTGTGTTCGATTTCACTTTTCATTTGCTGGAAATGATGGGCGGTTCTGAAGTTTGGGGTTGGGATCAACGGTAAACTTGACCCACTGAACTGACACTGACATGATAAGAGCCGTTTCCAGAACGAAGCCTTGTCGTCCGTGTGTGTGTTCAGGCTGCGCCCAATGACTGAATGCGTCTGCGTTGAGCGCATGCGGAACGGGCCGTATACCGGAAACGGGTTTCACCGGAAACTGGCCTCACCGGAAACTGGCCTCACCGGAAACTGGCCTCACCGGAAACGGCCTCACCGGAAACGGCCTCACCGGAAACTGGTCTCACCGGAAACGGCCCTCACCGGACACGTTGAGGAAGAAGGTCGCTTCTGACGCGGTGACGACCTCTCTGCACCCGTACTCAGCCTCGTCCTCGAGGCGCACGTCCGGAACGCCGAGACGCAGGTAGCGCCTCTCGACGAGCGGCGTCAGCGTGTAGTGCGCGTCCTTGACCCCGTCCGCGTCCGCGATCGTCTCCGGGACGCCGTTCGTGTACTGAGGAAAACGAACAGACTTGAATGGAGTGTCTGCATCGCGGAACACCAGTGGCATGGATTCTTCTCCTGAAGCTGCCACTTGCGTGGACTTTGCACGTTGGAAAACCACCAGATTTGCCCCTGGATTTGCCCCTGGATCTTCCCTTGGACCTGCCACTGGATCTACCCCTGGCTCAGTCCCTGGATCATTCCCAACATCTGCCCCTAGATTTGCTTCTGTTGCCACCAAGCCAGAAAGCCCTTGGCTCTGCCCCTGGATCTGCCCCTGGATCTGCCCCTGGCCTGTCCCTTTTTTCATTCCTTGAGTCTGCCCTCTATCCGCCCTGGACCAGCCCCTGGATCCGCATATGCCCTCCGATCTTCCCCTGGATCTGCGCTGCGCTGCACCTTGATGAAGAGGAAGTCGGTCGCGCTGCTGACGGCCTGGTCGAGCTCGCAGTCGAAGGTGACGCCCGAGTTGGAGTCGAGCAGCACGCTCGCGTTGCGGGGCGCCGTCACGATCTCCCCTGGAGAAAGACCATGTTGGAATGGAAGCTGTGCATAGATCTACTTCCTGGACAGGTCTGGATCTTCCTCCCCAGCAGGAGCTCGCGGTGCGGGGCGCATTCACAATCTCCCCTGGAAAACATGGCGTTGGAACTGAATCTGTACCTGGATCTGCCCCAGGACGAGCTCTGGATTCCTCCCCACCCCACCCCACCCCGCAGGAGCTCACGTTGCACGGCGAAGTTACGATCTGCCCTGGAATTAACGCGCCGGGATTGGTGGGTTCAACGGAGAGTCTGACCGGGTGGAGGCAGTTCAATTTTGAAATTCTGACACACAAAAAGTAACAAATTTGGAGCAATTTGTGTGAAGAAGAGAGGAGGGCTGAAATGTCTACGAGCTGGAGTCAAGAGCAAAAGGTCCCTTGGTTCCACAAGACTGTCTCCAAATCTTCCCAACACCAGACTGCTGTGAAATTGCTCACCAGCTTTTTGAAAAAAAAAAAATCAGTACATTACCTCGCACCACAAGATGTGTCGTCATCCACAACACGTGAATAAATCCAAATAAGACTGTGGAACAGCCTATCCGAGACATTTTGCTTTTGAAAGAACACAACGGATTCGCAGCTCAGATTTTGTAGCGGCATCTGGGGCCTTGGTTGCCATAGTTGCCCTCAACAACGTGATGTTACGTCGAAACGCGCGCACACAGAAAAGAAAACTCGTCTTGTTATTGCAATAATCAACTTGCAATAATCATAAATTGTGCGTGTAAACATTCGGTCGAGACCCGCACACCTGTTGGAGGTAAGGCGAGAGCGCGCGTGAGTGCTCGAACTCCCAGTTGCAAATTATGAAATTTTGCGTCGCGCATGCAGACTCTCTCTCTCTCTCTCTCTCTCTCTCTCTCTCTCTCTCTCTCTCTCTCTCTCTCTTCGAGGACCTGGGGACCTGGAGGGCCTGGGGGACCTGGAGGGCCTGGGGGACCCAGAGGGTCTGGGGGACATGAGGACCTGGGGGACCCGGAGGGTCTGAGGGACATGAGGACCTGGGGGACCTGGAGGGCCTGGGGACCCAGAGGACCTGGGGGATCCAGAGGACCTGGAGGATCCAGAGGCCCTGGGGGATCCAGAGGACCTGGGGGATCAAGAGGACCTGGGGGATCCAGAGGGTCTGGGGGACATGAGGACCTGGGGATCTGGAGGGTCTGGAAGACATGAGGACCTGGGGGACCCAGAGGACCTGGGGGACATGAGGACCTGGGGGACATGAGGACCTGGGGGACATGAGGACCTGGGGGACCCAGAGGGTCTGAGGGACAAGAGGACCTGGGGGACCCAGAGGAACTGGGGGACAAGAGGACCTGGGGACCCGGCGGACCGGGGGGACAGGAGGACATGGGGGACCGGGCGGGTATGT
>JAAUXT010093470.1_pt1 | contig 15741 bp, 16 predicted proteins | sample 7278171 | NCBI WGS metagenome assembly JAAUXT01 (sample SAMN14350112, study PRJNA611818) | marine sediment metagenome | isolation source: surface marine sediment (1.8m) | place: French Polynesia: Moorea | collected 2018-08 | reverse complement strand
TACGAAGTTAGAAGTCAACAGTGTTCAAGTTATGGATACATACTACAGTTATCATGACAAAGTGAATATATCATTTAAGTATTGAGAAAATTTTACCAGCTACAATAAAGAAAATTTTTGTTCATCATTTGTTGATTTTACATATTTTTGCATCACTGACCAAGAAAAAAATGGAAGTGACCAACAAAGCAAACACCCCAGGGACTTCGCACTTGCAGTTGCCCTGTGCACTGCTTCCCTTGTTCTTCAATGCACCCAACACAGAAAGAAATTTTTATTGGTACAGATTCACGCCTTCTCAGACTGTTCTCTGAAACGTTTTTACTCTGCACGGCTTTCTCACGACTCGCATACTCGTACAGCATTACTTGCCGCGGGAGATCTGAGCTTCTTGCAGATAAGATCTGAAGAACTCTTCAGAAAACCACTCGGAACTCCTTCCTTGTTGGAAAATCATCCGTACCAAAGAAGAGTTTGAAAATTATTGATCCATATATCCATTTCATCAGTGAAATTTTTATCAAAGACCAAACGGTTTTTCCATGAAAAGCCGTTGAAAGGGTGTGTCTGAGGAACGAGCCTTTGAAAACGTCATGAAGTTGTCTTCTTGGAGAAAAATTGGCAATTAGTTGGTTGTTTTTCAGCGCCACATAATTTGAAAGAAAACAAGAAAAACGTCATTTGCGCAGGTCACAGTGGCGGGTCCGGGCGGATGGTGAGGGGTCCCACCCGAGACGCAAAGTTTTTTCACTTTTCTGAAAATCTTTTGCAAATTTGGGTTGCCTCCTCGCGAGAACTGCTCTCCCGTCCTTGGTGTAGCTCGTGCGTGATCTGTCTCAGATGCAAGGAAAGAGAAAGGGACAAATGTCCATGCAAGGCTTCTTGAGTTGTCATTGACGCTGACTGGCTCAGTGGACGGAGGATCCAGGTCTTCTTCCAAAGCGCGTTAAGCTGCACACATTAAACACAGCTTATCCTGTAACTGGTGCAGCTTCAGCAGCTTCTGGGCAAATCAACGAGGTTGAAAAGATTAGGAGGATCCAGTTGATTCCACATGTTTTCTTTTTCGTGGGGTTTTTGAGGAAGGTGTTGAAAATCAGTCACGATGGACGAATAACTTTCGTGGTCGCCACTTGGTGCCAACTCAGGTGTCCAATGGATAATCCACCCTCACAAAAAGGATCTTTGAGCTTTGCATGCAGGGATTACGCAGATGATTGAATATTTTGCGTGCACCTGTGACTATTGAGAACTGAAGATCGCAGTGGTCTGTGCTGGTTGCTGAACTCAAACGGTAAAAAATTCATATTTGTCATTCAGAAGAAATCAGAAGAAAGCTGCAGCTTCCATTTCAAATCTCTTTAAGTGGTTTTCGTCGGCACGTGGACTCAAATTCTCCACACTCGCTGGACAGTGTCCGTTGGGAGCTTCCAGCTGATATATTTGTCCGTCATATTGAGATTGAGTGACGGTTGTCAGAGTGAGATCTACGCCGCGGTTTTGGTTTACTTTGTCTCGGAGCTAACACCGTGTTTCTCTGCAGTCAAGGGTTTCAGAGGGATACTCGTACCATATGAAAATCTGAAATTGTCATGTTGAAACGTGAACGACATATCAAAGTTTTTTGCCCAGTTGTGACAACCTTTGCTCTTCCTTTCATCCACCATGACCCAAGGAAGCTGGAGTCTTGTTGTTTCCTCTACACCTCTCAAGAACAAAAATTCACTTCACTTAATCAGAGATTTTTCTTCTCTGATCTCCCAAGGGGCGCAGGGCAAAAGAAAACTTCAGCAGTTTCTTTCTCAAAAATGCAAAGAAAAACTTTGATGCCCATTCCATCAGACCTTAGCTGCAAGTACTTTGCTGCAAGCACTTTCAAATCAGGTGAAAACATCTCGATGGCCTGTTTGCCAAGAAAGGACGTTGTACTGAAAACTACGGACAAGAAATGAAGTGCGCTTTGGTCTGACAGCCTGGATTCAACAAAGCTGTGCGTGGCTCGTGCTCTCGATTCGACGCAGTCCGCTGACAGATTTTGCCGCGATCACTCAACCAAGAAAAAGCGCGTCCTTTTGCACCCAACTTTGACCTGAAAATGAAAAATGCAGCAACTTTCAGTGCAAAGACGAGACGCCTCTTGGTGCACGTTGCACTTGGACAAAGGTATGTGCATGTGATGTATCTCTGCAGAATGAAAAGAGACCTCAGGGACAAATCCAAGGGCAGAATAGGACCGGACTTCACCTGATTTCCTTCATTCTATGCAGACAGAAAATGCTTTCCTTGAAGTGTCTTCAAAGTTGGTGTCAATCAACCCTCAGGGGGTCGGTCCTCTGTGGAAGCATCGACAGGCTTTTTTCTGCGCATGTTCACGATACCACAAGAAGATCGAAATTGATTTGTCAAGTAAAATGATTGATTTTCGTGTCCGTGAGGCTCTTGGTAATCTACTCATGAAAATTGCCCAGAAAATTACCGCACTCGAGCGATGAAACGGCTGTTAGTTGTCTGACAGCGCTAATCAAGGGCTTTGCTTTTCCTGCAGCCACAACTCCTGCTGAGCAGAAGCCCAAATTAAAAAGTTCAGCTCATAGTTGAGCAGCTTCCTGAAAAGTAGCGTTTGACAAGTAAATAGAGGCCATTTTGCGGATATGGATCATCGTGCGAAGTTTCGCTGAAAAAAAAAACTTTTTTCATCTGAGCCTTTTTTGAGATTTTGATTCACCAAATGTTACAAGAGTGTTTTTGGCTTTCATTTGATCTGCGAAAGAACGAGACGTCTGTCTGAAATTTGACAGGTCTTGCGATCTAAAACTGGATTTCCCTTCTTTTTGGTGGCTGCGAACACCAACATCCTTTTCGCATGAAGCGTGGTTAGGGTTGGTTTGATACAGGCCAGGTCAGCAAGGTCACTTGACTTCTTGTTTTGGAATCGCATCCAGATGGCCCGGGCTGCTCGTGCTGACGACTACTTTCAAACAGTCTTATCTCCATGAGAAAAAAGCCCTTGCAATTGAACCTTGACATGTGGGAGCTCTACGCACATTGATAAAGGGCGAAAACAACAAACCGAAGAAAAAGTGACATCTCTCTCTCGTATTTCGTATTCCAGCAGGTGCAGACTCGTGGACGGTGGTGACGCCGTCTGACGCGCCACGATGCCGCACGTGGCGGTTTATCAGAGCGGCAACACGACCTCGATCGCCGGCGCGTCGCAAGGACCGAACGCTCACGTCGGACTCTCCCTCATCGTCTTCTTCTGCATCAATCCGCCCTTTGGTAAAACACGGGGAAATCTACCCAAATCTGAATAATACGAGGACACCTCCACCTGTTTCTTCTCAATCCGACCCTTCACTCAAGTTTGTTGGCTTTTCGGGCTGCAGTGTTGGCTACGATTTGATGAAAGTTGTCATTGGATTGAGTGGACTGGAGGTATTCTCTCGCATGCATGCAGCGTGGTTACACTTTGGTTCAACCATTCCAAGTGTTTGGTCCAAGAAAACCAAGATAGTTTGAGTTTCGTTTTCATTCAGCCGGATCGTTTTGCTTTCTCTCTGTCCTTTCTGGACCTGGAATGCAATCATTTCAATTCATATTTTCAAGAGGATGTTGTTCTTGATGACTGCTACCCATCCTCAACGCACCTTTCCTGCTAAGAGTGATGCTTTGGGAAAATTTGACAATACGACCATTGCCACAGTCTTTCAGTTGAACATTGTTTGTTCTGTTTATCGTGTACATCAACTTGTCATTAAATTTCAGCGACCTCCACAGGAGGAACGGTTTTAATCATTCCCTTGTTTTGCTCTTTTGTGACTGAAGCTGCTCTCGTGGATGCTCACTGCTTCTGACTTCTGCACGTTTCTCGTCTCCCGTTGAAATCACGTGACAGCATCACGTGGCAACCCGCGTGATCTCTTCAACCTCCTGCAGCATGCCTTCCATCATCCAGGCCAGTGGGCGCACCACCCTGGTCCGCACCGACGAGGGCCCCAAGTCCCACTTTGGTCTGGCTCTCTTTGTCATGTGCTGTGTTAACCCTCCCTTTGGTATGTATCATCTGTTTCTTTTATCTTCTTCAGTAATTCATGCAGCGCCCTTGAAGTTGCAGGTTAGGGGGGGCCCTGACCGCTCCACCCTGGAGATCCGACATGGGAAAGAATGAGACTCCTGGAACTGAAGACTCGTCTTTTATTGTGTTTCGTACCATGCAAGTGCGAGACAGCTTTTCCCATTCCAAGCTGGAGATTCCTTGATAGACGCTTCAAAATGCCTCATTTCCAGACTTCGCTGTTGTGAAGACTTTTATGGGGAATCATCGCCATGAAATTCCACTGCTTCTAAATGCTCATTCTGTGAGGATGTTTCCCTGACATCATCGTAAAACACCAACAACGTGATTCAGCTCGAAATGCTGGTTCATCCAATTTGTGGACACCACAGCTTTCCCTCATTCTATGCTGTTGCCTTCTGCATGGGAATTTTCATTGATTTACTTGTGTTTTTCCATTAAAATTTGGAATTATGCAATTCCTTTCACTGTGAAGTTGGTGGTGGTTCGTTAAAGTTGGTAATTCGTTGAATTCACGCTCGTAGCCCACCAACAACTAACACATCTGTGCCCCAAACCCTCAGCGTCTTGAGTGCTTCCCGAACGCCTGTGTCCAACACAAGAACAATGACAATGCGAAAGACTGGCTCTCAGGATCAGTTTCTGCCATGTCTGTGTGTTCACGCCAAATCTGCATCGTCAAGATGCCAAAGTGAATTTGAAAATGTAATCGGTCAAACATTGTCGTCTTTTTGGTCATTTCTGGCGCAAATTTGGTCCCAAATCGCGACAAAATGGCCTGGTGCATTCTTGAATGCGCACGAAAAAATATTACTTTCAGGGATGTTTGATGTCGGATCCTTGTCATTCCAACGTCGTTTCGTTTCAGGGCTGATCGCGTTGGTGTTTGCCTGCTGGTCCAAGGCGATCGTAGCCAGAGACTGGAATGGAGCCTTGATCAGGGGGAAAATCGCATTTGGATTTGCAGTAGCGGGAATCGTTGTGACAATCACTGCACTGCTGCTCTTCGTCCTGATCTTCTACACACGGGACATCTGAGCGATATGGATCACTCCAACTCAGATTCCAAGTGTTTGTGCCAAACGTGTTTCACGATGCAACAAATGCCAAACATGCGTGAATCACACAATGCAAGTGTGCAATGAAGTGAGATGAGGAGTTTACATCAAACGGAACCCCATCCATCTGCAACGTGCCACTCAAGGCTCCGTAATTGGAAATGGCCTTTGAAAAATTCCCATCATGTGGTTCAGGAATCAGCAATGCACACTATTCAGTTCTCTGCAAAAAGGACAGAGAACAGAAGTGTGAGAACACTGGACACACACGAGCGTACCAAAGTGCTCAATGTTCAAAACGATGCATCGAGTGACAAACGTCGAACTGGAGGCCAGGATTCTCTGCGGCCTTGCAGCTGTGCCAGCCGTGCGCTTTGTTGAAAGCCATGAAGACAGTCACCCTGGTGCACCGAGACTGGCAATCTGACAGCAAGGCTTCGGTCCACACGGACCTGTGTCAGAGTGTAATGACTCGGGGCGGACTCGACAGTGATACATTTTCTTGTATTATTTTTCGGTTGCACACGTCTGCAGCCAGAATGACACCAACGGCACTCAATCAGCATTGTATAGTTACAAAATATTTTCCTGTGAGCGCACACTCTGCATACATTTTTCAACTTGAATGGCATGCCGTGGTTGATTTAGAGAAAACAACGTTGTTAGACAGGTCCATGTCCACATGCAAGTTCAGGGCAAAGATGAACAGGTGGATGCCAGTGTGCGTGGACCTCAGCAGCGAAACTACTTCGCGACAAGTATTGGACAGATTGAAGTAAAGTTGGTAGCAACTGTTGTTTACGCACAAATGTCGTGAAAAAGTTTTTGTCCGTCTCTCCTGTTGAAAAGGTGTCGGTTTTCACTGAGCGATGAAGCACTGCATGACCGCAGCTGCCTTTCGCACCACAACCCTGCTCATTTCCGTAGTGTTCTGTGTCCAGGGCGGAGGGAACCACACACAAGTCTTGGGCTGCAGTGTACGAAGCCGCCGAAGTCTTGATAGTTCCGAACTTCATTGTCAGGGAGGAAAATTCTGGGATCGCTCCCTTCCTCGCAATCAGATCAGTTTCACATTCCTGTTGAAATATGTGTTTTGAAACAATAAAAGAGAAACAAGAGCTCTACTCATTTCTTCCCAATCATACCCGTCTGCTGTTTCGGATGCCAAATGTACACTGATGAGCGAACATGGTTCGTGTGTCTGAGAAAATCAGAAAGGTCGAGACAAAGCAGATAACAATGGTTGCAAGAAAGACAACAGAACACCAGTTACAGAACTGCCTTTTGCCTAAAAAAAGGCGCTAATCGGAGTTTTTGAGGCTTTCCCTGCCTGCTTCACATTTTTTGTGGATGCTTGTCTTTGAGTCAGGTGTCTGACTTTTGTTCCCTTTTTACGGTGGGCGTTGTCCTCTTGACAAATGAAAAGGACGATGCACATTGCCCTTGTGCGAAGGAAACACTCCTCTTGGTCTCTTCGAACCAATCTGGAACTTTTCGAAAATCCTGCAATTCAGAAGACAGGTACACTGTGCTTTTCCACACAGTCCATTCAAAACTGTAAAATTGATTTCCTTCTTTAAAATAATCTGAAATCGGGTGGAGACAAACATGTCAAAATGTCTGGCAGTTGTTCCAACTCTACAACGATATGTGCATGTCCCGCCTTGTTAGATATCTCAACAACTGCCTTCACAGCTGTTGATAAAATTTTAGTTCTGTGCTCAAGCAAATTGGACGGGCTTTGTAACAGCTTTGTGATTTCATGATCATTAGAAGAGCACAACAGGCAAGATTTCTCCACCATCGGTGTCACAGTGCTCTCCCGGCTCTCTTGTGGAAAGTGGACCCAACCAAGCCTGTCTTGTGTCCCCGGATGAGGCGGCTGCAAAATAGTTTCATTCTTTGGTAACAGACTTTTCCACTGTGACAGCAGACATGAAAAGACAACCTTCGGATGAAGTTGGCAGACAAATCAAAGTTAAAATTAGCCTTCTTTAGGGGAAGTCGGGTCCCCTGAACAGACAGTCGATTCGCCTCCACCATTCGATTCGAGTCGCCTCTTGTCTCCAGACATCGTTCCGCTGGAGCAGATTTGGTCTGGCTTCCAGCCGAATCAGGCAGGAGAAACATGGACACGAAAATATCGAATTGGAGCCAGTCATTTTTGAAATGTTTGAGCAACACTTGGCCGCATTGCATAAAGTGTTTGTCCTGGAGCGACAGATTGAGAGTAGAAGGATCTGGGTGAATGATGGATGCATCGCGGGCAACGAACAGCACAAATGACCGGCTTGTCCCAGGTTAATGTAGCACTGATGGCCGGATTGAGGGTTTCGAGCTTTTCAACCACTGTGCTTGCAAGCGAGGTGTGTCCTCTGGAGGAAATTGTCAGCTCTGGACCAACCAAAGCCATAGAAGTCCCTCCGTCAATGGTGCAAAAAACAAACAGTACTTCAGACTTTTCTGTGGAGACCGTGCTTCTGACAACTGCTTCGTTTTGTTGGTGGTTGACAGGCCATTTTTGTGAAACCATGAAGAAGTTCCGATCAATTAGCTGAGAGCTTTGACACAAGTTTGTTTTGAAACATGATCAATAAGTCGAAAACGATTCACCTTCTTTCTGGATCACGTCCCAGTTCGATGTTCTCGAATCATAAAAATTGTCACGATTTTCAAGCAGTATATCCTTTCATTCAAACACAACAAAAAACAACAGCTGGAGGATACTGAATTTCAAAAGGGCTTGTTTTTCGCAATTGCAAGCTTATCATGCAGTGTGTGCAGGTGTTGTTGACATTGAAACATGTGCAAGTTTGAAATTGAACAGTGCACAGGGTCCACACAAACCTGACTATATTTGCTGCAGAATCTGAAAAACATTGCGTCACAGGTAAATTTTCACTGCAGACGTCTCGGCTTCTTTCATTCATGCCTCACAGTTTCTGTAGCTTCGGCTGTTTTAACCCTTGAACTGTTCTTGAGTGCAAGAGGCAACAAAGCTCCACCCACAGACAAGTTCAGAAAGTTTCATGATCACCGAAATGACATCCACAAACGGACAAAAAGAAAACAGACAGTGAATCGATGTTTAGATCAAGACGAATCCTTGAGCAGTCTTCGACGTCTTTGTCAATGGAGCTGGGGCCTTGAAGGCAGCGCTAAACCGACTGAAAGTGGAAACCGAGCGATCAATCATTGATTGCTTATCAACTTCAAAGCCCAGAGTTCCAATTAATCGAATTAATTGTGCTTTATTGGTCAAAATAAGAGATGTCTTCGGAGCAATTGCGAGGAAACGTACCGTGCTAGTTGTTGTTGCATCTCGGGGTAAATTTACACCCGGCAAACTGGATAATCCAGTCAACGAGAGAGGCTCGAGCTTCTTTCTTCCTCTGCACCAGAACTGCTTTGGCTGGAGGGGCAATGTCGAAAAAGCCAGTCCTTTGGAACAACCAAGAGGAAGGCCTTCTCTGGATACACGAGAAAACTTGACAGATCGAAGTTTCTTGGTCACGAAAATTTTTGCAGCAACGCGCAGCTTTCGTGATACCGAATCACAGAGCCAACAGCAGATCGTTATGGCAGCAGGTGGCTGAGCACGTTTCGATTTGTGGAAAATCTTTCACCAAGACCAACTTAGCGGTATGAGGGAAGACCCAAAAGTCTTGACCCGGTGTGATGTGCGAACAAAGAACTTGTGGATTTTCCCTCCCACGTTTCTTTTTTGCTCCACATTTCCATTGTTGCAGCTGAGGGCAAGCAAGCCAGAGGCAGAATTATCAGGGTCGTCCTTGCGGTGTGTGATTGCTCGCCAACCCCTCAAGGTGACGACACACTGAGTCCTCAGAGATCGATGGATGCCCCGGGAAGCAGCTTCTTTGCGCCGCAAGTTCAAATGCGGCAAAGTCAGAAGGCGTGACCTCTGAACAAAGGCGGTGGTCTCGGCGCACTCCGGCGCTGCCTCGCCGAGTGGAAGTGAAAGTAATTTGCAGCACAATAGAATATCGACAGACGTGGTTCCACTTTCAGAAAGCCTCGTGGGAAAAGTAGATGGTGGCAGTTTGGGGGACTGACAAACACATCAGACTGTCCTTTTTGGGAATCAGCGACGTATGCAAGTGTGTCCATTTGCTGTCGGTGCCAAAAACAGCTTTTCTGCTGGACTCGACTGAACTTGCTCACACAATTGACTTGTTCTGAAGTTTCTCCATAATTGGTCACACAGCGCAACGTTATGACCACCTGGAGTGCAAAATGAAATTATCAAAACCACCTGTGTCTCTTTTGTGCAACGGAGAACGTCATGTTACTTGAAATTGTGCCGAGTCAAGTCTTCTTGTTTTGTTTCTACGAACAACTACCGTCACCAGGAAACGCCCAGGTATCGTTTCTGTAGTGAACGGGAAAGTCTCCACGAGTCTTTATACGTTGTTCCAGCTTCAAAGCAAAAGATACAATGTGTTCAATTGGATCCAGCAAAACAGCTGCCGCTGCATATCAAGGTCTCGGAATATTTGATCAAACCACCACCATGCAGCATTTAATCAAGCAGATTCCACCTCTCCAGCTGTTCTGCTCAGAACAAGAAACACGACACACTATTCGACAACCGACTGGAGGTGGAAATGATTGGATGCAAACGTATGGATGTGTTTCAATATTTTTAGCTCCAATCTGTAGCACTTTGGCTCGTTATGCGACACCCAAGCTTTCAGGTCAATAGCTTGTCTTCTGCAGGAAAAATCTTTCTCATCGCGTGTCTTGACAGACGAAACTTCCTGGCCCTGGCGATGTTCCGCATCCCTTGTCATGTTTGGATGGGAACGTCAAGTAATTCGGTGGTTTTGACTTGATTCAAGCAAATTTCAGACAACGTCAGAGAAACACAAAGCACAGGCCAAATGTTGTGTCTGAAACTGATACCCTCAGGATAGTCATGCAATCCGAGTTTAGTTCTAAAGGAGACAGTGCCTCGTGATACGCTTGCCTTTCAAATCACTCAGTCGGACGTACGACCCACGGAAATCTGCTTGAATCTCAGGCACGACTTGTGGTGAGCATCTGAATGTAGAGAAATGTTGAAGAAATATCTTTGCAGCATTGCATGTGCGATGTTGGTAAAGAACGATTCCAAAAACAGGATTTTTTTGGCGTTGTGACTCTTGCCCTGATTGATTGATTCATTTTACTCACACAGGAGCTCGTATCTCAGCGCCATTTGTTGACAAATACATTGGACCCAAACTGAGAAACAGAGTCGACTTGATTGCAGTCACAAACACTCGTTGTCTGTGTTGATTTTGATCCACAACATTGTTTTGCATGGTCCCTCAGACTCAGAGGAAGGTTTGGTCTCAGACAGTCAACTCAGACATTCTGGTGCTTGGTGCAGCAATCAGCGTTCTTCATTTATTTGGGAAGTTACTTTTCTCTGGGAGAAAGTGTTCACAATTATTTTCAATGAGAGTTGATGACTTTGAAAAAGTTGACAAGAATCAGCAGGTGAGGTTTTAACTGTCACGACATAACGCCATCCAATTTGTCATCAACCTCATCCGTTTCAAACGCACCAGCTGCACTTGGATTCAGACGCGCACATCCACCTTTTGTCAATTTCGGAGCCCGTTTTAGTTCCGGCCGGAGAACCTGACTCTTCCCCAACAACGAGGAAGACCTGAATTTTTCATAACTCAATGGCAGAATGGACTGCTGTTGTTGAATCGATCAGTAACCGACACTCCGAATGTCGTTTTATCCAACGTTATTTCCAATCGAACTTTTGCAAATGTGTCTGTTGTCGGCAGAGAAACATATGCCCTCCCACTGCAGTGGATGGCCTTCCAAAACGTGCAATAGGAAACTGAGGATACTGTGACATATTCACAATGGAAAGCCAGCTTCATCATAAAGGCAGACGCACTTCACCAAAGGTCGACTGGGAGGCCATCCCAGTCGGCCATCTGCAAATTTTCACAAAAATTCCCACACGAGCCAGGAGAAAAGGCAAATTGTTACTAACAGCATTACAAGCCACTGTAAAAAATCTTTTTGGGAGGCGTCGAGCACAATGCACGCTTTGCCCCAGTAACACAGAAATTGAAATGAATGATTTCATGTTGGACAGATGCTGTTTGAGTTGCACATTTGGTTGTCGTTGGGTGAATGACACACACATTTTACTTCAACACTTGTGCCAGACCTTTCCACAAGGAAGCAATGCCACCTCAAACACCTGCATTGTGAGTCTTTTGAATTATGGATGATTTATTGTCTGTGACAACAAAATGGAATTTGTTCGTGGAAGCAATTCAAGGTTCACATGCAATTTATCTCGTAGGCATGCGTTAACACCTTCTGATTTCCAAATTGGCAAGGAAATGGCAAACATGAAACAACAAATGGTGCGCGTGATTTTTAAAATGCTGAAAACGTACGAATTTCACACAAACCAGGTTACTGTTTCTGTGTGCAAGACAGAAAACTCGAAGGAAGGGAAGTGCTCTTCTGTCCTTCGCCAGGTGTCCTTCACAATGTCACTTTGCCTGTGGAAGATAAGGTCTTCGACTCCAGCATTGTATTCCCACTTCGGCTAACCTTACTGCGTAAATCCCACCTGAGCCTTGGAGGTGCGAAGGGGCAGAAAGGTCTGCCAGAAGGAGGAGCATAACTGAGGATCATGCCTCAGTTGAAGGGCATTGCTCACCCACTACTCTAAGCACTGAAAACTTGAAAAGGCATAATCATGAGATGCTTGGGCAAATTCTTTGACCAAGGTTTAAATTTGACATGACTGAGGCGGGTGTTTTTGGAAAATTGCTCATGCCACCCTTGCTGAGGACAGCAGAAATTTTTGACAAATCCTTTTGACATTCTGTGTACTTTTAGAAGTATCACCTGGGAAATTCTCATCATATTGGCCAGTTGAGCAGACAAGCTATTGGTTAAAAAACTGTTCTGCTGTTGACGTTGCAAGGTGCGATTTAGTTTTACGGCCATCTAGTTTTCTTTGCAGTGCCAAGTGACCCTAGTCAGTCGGGAAATCAAGTATCCAACTTCCCTGAGACTCTCTTCACTTGTATACTTCTCCAAAAACTTTTAGACTTTCAAGTAGACCATCAGCTGCTTGAGCTATAATTTTAGTTTGTGCCGACATGCATGGTTTACTCGTATGGTTGCTCATGTGTGTTTTTTGTCAGTGACAGGGCCAGCATTGATTTTTATTGCAACGTGGTGTTTTTCTCTCTAAAATATCATTTATTCATTGAGGCAGGGACTGGCTCGTGGAGCAGTCTGGGCCACGGGCAGCCCGTGCTGCGTGTCGCATCGGTTGCAGTGTGTGTGAAATCACGGGGCGGCCTGTCTGCCTTTAAAAAGTGCGCACCCTGATCGTTCAGCAGAATTTGGCAGAATCTGTGAGGAATGGTGGTGGTGCGGGGGGTTTGTTCGAAGGTCCAAACATTGACAAGGTTCAAGTCAAATTTTTAAACAGTGACAAAATCCAAGTCAGGGACCTGTGGTTGTGGTTGTGTGTATGCGTGTGTGTGTGGGGGGAGGTAATCCAGAAAGTCAAAAAGTTGGAAGGTCCAAATCTGACAAAGTTCGAGTCAGGGATGGTGGTGGTGGTGTGTGTGTGTGTGTGTGTGTGTGGGGGGGTAATCTGGAAACACGGAAAATTAGAGGGTCCAGGAAATGGCAAGTCCATGCAAGTCAGAGCGAGGAGGGGGAGGTTATACGGAAAGTCGGAAAGTTGGAAGATTCAATGAATTGACAAAGTCCGTCACAGGTTCGAAAATTATATGTTGCTGCCACGAGTGCGCACAAATTCCCCGAACAGCACATGTGGTCAGACGGCATTAGGAGGCATTTTGGCCCACAGTGAAGTTATCTGGAGCGTCCAGAACCAAAGCTGACTTTCACCTCTTCCAATCAGGAAACAAAGCATTGATTTTGGGATTTATGGACCAAATATTCACCAAAGCAAATGAGGCTTGCCCAGGTAGAACAGAGTGACAACTGGCTAAACCAAAGAGAAGAACAGCAATTGTTTCTGTTGGCATGTTTTTGTCTGGGAATTGAATCAGCACAAAACTTTGTCCAAAGGTCAGGACCAGGTTCATCAACAAGTCCATTTGACCCAAACTCCAAGGGAGCTGATCTTGACTGAAGAAGGCCAGAAAAGTCCCCGCTTCCACAACCAGAAGTCTCACGAGGACATGGTCGGGTCGGGTTGACTTGACAACAGAATCCCAACACAAGCACAACTTCTTAAGCTGTCACAAGCAAAAGAAATCCTGGAACCACTCTTACTACTGACCACAAGCAAATATGAGGCTCCAATACGTCCACTGCAATTCCTTCGGGCTATTGTACGACTCCACATCCAAACCAGCAGAGGGTGAGTTCACAGGCAGGTTCTTCACTTGTCGGGAAAGGGAAAGCACTTGTGACACCCAAACTTGTTGTCGTGTGGAAGATATGGCATCTTCCCATGCGGGCAATCCAGCTTTCGGCGAGGTGCTGAGTACCCAGTGGAGCTGCTTCTGCAGAGCTGTGCGAAGCCAAAGCTGCTCCCTGAGCCAGTACTCCGTACCTGTCTATAAAACCTGCAACATGATGCACTTGCCAGGAGAGTTTCTCTCTACTGGAGTAAGCAATAAATGTATGTTTCATTCACCTTTGTTTTCACTCCAGTGTAGCTGAGCTGGAACCGGAGGCTGCACAACTGTGGTGCCATACTTTGCAGTGACATTGTCCAGTGTGTCCACACAACACCCAGATCATCCTCTATACTTTGGATTTTATTTTCTGTCTCATGTCTGCCTTGTTCGTGTTCCAGAACAAGCTTGATTGACTTGCCCCACCTGTCAGTGAACATCTCATTCTCTTCACCAGTCATCAAAGGAACAACATCATCCAGGTCTTCTCAGATTGGTCTGAATTGCAAGAAGAAACCCTGCTGTTGAAGCTGAATATTGTGCACAAAAAATCGTAGCATTCAACTGGACCAACACTGTACAGTTCCCCCTCCCTATTCACACCAGATGCAGTGATTTTCTGTCTTTCCGAAGCCATGTTCGAGTGTGTATCGAGTAGTCCACCTCGTAAATTTATCAAGAATCTAAAAATTAAGGTCGTCTTGTGACACGAAAACAATGTTGAGTTGTATCTGGGTGTCATAAAAATAGTCTTCTGAGATGGAAAACACGTATTGTTGGTTCGAGCTCAAGGTTCCATGTCGCCTTGGAAAACTCTACACAATGCACAACAGGTCCAGGATGTCATTACCAGTTACACAGGGTCAAGAAAACGTGAATTGCTCGAGAGGTCAGTTTCTGTCATCAGTTCCACTCTCACCCCGAAGAAAAAAAAATGAAGGGAAACTTTGAGGATAGCCAGGAGGCGGAATGTTTCTCCCGAAGTTGTTGATGGAACTGGGGAATCTACCTACAGTCAAGACATCTGGTTTCGTATTTGATTGGTGTTTGTTACCTTTGTTTGCATTGATTCTGAAAACACAAAACGCCAGGGTTTCGGAAACGCTCACACGATACGAGTGCAAATAGAATCTTGCGAAGCAGTTTCTTTCGTAGCAGAAAGTCAGCAATTCGATCTTTTCCGTGATATTGTCAACGAGCGTAAAATTCCCAAGACTTCTGCTTCATCTGCCTGAGAATCTTGTAGCGAGTGAGTCCCCACATCGACAGTCATCTGTTTGGTTTCCATTCCATGTTGCTTTTCTTTGACCTTTGTCAGAGCCGCGATTCCGACAATATGAACATTTCAGCTTCCAAAAAAGTTCACCTGAATCCAGACTCACAGGGTTGTCCTCAGATTAAATCACGCTGGCACCAGATCAATCAAGCACTTCTGCAGTATCAGACTTCAGGTGGCTACATGTGCACGTTTCCTCGCTGAGAGCAGTGCTCATTGTCTGGAAAGGCATTTGTGTGGCAGTGCAGTGTGTTTGATGTCTCAAAAGCCCTCCAAGCTTCAAAGAACAACATAGCTCTGTGTTTGGGCTCTTGAGACGCAGAAAGGGTTGACGCCGGCTTGGTAGGTTTGGGACCTGGGAAAGTCTTTTGACTTGGAACTTCGGGAAAGGTACTTACACCTTTCCTCACCCCCATTTCAAGAACTCAATCGACACTCGTGCAAACAGGTCTGGCTGAAACCCAGGAGCCTCAAAAAAGAAACGAAAAAAGGATTTGCCTCGTTTTGGCGGAGCTGAAAAAAACAACAACAACAAGGCTTCGCTAAGAAATCTTGCGGTTCCACCACGCCAACGTTGACTGACAGGAAACTTGCAGAGGGGGTGGGGTCAGTCAATATAGGAGTTTCAAGTTCAGCATTGACTGATGATCATTTTCCTGCAACGAAACATGCCTCCCCCCAACAAGTCAATGGTGTACACACACACACACAACACACACACACACACACACACACACAAGAGAAGAGCCCCCCACTATGGGGCAGCAAATTTTTGGGCGGGAAGGCCTCTGATTGGTCTAGAATTCAAAATCCAGCCTTCTGATTGGTCTAGAGGCCTAGTGCCCCATAGTGGGAACAAAGGAAAATAATGGTCATTTCTTTTGTTATGCAAATGAG
>JAAUXT010093459.1_pt1 | contig 15741 bp, 9 predicted proteins | sample 7278171 | NCBI WGS metagenome assembly JAAUXT01 (sample SAMN14350112, study PRJNA611818) | marine sediment metagenome | isolation source: surface marine sediment (1.8m) | place: French Polynesia: Moorea | collected 2018-08 | reverse complement strand
AAGTGCAGGATGCACATGCAGGGTCTACTACAACCTGTTTTTCGGGCACGGGTAGAGCCGTGCCCCATTGGCTTGCTGGTAGCCCCTTGAGGGCTTACCATGCCTCTCGGGCATGGGTCCAGTCAATGGGGCATGGCTCAACACTGTGCCCGATTGACACGTGTCAATGGGGCATGGGTCTACCACCATGCCTGATTGACACGTGTCAATGGGGCATGGGTCAACAGGCCCGTGCCCGATTGACACGTGTCATTTGGAACACAAGTCAATCGGGCACGCTACACCGGAAGTCCCGTCCCTCAGGACCGTGTCCTGACGAGGCAATTTTCAGCTCAAAAGCGCTTGCAAAATGCGGTCTTGAACTTTTGGTGCGTCGTGCTTCTACTTGCAGGATTTGATTTTGCGGACCAGGCGAACAACAATCCAGAAAAGTCTGGCTCTTCCTTGCATGGTTGTGGAAGCCAACAGGCGGGAAAAATTTCCTGGTTTTGATCAGCAAAGAAGGCCGCCTCCAGCTCAAGTACCTGTCAGAACCACGAATCAAATTGACCCCACCCACGTCAGCAAAGCCACACGAATCCTGTTGACTTGCCCGAGTTCACGGACCCAAGGCGTGATGCACCCGGTGTAAATCTTGTTACAGCGTGACAAATTCAGGATTTGATGAGGGGGCGATCTTATGGAGGGAGGGAGACAAGATTCACACCGGGTGCATGGGGTCCTGGGTGCATGAAGTCGGACAAGTCAACCAAGACAAGATCTGAGAATGTGAAAACATGCACCTCCAGCGCATAACCAATGTCTGCAAGAAGCGTTTTGTCGTGTGGAAGAGTTGGGCGATGAGTACCTGGCAGAGCTGCTTCGGTGGAGCTATGCGAAGCCAAAGCTATAAACCAGGCCAGCACCTTATGCTGATTTTCTAGCTACAAATACTATGCCCCTGCAGAGCAGTTTACTGTTTGCTGGAATGAAATAAACTCAGAACTGTTTGCCTGAGTTATTCACTCCACCGCAGCCAGGCCAAAGCCTAAGGCTGCACCTGACCGCAGTGCCGTAAGTGACGGTGAGTGTACGGCAAGCCCAACCGGGGCTACCTGCACACAACAGTTTGTTTCGGAAATCCCCGTTCCCAACCCCTTGCTCTCTACAGGAACAGATTCAGAACTTTACGATGGGGCGACCACATTGTGGGAGAAGGGCGAGACACCATGCAACTTTAGAAAAAAAAACGGAGAAAAACGGAGACGCCAAACGTGAACAAAATCTGCCTCCAGTGCACAACAAATTTTTCGGGGTGTTGATTCTTTGTGGAGGGTCGTCGGGGGCCAAAACTTCGGCGGGGGGCGTCCAGAGGGTCGGGGGTCCAGGCCCCTGACCCCTGGTTCCGCCCCTTACACTTCACGTTCAGGAAGCAGCTTTTTGCCGTGTTAGTCACACAAAACTGGAGCAGGTGAAGCTGTTTCTGACACAAAGGGACTCTTCAACCCAAGGAACAAGACCCGTCTCGGCATACACGTGTCAAAGAGCGAGAAGAAAAACAGGAAAATTGCTGCACTGGGGTCAAGTGACTCAAAGCGGGAGGAAAACAAACTTCAAACCTCACTTTTCTGCTGATTTTTGTTTGTGCAAAAAAGTATTTTTTTCTCAGGTATAGAGCGGAGTTTTGTGGAGTAAAAAGGCAGCGGAACATATTTGGGCCTGTTCGTTTTCACCGCCAGCAGCGACGCAAAGTTTGTGAATCTGGATCCAATTGTAAACACTGTGAACTGCCGTGCAGAACCGCCAAAAGGAGTTTTCACGTTAGTGATGCCGTCAGCTTTTTCCGACGTCGACGGCAACTTCTCTTGACGTCGTCAAAGTCTGGTCAGGACCGTTTTTTGACGCCCACCAACAGGGCGTCATAGGGTGTCATTTTAAATTTTGACGTTGACGTCAAAATGCTGCTGTCTTTGACGTCGACAGCATCAATGTGAAAATGGCAAAACTCGCCAGCTCTGACTCCAGTGTGTGTGTGTGTGTGTGTGTGTGTGTGTGTCCGCTCAATGGGCGTGGCACAGTGTGTTGGAGTGAAATCAAGGTCCTGAAATGTGCGTTATGGGTGGGCATTCGATGCGTGCCAAAAGCAAATTCTGCCCAAGACAATCGAACACACCCAACAAAACCACAGCAGGAAATATACAATGAGAAGCAACAAAACCATTGAGTACTAGCAGAACCACCGGAGAGCACTATGACGTCATCACTGGAAGTCTGGAGCCACGTTACACTTCCAGGAGAAAACGCGTCAGCGCTGGAGAACTGGACGGCGCCGCCGCCGCCGCTGCTGACGCTGTCGCCACCAGGTGGCGTCCCTGACCCGCGGGAGCCGGCGCACCGCATCGTGCTCTACGTTCTCATCGGCGTCGTCGGCGTCGTCGGTGAGACCCGCCAGGGGGCGACATGATCGGGTTCTCACACTGCACTTTTATGGTTCCTGTGAAATCACACTTGGAATGACTTTTCAAGACCTTTGGGTCAAGAAAGAAGTCGTGTGATTGAACAGGAACCATTGTCGTACCACGGTGCAAGCACATACGACTGGTTTCGTGGTCGCAGAGTTGTAGAAAAGGCGATGACAAGGATGGTGCTGGAGGCGTTGGAGTCTGACACTGATCGTGATTCTCTTGCAGTTGCGTAAAATTGATTTCAACACACACGCACACACATCACACACGCACACACCGCACACGCACGCACACCACAGATCCCCTCTGAAGCCAACGCCTTGTCTTCCAGGGAACGGGTTGGTGATCGTAGTTCTCTGCAGCTCAAGACAACTTCGCGCGAAGATCGTCAACATCTTCCTCATCAGGTGAGCATCACTGTCTCTCTCCGCGTGGGGGCGGCACGTGTAGCCCGGTCTCACACTGGAGGGCGACGCATAATTGCCATGGTTTCCAGAAGAAAGGACGGACGAGATGTGTTTCTCATTTGTCACCACCTCTTAGTTCAGTCAGAGCTGTGTGGACCTGGCTGGTCTGCTCTTCCTCCTCCCTCTTCTCTCTCTCTCTCTCTCTCTCTCTCTCTCTCTCTCTCTCTCTCTCTCTCTCTCTCTCTCTCTTCTCTCTCTCTCCCATCCTCTCTCTCACCCTCTCTCTCTCCTTCTCTCTCTCCTCTTTCTCCCTCTCTGTCACTCTCTCTTTTCAGTCAGAGCTGTGTGGACCTGGTCTGCTCTTCCCCTCTCTCTTCTCTCTCACTCTCTCCTGTCTTTTCCTCTCTATCTACCTCCCTCCCTTTTCTCTCACTGACTCCTCTCTCTCCTCTCTCCTCTCTCTCTCTCTTTCTCTCTTCAGTCAGAGCTGTGTGGACCTGGTCTGCTCTTCCCCTGTCTCTTCTCTCTCACTCTCTCCTGTCCTTTCCTCTTTATCTCTCTACTCTCTCTCCACTCTCTCTCTCTCTCTCTCGCTCTCTCTCTTCAGTCAGAGCTGTGTGGACCTGCTCTGCTCGCTCCTCATCGTGGCGACATCTCGGAACCGAATCGACTCCAGGGGGCACCACGGCGTCAGGGGTTTCCTCTCGTGCGCCCTCTGGGAGGGGAAGACGGTACTGTGGGCCTTCCTCCTCTCCTCCACGTACAACCTGGTGGCCATGAGTATTGAGAGGTGAGTGCTGCGTGCTTAGTGAGGAGTGTGCTGCATGAGTGTTGACAAGTGTGCTGCATGAGTGTTGGGAGTGTGAGTGTTGCATGGTTGTAGAGGGATGAGTGTTGTCTGAGTGTTGAAGTGTGAGTTTTGTGTGACAGTATCTGCCAGAGGGATGAGTGTTGTGTGAGTGCTGAGAGGTGAGAGTGTCATGAGTGCAAGAAGTGTGCTGAGTGTGCTGCGTGAGTGTTGGGAGGTGAGTGCTGTTTGTGTGCTGGAGCACGGGAAGGTGAGTGTGGAAAGGTGTGTGGCGGTGTTTACTCACTTCTCAATGCTCAGGTAGCACACACCTCCCAACACTCATACAGCACACATGCGTGTGTGTTGAGTGATGGGTGATGCATGAAGATTGAGGGCTGGGAAGTAAGTAAGCTCTGCTTTGAGGGATGGGAGATGAGATGAGTGCTGCAAGAGTACTGGGAGGTGTGTGCTGCTTGAGTGTTGAAAAATATTGTTTCGTGAGTTCAGAGGTGAGTGTTGCGTGGGTGTCGAAAAGTGAGTGCTGCATGAGTGTTGAGAAGTGTGCGGCATAAACACCCGTCATGCACTGCACCTGACTTGCTGCATCTGACTCAGCGCTCCCGGCGCGTCCTTTTCCACTTGACCTGATGCGTACCCAACTTGGGTGTTCCTGCAGGTACCTGAGTATCGTGTACCCGATCGCGCACAAGGCTCGCTTCACGCATGCGCACGCGGCGGCGATGATCGGCGTCGCGTGGCTCGTCGGGCCGCTCTACAACGCCGCTATAGTGGGGCCGACAACAACCACGTCCAGCGACGGGCGCTGCCTCTACCTCAAGGTCAGACCCTGCACACGCACACACACACACACACACACACACACACACACACACACACATACAGAGGTCAGTCTCTGCAGGCCAACTTTGAAGGAGCGAATACGACCACGTTCAAGGATGGGTGCTGCCTCTGTATGAATTTCACACCCTGGATGTACACACACGCTCACACACACACACACGCACACACACACACACACACACACACACACACACACACACAGGGCCGCTCCAAAATGCTGATGATGGGAACGACCCACCCCACGCACGTCCAAGGACGGGCGATGCCTCCAGCTCCTGGTCAGACTGCACGTACACACGCACACACGCACGCACGTATACAGAGGCGTGTCTACAACACTGCAACAGTGGAGCCACAAAACTTGAACGAAGGTCTTGAGTGTCGGCTGAAATTCAGATTGTTGTTGCACTCTGCCATCTGTTGAACAGCGCATAGACCAGAGGCATCAAGGTCTTTTGATGGTACAGACTGCGTTTTTAGGTGATTTGAGGAGGTTGGTCAACAGAGCCAGGTCACACAAAGCGACCCAACAAATCACGTGTCTCACATGGAGGAGAAACATGTGGATAGTACTTTCTTGGTGAATATGAATTTCAAATTTGGATATTTTGGATTTTTTTGGATTCACTTACATTGAGGATGATGTGCCAGGAAGGAATGAGCCCAGTTCAAATTTTTGGGTTTGTGAGGGCAAAAAGTGGTTGTTGTTTTTTTGGCTCAGGAAATTTCAGACTTTGTTTCACAAATTGGGTGATGTCTCAGAAAGTCTTATAGATCTGTTTGATGGAGGATGTTTTTGATGAAATGTAGTGTAGTGTTTGGGTGTAAGACTGGTGTCATTCAATTTTTTTATGTTCACAAATTTGTTCCTGCTCAGGTGGGTCAAAGTTTGGGATGCAAATTAGGGATTTCGGCTATGGGTTGTGGATGGGTGGGTTGGAGGGCAGGTGTGATGATAAGAAGGTATGTGGTAAAACGAATGGCCAGGTAGGCAGATGGTGTGGTAGGTGGGAGGGAGGGAGGCCTGGCTGCACTCCCAGTCCTTTTCTGAAGAGCCAAGGTCAGGTGTCAGGGTCAGGTGTCAAGGTCAGGTGTCAGGTCAGGGGTCAGGGTCAGGTGTCAGGGTCAGGTGTTAGGGTCAAGTGCCAGTGTCAGGTATCAGGGTCAGGTATCAGGGTCAGGTATCAGGGTCAGGTATCAGGGTCAGGTGTCAGGGTCAGGTGTCAGGGTCAGGTGCGGAGGTCAAGTATCAGAACAGCAGAACAGCTTCACAGCTGAAAGATGGAAGCTGCTGTATGACACATACTCAGCTCTTCATTCTTAAATTATGACCCCAAAGAGTTCATTTGGTGATCAAGAGAACTCACAAAGAAACTTCTGCACATTTGTAAAAGGCTTGTGGAACTATTTCACATTCAAGAAAGAAACCATCCACAATGTGAAATGAAACCTACAATGATCAAAGTGCAGACATGGTGTTCTCCCCTGACTTGTTCCTTCTAATGCGTTCAAAGGGACACAAACCTGGTTGGGTTATTTCATGGGTTGGCAAAAGGCATACTTATCTTGCAAGTTTGGCATAAATGCCCCTTTCATTGAAAAAAAACTTTTTTGAAAACTCACATTGTAAACGAACATCAAGAGAAAACTGAAGGTTTATGTTTCTGCTCTGAAGGTTTGTGACTTAGGGACTTTTTTGTGTTTTGAGTTTCAAAACCCAAGGAAATGTCTTGCTGGACTGTGAATCTTTTCTATTTTTCCATGTGGTGAAGTTTTTGGGAAGCAAAAAGCAGTTGTGGCATGCAGACAACAATGATCTGATTGTGCTGCATCAGAGTCATTTTCCAACACATGACCTTCCAGTTTCAACAAAGCACTGCAATGCCTTTTTGTTTTCTCTTTGCCAAAGCAACATTGAAAATGAAAAATCAGCATATGATTCTTGCTTTTCATTGTCATAGATCTGTTGCTCATGCAGATCTGTTGCACAGCCAGGACATTTTGTTTGGATTTTTCAATTGTTACAAGCAAAACTACAAAGGACCAGGATTTGTTTGTTGGCCAATGGGTGTCACATCCATTGAAAACTATGTGTTCTATTTGATGTTGACTTTCTCTTGAGAGACGGTTTGTGTGATACTTTGCCCAAAACTAAAATTACTTCCTTGATTGAGGATGATTTGGGCGGTGCTGGTGGTTTGGCTGTTCACTGTGACCAATCAGAGTGATGTCCTGCAAAACTTCAACTGGAAGAAGTATCTTGAAAAGGATTATCCCAAACCCTGGTTCAAGTATGAACAAAAATTTATCTCTGTCACGCTAATGGCTATGGAAGTAAATAGTTTGATTGACATTTTGGAAACAAACACCAAAACATTGCATGTCAACTGTTTGGTCAAGAAATACCACACTACTGTATTGGGCCACTTTTACACAGCAAGGGCCAAGGAAATAAAAGCAGTTTCGTTGACAAATTCTATTCAGCTTGGGGTTTGGTTGTACCAAGAAGGAGTCGAACGCACCCTGGCGGGATATTCATGGAAGTTTGTCATGGAAAGAAGCACCAGTTTGATGATACGATTCACACATTTCAGGGTGCAAGGTATATACAGCAAACATTCGTCTGCTGTTGGTGTCGAGGAGTTGCTCAATTGGGTTGATGAGTTGGCGTGGCGCACCCACGTGATGTACGGCCTTCGCTCAGGCCACGTTTTGTACACAACTCTTGCACATGTTAAATTCTCAGCTTGGAGCTTTCCTACCAACATTTTCTCTGTATTCGCCATCTTCAACATGATGTCTTGTTGCGTGATATCAAGTGACCAGGCACTCAGAAACCCCAGTCAAAGGCAGAACACCCTGTATCTGCGTTCCCCTGACATTCAGTTTTCATCCATTCATGTACTGGTCAAAAAGTGCAGCCGAGTGGCATTGGTCTTGCTGCACAGGAAAAACACTGAGCTCTTTGATGGTCCAGGGTCCCACTCACCAAAGATATCACTTCAACTCAAGAAAAAAATGAAATGCACCACCTTTCAATGTGTTCTGGTATTCCAGTACAAACCTATGGTAACAAATGAAACAAAATACAAGTATTTTGAAGCAAATGTTTCAGTACCACCTTCACACTCACTGACAACTGGGAAGCAGCCTTGGATACACCGCGTCAAATTGAACTCCAATGTCAACAGCACAGCCCCTGTGCACTCACTGTACGAGTTCAAATCCCCAAAAGGAAGTCACGTGAAACTTGTGCTGCAACACAAACAGTTCAGAGGCAGCTGGCATCCTGAGTGCCTTTATGGTGGGTTTGCCATCTTGGACAAGCAAAACCAGACCACAGAGCAAATGTTAATTGTTTGTTTGGAACCCAAGAGTGACATAAACTTTCAGAAAACCATTTTCTCAACAGGTTCTGAGTTGCTTCTTGCAACATATGTGTTTTTTGAATACTGCAGCCTTGTTGATATGTCAATGTCCATAACTGAAACTTCTTGTCAAGTGAATAGAATTGAACTTTGTTCGTGGGATATGGTGAGTTCAGGAAAGGCTGTGCATAAAATGCTGATTAAAGAAAAGACAGCGGGTGAATTTTTTATTGAATCATTAAAATCAAAACCAGATTTGATTGTCACTGTTGATAATTGCACAATAACACAATTTTGGGTCCATAGTAAACCTGCCCGGTATTGTTATGCTCCTTTCGTTTTTCAAAGAACAAACTTTGTTTTTAAATTTCAAATTGATAAATCTGATTCTTCGAGTAAATTGCTGAACTACAATTTTTATGGCATCACCAGCAGTATGGGATTTCTGGGCATCACCAGGTTGAACTTGCAACATGAAACTGAAGCTCACCTCAATATTGGTGGAACTGCATTCATCTGGAACAGTCAAAAGTCAAGCTCACAGTTTATTGCACTGAAGACTGGCAAGCAAGAGGCCCTGAATATGTCTTTCCTCAAGTGGAAAACTGCTGGAGGTGGACAAGAGAGCAAGAATGGGGAGCAGGACAATCACAATGCCTCCTTTCATAACTGGACCAGAAATGAGACATCAGAATCAAATGTGCTGATCAGAATACAACCAGAATATAATTCCAGCTTGTTTTACAATGTTTCATTTGATTCAAGCAACATTGTGCAGGAGAAATCTCTGTTCTTTCACATGTTGTTCTGGGGCACTTTCTGTTGGATGGAGTTTGAACTCATCCCACAGGAAACATCCCACGGCCGTTTGCTGATTGCTGACACACCACAAAGACTCCCAGTTTTGGATGAAGACTCAGCTCTTTGTCTCACTGTTGACCAACATGATTGGAAGCAAGGCAATTTAGGCAATGTTCTTGTGAACATATCTGTGGTTTTGAAGGTGTGTTCTCAGCATACCAGGAGGGCTGATTGCTTCTTGAAGAGAAAGAAAATGTCCACTTCTGTTGAACTGTGCTCTTCTTTTTCCAGTGTTTGACTTGGACTTTCTTTTCAGGAAACTATCTTCCATGTGGGATGTGCAGCAGACTGTCTCCACTGCACACTGAACCAGAGGATGACCTGGAGCCAACTCATAAATTTCAGGCACCAACACAATTGGAAGACAGAATTCACTGGAGCAATAGACACAATTCATCTTCATCTGCATTCACATCATGTTCCCTGCTTGAACATCACATTTTTGTGGTTTGTAGATGCCAAAAAGCGCAGCATCATTTCACAGAAAAAGTTGTATCCAGTTTATAAAATGGATCTCACAGCCCAAGAAATATTGCATCATGGTGGGTCTCCTGTGGAAAATTTGTTTGCATATCTCAGACGAAGAAACATTCTGAATTTTACATTCCAAGACAAAGACAACAAGCTCCCTTTTCCTCAGCCACCTTTCCAGAATGGCTACAATTTGCATTTCCACATCAGTTACACTTCAAATGGATATTTTTCTTTCACCAAATACTTTGACACAAGATATTCCTCAACCACAGAGTTTTCAAAATACATGCAAATTGACAATGCTACCTTAAACTCCAATGAACTGACATATGAGTGGTTTGATACGTACCCCTATCCTCAGTGTGAAAAGAAAGTGCACAAACCCAAGCTGTTCTCTTGGAAAGAAGCACATAAATTCTGTAAAGAACACTTTGGTGGCCAGCTACCAGAATTCACAGATGACGAAGACCAGCAGAATTTTGTTTCAGCAATAAAAGCCACAAAACAAATGTTTCCCATTGAAGCCATTTACATTGGACTCAGACAACAAGCAAAGGTAAGTCTCTGCTCTCATCTCAGCTCTCATAACTGTCATGTGTACAAACACATCTTACAGAAAATAATTCTCAAACTGTTGAAGGGAAGATGAGCAACAAGCTCAACATGTTTACAAAATCCAACTCAGGTGTGAAATCTCGGTCAATATTTTTCACCAACAACTACCTCTCTGTACTGAAAGAGAAAAACTATTTTTGTTGGCTTTTTGGTGAGTTGATTGTGAGAAGGTTCATTTTACCCTTGGCAACACAGTCAACCAAATTTCAGGCACTTTGCTGCTTTGGTTTTATTCTGCCTTGTTGTGACTCACAACTTGGCTTTCAATGTTCTGAAAGTAGCCTTGTTTGTCTGTTTACTTTTGAAGAAGTACCTCAAAACTCACCATTGGATGCATTCAGTGGCATCATACCAAGGGTGGAGAAACCTGTATTTTGGCTTCAGCAAAACAGACTGGACAAAGGAACATGCAAGACACATCAGTGAAAAAATAACTTATCATTTAGTGCATGGATTTCTTGTGTGTTCAAGGGCAGCAGAACCCAAGGCTTGTTATTCACATGAAGATCCCACATTTTTTGTTGAAGCCTTCCAAAATGCTCTCAGCAGTATCCAACCAAATAATGCAGAGAAATGTACAATGCTCTTGGTTGTCAATTTGGCTCAACCTGACTGGGTATCAGTGAATTGCAGGCTTTCAGTGTTGAGCCATGCAGTTTGCTTCACCAGCAGAAATCAAACTGACACCATTCAGAACAACTGGCAAGTTTCAAAATTCCTCTGCTCCAAAATGGAAATTCTATTCAAAACAAAATGTTATGTTTTGCTTTGGCTCAAATCAAACAACACTCTTGTTGCAACTTTCTGCAACAGAAATGGAAAGTATAGAATTCACAACAAGGATGAACAATTATTTTACCAAATACTCTTCAGTACAAGCTTAGATATGTTCAGTGCTGCTTCAGTTACAATTAATAATCCCCCCTTTTTCTTCACATTAGAACAGCATTTCATGACAATACAGAAAAACATAAAGCAGGAACCTGGGGGCTTTATTGCTTGTCACAAAAACAGCATGAACAGCAGTGACATAAGCTTCAGAAAGGGATCAGCACTTGCATGTCCAGACAGGAGTTTCTCATCATCTGCATTTGTTTGTGTGAGTCTTGCTACTCTCAACTGCAGAGTAAGTGGAGGTTTAGAAACAACAGGAAAACTTTGTCAGAAAAGGGGAAAGAACAAAACAGGGAGATGTATGCTAATGTTTTACAAAGACAGGACTGGAGCCTGCCAAAGCTTCATACATCAGAAAGTTGACCCATTCTCCTATTCAAAGGTGGAGATCTTCACCTGCTCCAATGTTTCTCTGGCTTCCCTTGTTTCTCTGGATGATTTGATCCCTGATACCCATCTTGGAGAAGATGAGAGTTGCTTGAAAGATACACTGCTTGGCCGTTTTTTCCATACCTGTGGTGATCCAAATAGAATCCCTTGTGTATTTGGCCACCCAAGATGCTATGACTTCAAAGACATTTGTATCTACAAGTTAAATCAGTACAATGTGTTGATCCCATGTCGAACAGGTTCTCACATGGTAAACTGCAGAAAATTCGAGTGTCATGCTCATTTGAAATGCCCAAACTATTACTGCATTCCTTGGAAATACATCAGAGATGGGAAGTGGGATTGTCCTGTGGGAGAAGATGAAACAAGCTCCAACATAACACAGACCACTTGTGTTGGAAAATTTAAATGTTTTCAGTCTAACCTTTGCATACAAGTGGCAAATCTGTGTGATAACTATCCTGATTGTCATTTGTTTGATGATGAATACATGTGTGAGCTCCATGAGACTTACTGCCCCACTGGCTGTGTTTGCATCAATCTGGCTGTGAGCTGCGTGAATGTACAGAAATGGAGTGTTGAATTTGACCAAAAGCCTTACATTGCCTATTATATCATAAATTGCTGTATCTCTTTGCCCAAATCTGTGGTCAACAACAAAGTTTTTGTGGCAAATTTATCCAAAAATTCTTTGTCAGGCACATCACTTTCATTCTCAAGTCTTCATAATTTATTATTGATTGACATTTCACACAACAGAATTGATGGATTGTATTCCAGATCATTTGTTAACTCAACCAAGCTCAGCCACATCTTCATTTCAAACAGCAACATATCATTTGTTGAAAAAGAAACTTTTGTCAATTTGAGGTTGCTGCATCTGTTGGATCTTCATGACAATCTCCTGATATTCTTTTCTACAAGAATGTTCTCAAATGTGTCAGGTGTAGCAGTTTTGAATTTGCTTGGAAATCCTTTGTGTGAGACAGATTTCAGAGCAGACAGTGCTGTGACCATTGCCTTGATATTTGTGGACAAGTATATTTGGTGTCTTAACAAACCAACAAAATCAAAATGTATTGGCGAAAAGCCAAGATTGACAGTTTATCTCAACATGCTTCCATCAGTACAAGAGAAAATTGGCTTTCCCACCGTTTTTGCAATTCTAACACTTATAAACATCACAGCCATTGTTTTTACTGTTTATTGCATACAACATGAAGACAAAACAAAAACACCAGTTCAGTCAAAAGGCAAAAGCAAAAACCACTCTTTGCTCATCATAATCTCAACATATGGAGCAAACATTCTCTCAGGAATTCATTTGTTGTTTTTGTTTGGTGCTGATGCTTACTTTGGCAATACATTTCCATGGAAACAAGACAGTTGGAAATGCAGTGCACAATGTGCAACATCTTTCTCAATAGTTTTGTTCTGTGGTGTCCTCCTTCCATTACTTTTGTCTTTTCTTTCATTTGCCAGGCTAGAATTGGTATTGAACCCATTTGATGCAAAATGCAAATCAGCCAAGTTTGTAGCCAAGGTAGTGCTTCACATGTTGTCAACATCTGGTGTCACAGCTGTCTCTCTTTCAGTGGTGATGTTTCTCTTACATAGAAACACATCACATTTGTGCTCACCATATCTTGACCCCACTCAAAGTCATGTAGAATTTCAAGCATATACCATTTTTTCTCTTTCTGTTCAACTGGCTGTCATTGTGTTTGTCACAGTTACATCCATTCTTCTGGTTAGAGGGATGAAAGCGTCTCAAGAGAGTGCTCAGGGTCACAGTTCTGTTAAGGCAACCATCTATATTCAACTGTTCATTCCTATCCTGGCCCCACTTCTGAGTTGGCTTCCATCCTCTATCATTTATCTGGTATTGTTGAACAGCCCTCAGCAACCACAGGAGCTTGCTTACATTGCAACTTCTTCTATCAGTCATCTTCATGCTGTCATTCTTCCCATTCTCTTTTCTCTGCGTGCAAAAAGAACCTGAAAACTGGCTGTGATTTCCTGTACATCAGTGACCTTCTGTTCAAACACAGCATCTTTTCAGTATAAATTTTAAGGTTCAGTGGTCCATTTGTTATGCATTTGTTCCTTGCCTGAGACCTTAAAAGATCAGAATAAAAAATTTCCCAACTTTTAGTGCAAAAAATTCACAAATAACAAGTGACTTTTTGGCTTGTTGTGAGATGTCCTTTCAGGGAAGAGCACTGAGTGGTGTGTGTCCAGGTGTGTTTGGTAATGATGCCATCTTGAGGAGTAATCTCCCCCTTTTTGCAATGTTGGTCCAATGGCCAACAGTGCTGGCCTGGGACAATTGGTCCTCACGATCAGTTGATGTCAGCACACACAGAATGTGGCATCTCAGGCTGGGTGTCATGCAATGTTTTGTCCCCCCATGCAGACCAAAATCACTCTGTCTCAGATTCTAATTGGGACAGAGCCTTGACATTTGGTTCTATGAAAGGTCTTTCAGAGCACTTTCTGGATTATCCAATTTGCTGGGGGAACTTTTCCCTCACAAAGTTATGTAAATGCGAAAAGGTCAATTTTCCCAAAATAGCTAGTTTTAGCTTGTAATTCAAACAAAAATGGCATTTCAAGTCCAAAAGCCTCAAAAATCCAAAATTGTCTCCACAGCAACCAAACTGGCAATGAATTCTGCTTCCGCTTCGTATCAAGACAGAGCTTTGATAACTGGGCTCACACGAAGGGTCTTTGAGCACTTTCATCAGGTGGAATTTTCATCACTTGGGCAACTCTTCATTGGCAACCACAAGTGTAAACAGGTCAAAAAACAAGAAATTACTGTTCATGCTTCATTCTGGAAACCAAAATAGCATTTCGTGTTTCAGAACATTGTTTTAAATCCAAAAACCTGAGAAAATCCAAAAAAGTGGCCTCCATAGCAACCACCCTGGAAATGGGCTTTGTCTCAGTTTGTAATTGAGATGGAGTCTTTGAGAGCACCTTCTGGATTTCCCAACTTGATTGCCAGGGAAACATGACCTTCACAACCACAAGTGCTGAAAGGTAAAAAAAATCCACAACAAATGGCCTGTAATTCAAACCAGAAAAAGTTTTCATGTGCCAGACCACTGTGTTGAGGTCTCACAAGGAAACAAATTCAAAAGTTGCCTCCATAGCAGTCAGACACAAATTGCAATATATCTCATTTTTGACTCAACATTTTCTCAAGTGTTTGATCTTCTAACACACCAGGGATAAAACACTTGCAGTTACAGTGGGCTGCTTCTCATGTCTTATTTTGTGTGTGTTGTGTCTGCATTGTAGAATCTAAACAAGATTTGGTGATGACTTTCATCACTTTGCATGGGCTTTCAGATCAGTGTCTGATTGATACAGCAAAATTTCTTCCTGGTTTATAGGTGGCTGAAATTGGAACATTCATTTTCAAAGGTTTCAGATAGAACTGATGTCCATGTGTTGAAAATAATTCTTTGAACCAAAAAATTTGTGTTACTTTCAAAGGACATTGGTTGCTAATGAGGCCCATGTCATCCAAACAATTTCAAATCACCACCAGGCCCACAGCACTAATTTTTGCCAAAGGCAGCTGGATGTCTGATCTAAGAAACAACAAACAATCTGTTTGTCACAATGATACGAAGCAGGAGTGGATCCAGAATTATGGTGCCGGGACCAGGGAGGAATTCCAGAGGGACCTGAGCTCTGTGGACTTTAGTCTGGGTCAAGGTCGCATCTGGGTCAAGGTCGTACAGCAGATCTGAGGCTCCCATGGCTCCAAGCCGCCATGAGCTTCCGCTGTTTTGTCTCCTGGTGGTTTGTGCCATGAGCACAAAATTGTTGTGCTTCAAGATTGCACGTAAAATTTTGGAGTTGAAGTTTCCGGGCCCCTGACTCCGCAGTTTGAAGCCTCCAGGAAGTGGCCCAGTGTAACACGTGGAGGACCCAACCAGGAATTCTACCCGACGTCAGTTTTGTTTTTGAGATGAATCGCCGTTTGGGGGGATTGTGCTGGTGTATTTATGTGCATGCAGAAGTGAGGATTCGCTTGTCTGGTCGGGAGTTCCTCTGAAGAGCTTCACTCCATTGTTTCGGGGGTTTCCCAAAAACTTCGAGCTTTTGATTGTCAATGGAAGAGAGAGCAGGATCCAAAGGTCCGTGGCTGCTGCTGTGTGCGTCAGTGTTGCTGCACCCAGTCATGTGGGCAGGTCTTGCCCTTCCGCCTTCTCAAGCACCCCACAACTAAATCACCTTGTTTGGTGCGATGGGGAGAGCTCAGTCACCCTCATCACACACCACACACACACATACACACAATACACACCACACACACACGCACACACACATACACATGCACACACAACACACACACACCGCACACACACACCACACACACCGCACACACACACCACACACACACAACACACCACACACACGCACACACACATACACATGCACACACAACACACACACCACACACACACACACCACACACACCGCACACACACACCACACACACACACCACACACACAACACACACCGAACACCACACACACACACACACACACACACACACACACACACACACACACACAGACACACACACACACACACCGAAAAAATACAACACCAGGTT
>JAAUXT010006861.1_pt1 | contig 15746 bp, 15 predicted proteins | sample 7278171 | NCBI WGS metagenome assembly JAAUXT01 (sample SAMN14350112, study PRJNA611818) | marine sediment metagenome | isolation source: surface marine sediment (1.8m) | place: French Polynesia: Moorea | collected 2018-08 | reverse complement strand
CCCCCCCCCACACCCCCAGGACGCCCCCCCCGTCCCCCCCAGCCCCACTATCGATATCCCGTTTGCGCACCCTCACCTGAACGTTTGCTGCAGTATCACGTTCACGTTTGCACAAGTCTCATGTTCACGTTTGTGCAGCCTCACATTCACGTTTGCGCAGCCTCACGTTCACGTTTGCACAAGTCTCACGTTCACGTTTGCGCAGCCTCACGTTCACGTTTGCGCAGCCTCACGTTCATGTTTGCGCAGCCTCATGTTCACGTTTGCGCAAGTCTCACGTTCACGTTCGCGTAGTCTCACGTTCATGTCACGTGATTGTTTTCAGCCGCCCCAGCCAGAGGGCGTGGAATACGCCGAGATCAACGTGGGCCGGGACGCGGCGGTGCAGGGGCGCGGTGGCGCCGCCGGCGGCAACAAGCCGAGGCCCAAGGCGCGCACCTCCGTCAAGGACAAGAAACCCAAGGTAGGGCGTGTGTGTGTGTGTGTGTGTGTGTGTGTGTGTGTGTGCGTGTGTCACTTCGACCAAAGGTGCGTTGTGTGTGTGTATACACGTGTGTGCGTGTGCCACCTGGACCAACGTGCGGTGTGTGTGTGTGTGTGTGTGTCGGTGTGTGTGTGTCGGTGTGTGTGTGTCGGTGTGCATGTGTGTGCGTACGGTGTCACCTCGACCAAAGGTGCGAAGGTGTGCTGGATCTGTGTGTGTGTGTGTGTTTGTGTTTGTTTGTGTGTGTGAGTGTGCCCACGCGTGTGTGTACGCGCGCTCATGTGTGCGTGTGCATACGTGCACTCGTTGTGTGCACGCTTTTGCGCGCGTGCGCGTCTGTGTATCTGCACCAGCTCAACCAACCAGAGTGAGCCGAATCATGTGCTTGCGTGTGTGTGTGCCGTGCAGACACAACCAACAACTGTTGTGGATATCTGCAACAATCTGTGGTGCAGGCTATTGCTCAGCTGCCCTGTTTGGTGCACAGGCTCGCCCTCCTGGGTCCTCTTTCTCACGTGACGTTCCGCTTGTTACAGATCCACCAGGGTGACGAGCCGACGGTGTACGCCGAGATCCAGCACCCGAGCAAAGACCAGAAGAAGGACGAGAAGAAGTGAGCCCCACCCAGCTCCACCCGACACCCACCCACTCAACACCCATGGCTGGGTGGGGTCGGAGACCCAGACGCCCAGTCTCGCCCAACCGACGCAACGCCCATTCAGCACCCGCGCAACCGGGTGGGTGGGTTGGGTGGAACATTTGTGACGATGTGTGCGATGTGTTGAGGCTGGGTGTGAAGTCGCAGGTAGAGATCGGTGTTTTGTGAATGAACCCTGTGTTCGGGTTGCATTTCCTATTTGGTTGTGACATGTGTCCTTGCCTGCCTGGCGAGATCGGTGCTACAGCTGAGGAGCAGATCCAGGATTTGGCCTCGGCGGAGGGGGCGATTGATTCTAGTCCCACCCGTGACAGTTTGGCAGGGGGGGCATGAAACTACTTTTTCGAGAGAAAACGGAAACAACTGGGTGGGTGGTCCCTTCCCCAGGATCCTCCCCCGCAGCATCACCGCACGATGTCGTCAGTCTGGGCCTCCGCGTTGACGCCCGCTCCTTGTGACCCAGTGAACAAGGACTCGACCTGCAGAGTCCGCAGCACAGAACCCGGTCCGCCAGCCACTGAGATTCAGTTGATTTGACACGTGGGTCACAGGTTGGGCGAACTGATCTTTTCCAGATTCATTCGATGATGCGTTTTATTCAAGGAACTTTCCGCACTGAGGGGTGTGAACTAACGACAACCATTATGCAAGAGATTCTTACCAGAAAATTGAGAACCAAAGGTCTTCCAGTCCGCATTTTTTCCCCAAAGCGTTCACCGTGACGCCAGTCCCAAAGTGACCTTATTGCACTGAAATGTGACCTAACTGCACCGTTGTGTGTACAGCGCACAAAAAATCTTTGCTTTGCAATCATACAAGCAATACAATGAATATCAACGCCAGCGTCAGCGAGGTGGGTGTGGTGAAGATCAAGTCATGTTCCGTACATTCCATGGAATGTTTGTGTCTCCGTGAAACTGATGCTTTGGTTTATTTTTTCCATTCAGCCGCAAATTTGTCGCTTTTGAAATTTTGCTTTTGACAACGAGGCGAGATTTGTTCTGGTCTTTTGAGTGAAGAAAATTTTTTGCGCAACTTCTTTGAAAAAAAGCTGGAAGTAATTTTGTTTGCTTCCTTGACCAAAAGTGCATTTGCGCGATGAAAGAGTGTTGTATGTTTTGAACGTGACATGTCTAATCGTGTATGTAAATTCACACAAAGGCCATTCATTGGGTGTTCTGTTTTTGTTTTCATGGTCCAAGATTTTTGTTGCCAAATGAGCCAGTTGATCTGGCTGAGATTGAGAAACACGAACTTGCAAAGTCCCAACGATATTGAACGTTTTTGCGCATTTTGCTTCACACGTGCCTTGAAAAAAAATTATGTACTCAGAAATGCCAAGTATTCTTGATCGTAGACTTGATATTTTGACGAAAACAAGATGGTGTGAATATTTTGATATTTTTGTACAAATTGTTTTGATTTGTAGATTTTGAAGTCACATGTGTGTAAATATTATTTTGGTTGTACTGCACAAAATGCCATTATTTTATTGTGTTGCGTGGTCCACGCCAGGAAAGTTTTAGCGATAAGATGTGATATCTTGTTGTCGTATGGAGGAACGTTGATTGTTGCGATGCGACGAGACGCAGTGTCGGAAACCAGCCTCAGGCCACGTTCACACTGGGTGCGCCTGAGAGTTCCAGTCCAACGAACAAATTTTGACGCAGCGTCGATCAACTTGTAGAGGCGCCAAAGAAAGGCGTGTTCATCCAGTGTGAACCCAGCCTCAGAGTTCGGATGAACTGGCGTTCGTCGGGTGACGTGTCTTTGGCTGGTGTTTGGCACTGCGCTGTTTTTATTTTTCTGTGCAGGTTCGTGTCCGCCTGGCATGTCTGCGCGAATTTTACAACACATTCGTTGACTTCTCCAAGGACTATCAGAACACAGTTGTTCACGAACAACGTCACGCCAAGAGAACGTCCATGGCATCACGCGAAAAAAAAACAACTTTTTAACCGCGTGACGTAAAATCAACGTAAAACGCGTGACGTGTGAAGCGGACGCGACCTGCGCAGCGTGTACAGTGACGGTGCGCGACACGTTGCCACGGCAACGCGCCACCGGCTCACGTAGCTATGAAATAGCTCCGGCCTCTGCACACTGGACGCGTCACGCGTTGCGCTGCTGTAGACGCACTGCGTCACGTTGAGGGACGCCACGCATGACGCACCCAGTGTGAAGCAGGCCTCCATGAGGATTACTGTCTTCCAACCGTTTATGCATTGAAAGTTGTTGGTGATGCTTTTGAGATTTGCTGTTGTTTGAGACCTTGAAGAGAGAAGAAAAATCATAGACTTCCGACCAACGAGTCAAAGACCAAGAAAGGCCTTGAATTTTTGCGATTGGAGTCTTTTGCTCGTTGACGTCAGTGTCTGCTCAAAGTGCTCAATATTTGGCTGATAGGAAGTTTGAAGGTCGTTCAACATCCGCAGTTGTTATTGCTTGAAGTTTTGCGATGTTATTTTGTAAGGTCTACACAACGTGAATTTGGACTGCTGAACTTAACACTGATGAAGTTGACAGGGAAGAGACGAATCGAGCTTCGGAAAAAAGATTTTCCCACATCGATCAATTCATGCAATAGATAAACGGACCATTTTCCGACTGAGATAGTCTATTCAGAAGCACAACTTTTATGGCATGTTTACACAGAATTTTAACTTCAGAAGTTGTTGTACATAAAGGAATAAAATTTGCCACAGGTGCATTTACGGAAGTTTCATCGAAGCTGCGTTTTGTTGTCTTGTCTGTTCAGTGACCTGTGCGAGAGTTGTTACTCCATTCTTCGGTTCTGCGTTCACAGTCACAACAAAGCACGGAAGTTAGGTTCGGAAATTTTATTTCTCAGTTTCTACGACACTAATGGCAAGATGAACCGCGGAAAGCGGGGTTTCGAGCAAGGTCACGGACAACTGAGTCCCGCAACATCCGTCAGTTCTACTGGGAGTAACAAGTAGAATTCATCAGGCGACACGAACAGAGCGAAGACACGAGTTTGAAACGAGCTTTTCGTTGTTTCGTGACGTTCAAAAAGTTTTTCCAAGCACGCGCACTTTGTTTCACGGACAATGAGAATGTTCGCAGTGAGAGTCAGAATTCAACATTCTCTTCAACATTCTTTTCAAAATACGTCGGACAAAAAGCGTGTCCAATTTCAACATAAGTTAGATTTCTTCAGTCCAGTTCAATGGAAACAGGTGAAAACACAACGGCGCAAAAACGTCAAACAAAAGCTGTTTGTCAGATTCTGTGAGATTGAAGGTGTACAACGCTTGAGACTGAGACACACCAGGTGAGACTGACGACACGATGCTGAGCGGTTAGATTCTCGCGCTTGTGAAACGATACAAATCCTAACAGAGGAATCCAAGAGCAGCACACCACCTTCGTACATCGACTCCCGAAGCACAGACGCCGCATTAGCGCGCATGCAATCAGAAGGTTTTATCTTTTGTCAGTCCAGATCCACGTTGGAAGTTTGAGCTTTTTCCCGGGGTCGCCTCCATTCGAGCAATTCCCTAATCCGTACAAAGACCAAGATGTTTGAGGATTGCGTGAGACTGAGCATTGTGAACAGAAAAGGGAACCGTGCAACAGCAACAGCAACAACATCGGCAGCAGCGTTGTTGAGTGAGCGCGTCAGACTTTGGACGAAGTAGAGTTCAATTGACATGGACAGCGTGTGCAAGACTGCACCGTCCAGATCTAGATGAGACAGTAGAATCTGCCAAATCTCTGGCAATGGCAACAAAAATTCGCAAAGAAAAAATATCAAATTTGCACAAAAATTCCGAGGCAAAAAACTTTCAGATTCCACCACGAAGATTGAACTTTAAAAGGTGGCAAGGAACAAACGGTTTGAATTGTATTCACCAGAGGTGAACTGTCGACTTAGTTCAGTGAGACATGAAGATTTCCACGGACAGAGATTCTGTGCCACAACCGTCACAATTTTTGCACCAGGGGGCGTGTGTGGTGCGGATCAATCCGAGGCTTTGTTCAGTGCAACTTTGATACATTTGACTGACGCGAAGACATCAAAATATCACTGTGATACAAAAATAGAATCTCTATGAACAATAATAAACAGATACTCAAGGCTCCAAAACAACAACAACAATTCATTAAATACTCGAAATGTACAGATATGTTTACAAATGTCGTTTATAGCAATGCCGTGAGTCTTCGTACACCAACGGACAACATGCACACAACACACACACACACACACACACACACGCACACACACACACCAGCGTACGTGCACACACAAGCGCGCGTGTACACATGCACATACATGCGCACGTACACACACACGCACACACACACATGTCATTTGATTACTTTCTCACAACACAGGATCACCCCTGACAACAAGCAACAAGTTCATGGAAGAAGTTGAGTCAGAATCTTTCGACAGAAAATCTTTCAGGCACTCGGCCAATGCTGCCGAAAACGAGTCTTGTTTTTAGGGTTTGTCAAAAATTTATCGGTGTGACATGCAATGCACCCAAAATGGTTGGTTCGGCTAAATTTCCACAAGGCGTACAGTACAATTTGTTCTTTGAAAAGGGTTTCAAGGGTAGACTCCGTGTGACCTGTCATACCCGTTCTGCGGGTCGGCTCGAGCGGTGTAGTCGCTCCTGTGCGTGGCGTCCCCGTCGTCTGGCTCCACCTCCCACGGCTCCTGGTGCTTCTTCTTCTTCCGTTTCTTCTTCTTCCTCCTCCTCTCCGTCTCGTCCCCGTGGGTGGTGGCGTCCTCCAGCGGAGACAGGCGCCCGGGACGCTGTGACGTCACACGCGGCGATGACGTCATGTTGGGCGGAGTCGCGTTGGGCTGTGACGTCACGTAGACGCCGCCCGTAGACGCGGGAAGGTGAATGACAGGGTGATTGACGTCTTTGATGACGGGATGACTGATGTCTTCTTTTCTGTTCACAGAAGAACAACGCCCAGCGTCAATACCTGTCCTTGCACAGGCCCAAATGGCCAGAAAATTGGAAGCTCACAGAGATCTCACAGCGTTCGTCCTGCCAAGGCAATACACGTCTTGACCAGTGCGTCATCCCACGAGAGAGAATGCATTCAGAAGCAAAAACTCACCTGATGCCACTTTTTGCAGTTCTAACAGGTCTGAAAACAAGACAAAAGCAAGTCAGAATTTGAAAAGCGTAAAGGGGCAGCAGTCCTGAGGGTGACGTGCTGACGAGTTCGCTGTCAATCTGACGTGTTTACGTGTTCATAGCTGTGTCAGTTCCTCTGATCCACTGCAGTGCATTGGGGTTCACATCTGTCTGATTCAAGACAAAACCCTGCATGCACCACACCCCAACGTGATGCCATGCTGAACATTCCGGGCAGGTTTCCATGACAACTGAGTGGCTACCAGACACCAGGTTGATAAGGAAGGAATGAAGGCAAGCAGCCTTGGTTGGTGCAGGAATAGCTCATTCACCCCGAGTCTGAGAAGCGAGACCCAAAGTCCGGTTATTCTGAAGGACCACAGGGACACATTCACCATGCAGAGAACATCAGCCAGGCGATTCCACCAGAGTTAGTGAAGCATCCTACTCCAAAGCCCACGAGGTTTATCTGGAGATTTCAAGCGCGTTCTGGAATGGGTCCTACGCATGCAGTGCGGCCAGGGTATGAGCAGAAGACTGGCATTCCGTTTTCCATGCGTCTCATGTTGGTTTGACCGACAGCCCGACCACCGGAGAGAGGGAGGAGAGAAACGGCCGACCGGCGCCACCGCGCGGGGAGCGTTCGATTTACTCACGGGAGGAGGCGGGCGACCTGAGGGTCAGTACCTGAAAATCGCGCAATCAGCACAAATCACTCGAGATCTTAGTTCAGTGCCTGTCTGTCTCTGTCACCTTTCCCTCAAAACCAAACTACACTCGCGCTTGACTTGAGCTCCCCGCCCTTGAAACCAGGGTCACGCAAAATACTCGCAAATTTTTTTCGTGGGTCCAGCATTGAAACTGAATCGATCACGAAATCTTGGAACTTGTACAATCTTGAATGGCGGAATGTTCGGAACACGCCAGGTTTGCGATATGATTTGATTGGTTTCCACGTCTGCCTCGCACTGACGCACGTAGAACGTGACTCGACGTCACGCCCACGTGACGTGACGTGACGTGCGTTACTCACGAGTCTGCGGTGAGCGCTGGGTTGACGTTGGGTCCGCCGCGCGACGCGTTCAGACTGTCCACCTCCACGTGGAACGGGGAGTCCTTCCGCCCTCCGTCCACCCTGCAGCACCAGCCAATCAGAGAAGCGTGAAAATCCAGGCACAGCCAATCACAGCCGCGAAAAACTGTTCAACATCAAGTGGAGATGCAGTGAACGCGCGTCACTGAGCACCGTTCATGACCCTTCAAAATAGATCCACAAGACAACCGCCAAATCATATTCTCACGTTCTTTCTCGCGCATTCTCAATTAGATCTAGGTCTGTCACAAAGTTATTTGAAATGGATTTTTTGTTGGTGTCGTCACTCTTTCGCTTGTCTTGTCTTTTCTCACATTCACTTGCGTATTCCCGTCAGTTCGGTTTTCTCCAAGGCATCAAGTTCTCTGTCAAATTCACGGTACCGCTCCGTACAATTCGTGGGCGTGAGTACTCACGTGAGTACTCGCGTATGTAGAAACAGCAAGTACTCACGCGCTGTTCCCCAGGGGGCGTGTCCCGTTGTCCGCCGAACCTTTCGGCGTCACGGAGCCCGCTGCAAGAGAAACGGAAAGCACCATGCTAAGTGCGCGCCGCCATGCGTCGGCGCGAGCGTCACTACAAACACCCACCCGGGGGCGCCACGTGCGTGCGGCCCGGAAACGGAAGTGGGACGAAAACGAGGCAGATATAACAGCGCATGTCAAAAGTTTAGATCTAAGATTTCCAAACAAATAATTAAAATTTGGAAACGAAGTGAACATTGCCGACCAAGAAATCAAACTTTGAAGGGGGGGGGGGAAGAAAAACGTGAAAAGTTGTATTTGCAAGCAAGGGCGTATCAGCAGAACTCAGTAGATCTATTGCATCTTTGTTGAACAGGTTTGTCTGTCCACACGGCCATGAAAATTGGCCTGGACAGTGAAAAATACACCACCAAGCAAAATTCAAGCACATCCAGGCTGAACTGGCTGACGTTCGCGAGAACCACACCATGCAGCCAAAAGGCAAACGCACTGCCCCCACCCCCACCTCACATCCCCAAATGGAACAACGCAAACAGAAAAGCAACACTGACAAGGCTTTTCGGAACCACAGACGTCCATGTGCACGGGACTGTCCATCGCAATGTCACGTGATTCGTTACGGAGGTGTCACGTGCAACTTTTTCTTTTCCACCGGACGACGTCAGAGAGCGACGGTGAATCCAGATTTAGTACCAGATCCACAAAATCGAGGGGAACAAGGCTCCTGTCACTGAACACCTGGTCTTCGCTTTTCTCAGTGTGAAATGACTCAAAAAAGGAAAAACGAAGCATGCAGGTCATACAATGGTTGGAGGAGAACAAGCATGCAAAACAGCGGGAAAAAGAGAAAATCTGAATGAACAAGCAAGGCAGTGCCCAGGTGTGCGACATCCAACACCGAAAAGCAAATTAGACTCCAGAGGCCAATTACAAAGACACGAATAAAGCACAACAGGCCCTGTTTAGAAGCAGAAAAATCTCAGTTTTATTTCCCACAAAAAATAAGTGAAGTGACAGGAATCGACGCAAAGAGATGAACACATTAAAATTTACATTTTGTCCATTTTGAATCGCGTTGGAGTTTGTTCGAAGTTGCTGAACGCTAGATTGCTCTGTGGACTCAATGCCTTCTTCTCTGACCACAATACTGACAATCTTCGTTTTGCTGCACATTGGCCAAGCTTGCTCCAGCGGATCCAGGTTCGTTCCCGCCACACCCTTGACCCACCCTACCAAAACATACAATGACCCACCCTACCAAAACATACAAATTACCCCCCCCCCCCCCCCAAGTTTACGCCACGAGGCTCAGTGATTTGTTTGGACTTGGTGCCCCCCCCCCGCCAGATGGGGTTTGACCCTGTTCAAAACTGAGTCTGACCCCCCCCCCCCCCACATAAACCGACCCTGGATTCGCTGGAGAAGCTTGAACTTTCCCCTCAAACACAGATTCTACTCGTGTCACATCAAGAAGCCTTTTGAAGCTGGTGCACACGTTTGATTTTTTCGTGCTCGTTTGGATTTGCTCACTTGCAGAAGTTTCACATTTTACACGGAGGACACAAAACCACCTGTGCCTTTCTCTTGCATTTGTGAGCTTCGTACATGTTGTGAAATTGTAGCCTTGTCATTTCAAACTCACAGCAGCACAAATAAGTTGTGGGACCCCAATCTTACCAGGGGCGCCCTCAGAATAATTTACCAAATCCATAGCATTTTGTGGTCACTTTTTCTCAATGAAAAATATCAACAAATTTGTGAACAAAAGGTGTAAATGGAATGAGAACGGCAAGAAAACTGAATAAATTCACACAAAAAATTCAGGAAGATATTTTGTGCAAAAAGGAAAATCATTTCAAAAATATCAAAACCAAATGGTCGGGTAGATTCCACTGTGAGTATGATGGAGGTAAGCTGGAGAAGAACAAAAGCACACGGCAATAGAACAAACGTGTTAGTGGTTGTGTACCTGGTTCTAACTGATAGGCTGCTTCATGAGGGAAAAGTGAAGGACATTGCAGAAATACACAAAAGAATAAGTGCAATTTCAGAACCTGCTTTTACAGCAACGACTTCTGTCAGTAAATGCTCACATGACAGTCTTTTCCTTTCATAATTAGTCACTGGGATTTCGCAATATTCGATGAAGCGACACGCAAAAGACAAAACTGTTGAGTCATCAGAATGAACACAAGCCACCCGCACACACAGAAACACACACGCACAGCAATCGAGTCGTTTCGCCTCCGCACAATGGATTTCAATAAGTTTTCAAATTTTTCATGCGAGGGAACATTTCATTGAATTGAGGGGGTGCCTCCTCCCGGAGGACATTTGAAATGCCATTGAGTAAGACTCAAGCCAACATTTGATTTTCTGGCACTGAGGTCCCATTGATACAATGGGAAACTCACACCAACACGATACATACTTTTGTACTCAATCCTTGGGTGCAAACGTGCGTCTTGGACACAGAGGGATTTGGTAACCTTGGAAACGGGTCAAATCGGAGGCGAAAACGACCTGAGGATTTCTCTTCAAACACGCAGCGAAAGACAGAGAGCATTTCCTGTAGAAATCCCTGACTAGATGCCACCGCCGCCGCCGCCCTTCTCTCCCCCGGAGTTATAAAGCGAAAAACACTGATGTACCTGATTTTTCTCCTGCGAGGCGGTCACAACATAAATAGATTCCATCAATACGTTACATCTCAACATTTATTTTCCACAAAAATACTTTGCCATACGGGACTGTTGTTTTTCTATGCAAATTTTTTATGCAAAAGTTGCAAACCTTGTGCTTCTGGAAGGAGGGACTAAAACTTTCCCCTGGACGCAAGTTCTTTGAGGCACAATTCGTGAGACAAAGACCGTATTCACCCGTGCACAATTCGCTCTCACATGTGAGATGCAATCCTTCATTTGCTTCCATTTTCCAAAAAGGATCCCATTGAAATGTGGTGAACTGGTCAATCTTGGGACACAAAGTGCGTATTTTCTGGGTGAATTCGGTCAGGCCACAGGTGGATCTAATACAGACTGTGGCAGATGTCACAGTCTTGCATCATGAGGCAAATTTCAAGGCATCTGAGCCTGGGACTGCGTGAGAATCGGGACTGATTGATACAGACCGCTATGCGGCACAGAGCATGATGCGCCAGAAGAACGGAAGTTTGCTTCAAATCGAGGCTGCCGCGCCGTCACTGTGGCGTCAAAATCTTGATTGCGGCAAGAAATAGGTCATTCTAATCGGGCCACAGAGTCCATTCACTCACAAGTTTCTTGGCAAAAAAAATCTCTTTTTTTCACGCTGGAAGAACGGCGCTGCAGTCCTCAACGTGAAAAGTTGGATCTATCTCAGGCTTGGGCCACCAATACATCCATCGTGTTGCCCGGCAAATATGTGGGATTCTGGATGTGGCAATCGCCATGGCAACATCGCATTATAAGTATTGTTTGACATGTGACAACATGACACCGAGTGCACTTCATGGTAATAAAACAAGTGAAATATTGTACTTTTCATACAAAATACAGACAATTTCATCAGTTGTGCAAGAACCTGACTGTTGACCAATGCATTCACACGGCGCGGTTAAAAATACAGTATCTGCTCTTTGAAACACGTGACAAACGTTGGGACAAGGCGAGAGTTTCACCCCCTTTTCAAGACTTATTGAAAACACGCAGAACGTCCGTTTCACGTCAGTTATCGTTTCAGAATCAACCTGTGTCGAGGCAGAATTTACGACAAGATTGCAAGTTCCTTGGACATTCTGTTCTCTCTTTTGCCACTTGTGAAAGGCACCATCAAATGGAATCTAATTCCGTGTAGGCCTGGGTTGGACGGTCGAGTATTGTAGCTGAATCGAAAAATTGAGATAATACATGAATAGCATTCCTCTGTGTGTGCTTCTCAGTGTTAAAATGGTCTTGATTCACATGCAGGAACTTGCGTGCTCATCCGATGCAGTTTCGCAGGCACATTCCAGGCACGAATTCAAGCGGCGGGGGGCACCCCCTTTCTGTCGAATAATTTCTTCAAGGTCTCCCCCCCCACACACACCTTTCATGGTGAAGCTTTTCCCTTTGTGTACTGTTTTCAGTTGAGACAGAGCGGCTGCCTTTCAGCCCCCCCCCCCCTCCTTCACCAAATCCTGCATGCACCCCATTCACAACAATTCAATTCATAATTCTTACTGAGATACAACTCGATAGCATGTGCTTTGGTACAGTAATACTGTAAACAACAAATACGAGCACTATACTCCGTTGTACACGAATCTTTGGCCCCGAGTTGAGAGATCGAGCGCAGAATAACGAGGGGCTGAATTACGTTACGGTACTCAAGTGGTGTCAAGTCGTCCTCGTTTGTAACAACGTAACAAGACTGATAAACGGTCTGCAAAATAACAATGAACAACTGCAAACTTATTGTGGCCCAACTAAAGGGACAAAACAAAGATGTTTGGCCTGTCCGCGACGTGATTCCCACGTCACGTGACGTCAGACGTGACATCAAACGCAAGTTTTACTCTGCTCTCCATGGTCCGTCGGCCTGATAGTCCCGTGGGAAATTTCTCACGAATCTCCCGCCAAAACTTGTTTCAACGTTTCCACATCGTGTGACGTGTGGTGTGCGTCGGTAGGTTCGCAGTCCGCGCAAACACAACGGTTCCGTGTGTTGAGACTTGAAGGTCAGTATAGCAAGTGTAGCCGCTGCACGTCTCCCCTCCACACGCAGTACTCTGCTCACGTGGTCACATCACGTGATGTTGTAGGCCTATCACAGGACGTTGAGATTCAATTCCTCCAATGAGCCACCAGGTGGCGTGTTGTATCACTTCAAGGTCAGTATATATGCTGAAGGTCAAGGTCAGAACGCTGGACCAATCAGAGGCGACTTCCTGTGGTTACTTTCGGTCAGTTGACCAGTGTCCCGTGATTGTGACGTCACGTGATGCGCTGCGCCAATCAGAACTGCTGGAGCCTGGGCGACTGGGACACCCTGGAGTCTGGAGACGGGCGACGAGAGAGAAAACAGCACAAACCTCCGGTTAGAACAGGAAATCAATGAAATGAGGAAGTTTTGATGAAGAACTTACACAACAAAACTTGAATAGAAACTGAATCGAACTGATAAAATTGAACTGTAAGTTCTTTCAAGAAAACTGAAACTGAATTGTGTGTCGTATCTCTCCGATAATGATATAAAACCACAAAACAAGGACACAAGTTTGACCTCACGGAACTCAAGAAAACGAAACTTTTCACAAACTCTTGAAACTGACAAAACACACGAAGAAAAAGAAACATCTTGAAAGTGACAATTTGTTCGGAACGGCAAAAGACACTCTTGTTCAGGTTGATTTTTGTACAGAAACATGTCTGCACAGAAACAGATCTACTTTGGGCACCAGTGGAATCTCCGAGCGTGTCGTATGAGACAGGGATGCGGGTCCACTCCTTCTGTTCAGAGTTCCAGTTTACCCGCCCCTCTCCTCGTATCACATCCGTTCTTCCATACACCCTTTCATATCAAGCCCCCACACACTCTCGTGGTCTCTGAGCAAACCTCTACAGGCGCGCGGTTCCAAGCGGGTTGCTGGAAAACTTCGGACTTGACAAAAGAAAGCGACAATACCAACACATCTATCCCCAGTCAACACGAACTGAAAGTTCTCAGTATGAAAGAAGAGACGACTTCGACAATTGGGAAATTCGAACACACTTCGTCCACATTTTTTTGGAGTTCGTAGTGGGTGGGACAGGTGTGTGAACAACTTTCAGGACAACAGGTTGAGTTGCGCTCAATTTGCAATGCAGATACAACTTCATGCAACTACAGCAGCACCGACAGGCTGTTAACTTGACACAGCGGATTCACATTGAGCGCGTTCGATTGTCGTGCCCAAGGGTGTGTAGAACATGCCCCTGCCCCCCTCCGTCATTTTTTGCACCCCAGGAGCGTACCCCCAACAACCTCACCTGGCGGACAAGGTGCGCAGGGCACACTCACGGACAACATACCCCTCCCTGAACTTTTTGTGCACTCTGGGGGCACACCCCCACCTACCCTTTATGAATTCCGGCTGGAGAGGCAGGGTGCGCAGGGTACACCTACTGAAACAGGCGAGTGCGCAGGTGTCTGCGCAGGCGCAAAGGATATCCGAGGGCAACAAGCGACAAACCCGAGGTACCCCAACTGGAGGGCTGGGGGTACGCAGGTCGCACTCACGAAAATACCCGAGGGTGCTGGGTGTGCGCGGGACACGACAAAACGAACACGCTCACTGGCATGACAAAATACAATGGAGAACACCCATGCATTGGTCTTCAGTCAACTTCTCGCACAACAGTGAATGCAAAACGCAGTACTCGGGCTCCTACCATCTTCTGTGCACTCTGGGTTTCTGGTGGGACTTGTACATAACAACACAGCGTGAGTCGTTTGGTTTTCGCAAGACATTGGCAAAATGAACATGGTTGGTTAGTTACAATTTCATGCGATGCGCACTGAAAAAAATACTGTTGGAAAAAGGGTGCACAAATTTTCCTTTAGATAGTTTCAAGTGCGTTTCTACTTTGGCACAACAGATGAAGCGTGTGCATTGACAGGTAATACTATCGTTGGTTGCTCCACACAAGTCAATGGGCGCGTTCGATTTGCGCGTGCGGCGAGCCGACTGAGCCGAAATGGCCGTGTTCGCCCAGTCTCTGACCAGGCTGACCCGCACGCACAAATCGAACGTCCTCAATCACACGGTGCAACTTTGAGCGTTTTTTTCTCCAGTTCAGGCTGTTCAAGTCATCGTCGGCGTGAACGAAGCGAACCACACGACAGGAGACAGAGACCAAGTGCGCATGGCCGGAACATCAGTCACCCAGAGCGAAAAAACTTTTCCCCAGGGGCTACTCTTGCGCTTCCAGGGGCCACACCTTCGCAAACCCGAAATCTTCTCATTCTCGCAGCCCCACCTCAAGGGTGGGACGCCGGCCCAGGCCGAAAATGGACGCCCCCGACCCCGACCCTGGATCCACCAGAGGGCGATTCACGCCGCCGTGCGCTGCGCACTTGGTCCTCAGCAGAAGAACTGAGACAAATTCAGGCCGGATCTGGTTCATCAAAGAAACGACAGAAAGCGAAGTTTCTCTTGCACACAGCAAGAATGCCCGACGAACCGGAACCAGCCCGAGTGAAGCCCTGATCTACACGAACAATTTCTTGGCTGCCTCAACTCCCATCCTCCGTCCTGCCCGACTCTGATTGGCCACGAAGGGCTTCGGGCCCGTGACGTCATCATCATCACGTGACTGCGTCCGTATGACGTCACTGTTTCCCGCGAGCGCGCTCCCTCGGGGGTTGTCCCCGCAACGTCTGTAGCGGACGGCGTGAGAGGAACAGTGCTTACCGTCTTTCTTCTTGATCCACATGACGACGACGACAATGATGAGCACGAGCACGATCACTATGGCAACCACGATCAGCACGATCTTCCACCAGTCGCAGCTGACCCCTTTGCACTCCTTTGTGGGACTCGCTGCAACAACAAGATCATTACGTGATTGGTTGGCATGGAAACGCCTCGGGAGGTTCTGCCAGTATCACCGCTTGAGGTCGGTTGCCATGGTGATCTGGGATTCGGACGCGTCGGGGGCGTTCCGATACGCACGGCGCCACAGATCGGTTCCGCCCGACCCGACACTGTCCGATTCGGGAAAGTGTCAGGTTGAGGGGACCACATTCAGTTTTCCACATCAAGTCTGAATGCTCGTGTTGATTTTGACGCCATATACGAGGCGGCTTCAAATAATAAGTTTAAAATATGGATTTCTCGGAAGTGAACGAAGTTTTTTTGACCATGTTCACACAATGTTTTATTGTCTTCCCGAGGTACATT
>JAAUXT010029019.1_pt1 | contig 15750 bp, 10 predicted proteins | sample 7278171 | NCBI WGS metagenome assembly JAAUXT01 (sample SAMN14350112, study PRJNA611818) | marine sediment metagenome | isolation source: surface marine sediment (1.8m) | place: French Polynesia: Moorea | collected 2018-08 | reverse complement strand
TAGCTTGTGACACCATAGAGGAAGGTAGCCTAAACCACTGAGCTCCAACTCATACTCTACAATAAACTATACTACAACATCACTACTGGGGCTTCACTCTCATATATAACAGCAGTGTCACAGATTTGTGTCTATAACTTAGATTTTGATGGTAAAATGAGTCCCTGCCACTTTGGGGAACATATGCAAGAATGCGGGGCATTTCAGAGCAACATCATGTTCAAGTGTCCAAAATATTACTGTGTCAGATGGGCTTTTGTTTGTGATGGAAAATGGGACTGTCCAGGAGGGTATGATGAAGGCAAAATGTGCAATGACACAGTAAGGTGCTTCAGCAAGTTCCAATGCAAAGGGTCAAAACAATGCATTCATATTGGTGATGTGTGTGATGGAAAAGCAGATTGCCCACAAGAGGATGATGAAGTGGCTTGTGCACTTCTAAAAGTCCAATGTTCTGTTGTATGCAAGTGTTTGCTTTTCACAATCAGCTGTTCTCATGTTCAAGAACATTCTTTCAGAGCAGTACCTGTATTTCCATACAGCAATGTAGTCTTGAAGAACTGTACAAGACAATTTGCTGTCTCTCTGCTCGGGAATGTTGAACATGTCTCAGTTGTGTCAGTGACAAACTGTTGCTTGAAAACTCTCTGTACCTATTTCCCTTTGGCGGTAACTCTGCAAAAACTGGACTTCAGCATGAATAACATTGTAACCATGTCAGGAGCCTGTTTTCAAACAGGCAATCAGCTAATAGAAATGAACCTAACTTCAAACCTGATTTCTGTTCTGCACAAGCAACTTTTTGCCCACATGGATAAATTGCTCTTGTTTGATGTTTCACACAATTTCTTGGGTGAGATAGAAACAATCCCTGACTGTCTCACAGGATTGGTCATAACAGGCAATCATCTGCACAAGCAAACTTCAGGCACCTTGACAACAGAAGCACCACTTATTGTATTCACTGATTTTTACCCTTTGTGCTGCATTGTTTCACAAAAGACCATTTGTCTGTCAGCTCACTCTTGGTACAATTCTTGTTCCCTGCTGTTGGATAACATTTTGCATGTTGGTCTGTTTCTTGCATTCTCCCTTTGTTCAATAAAAGTGAACATTGTGTGTTACATAGTGATTCAAAGAAATTTGGAAACCAACAAAAACTTCAAAAACATTGTCAAATGCACCACAGCAGCCAATCTTTTGGGCAACAGCATTTTGTTGATCCCTTCAGCAACCAGCTTTCACTTTGGTGATCAATTTCCAATGTTTGATGAAAAATGTGGAGGTCAGGACAGGGTTGTCTCTCAGTGTTTTTTGTCTCTATTTTATTCAATATTATGTCTCCTTTGTTCCAATATATCCTGTCATTCTGTAGATTGATAGTAGTTTTGTATCCCATGAAGCCCAGATACAAACACTCAAATTTTATTTACAGGCAGGTTGGTGGTGTTTTTGTTTTGTCTCTGTTTGCCTCCATTGTATGTTCAGCATACATCTGGATCAGTGGAATAGTTTTACCTTCCAAGATGTGCTCACCTTTCTTTGACCCCAGCAAAACTATTACCTTGATCAAGTACACAAATCATGGAATCACTACCTTGCACATTTTGATGAGTGGAGCAACAGTGTTCAATTATATTTGCCTGCAAGTTGCACTGGAAAGATCTCAAATCAATATCAAAAAGTCATCCAACCCAAGTGAAGCAAGTTCATCCACCCTGAAACGCAGTGTAACTTTTGCACTGTCTGCTCTAGTTTCCTGGATACCCAGCTCCATTGTCCATTTCACCTGCTTCTACATCAACACATACCCTGTCAAGCTGATCCTCTGGACAACACTCTGTTAACAACAATTTCTACCACTCTGAACGCCATAGTTTTCATTGTTTTCCAGTAGTTCTCACCCAGTCTAGAAAAAGTGTGACTGTGTTGGTCACCTGATTGATTGTATTCAGGCAATATTTTCTTCAGGGTATGAGAACCATTGCTTCTGCAGACTGTACAAGGCTGGTTCGGACAGAGATGTGTTGATCCAGATTTTTGACAGGTTGATGTCACACGCAGAAAGTCAATGACACAACAAAATTCTTTGTTGATTGAAAGTGTAGGGACAAGTTACACCATGGCAAACAAAATATCAGTCTAAACTTCCCAATCAAGGAGGGGCAATTGGTTATTTCCACAAATACAGCGCAGTTGCTTTCTACAGACATCAAGATCTTCCAAATCAAGGCAGTGGTTGTGGAGATATTATCACTCTGTGCAATATGATTCAAATGTCCCTGATTTGTCAATAGAAGATTAGCATGGCAGCAGAGCAAACCCTCCGAAATTTGCACATTTGACAATGAATTTGAGGCACTTGTTTTTGAGCTGAACAGATGGAACTTTATGTGTTACATAAAGACCCACAATACTGCAAGTGTCTCGGAGACAAACCAAGATGTCCGATTGATTTTGCATCGTGGAGAAACTGGACTGCACACACTTGTTTCCGAACCCACCTCGTATTTACCACTGGTTGGCGATATCCCACTGAGTTGGTGTTGTTTCTTTTTTGTTGAACATCACCCAGGTATGGACAACTGACAGGTTGCCAATATCCATCAGAACTTGAGAAGCTGAAGTTGTCAGCAGTTCGGGCCAACTCCAAATTCTTGCAGAGCCCTGTATTTTCTTCTTTGGTGCTGATGGCACCTTCGTAGATGAGGCATTCATCTTCGTTAGGTTACCCCTCTGTCTGCTTTTTCTCAGCTTCTGGCTGGAATCACCACAATGTTCTCTTCAACAATTTAGTCTGATTCTCGGTGTCTATCTCTGTGTGTTTGTTGTTTGATTCAATTTTTAGTCACGCGAAGGCGACTAGTATTGTCAGTATGTGTCTGTGACGTGTGACCCAGAGCGACCCCCCCCCCCACTTGGGAAATTAGCTCAGAGGTCCAGATCTGACCCCACAAAAAATTTCAATTTTGTTAGGGTTTTTGGACTTAGAAAATTTTCGGCCGGCGGGACCCCCCCCCCCCCCATTCCGCAGACACAGCTGACCGCGCGACATGTGACCTCCTGGTCATCTCGTTTTTTGAAGACAAGAGAGTTGATGTCAAAGAAGAAACCAAAACAAAAATCCCAGAACAAGACAGCTTCTTTTGCTGTAGAGAACAAAGCAAACTCCAAAAATGCTTCTGAAAAAATTCTGCCATTTTCTTTTTATGAAAAATAATACCATGCACATTCTGTAGATTTTGAAACATTTTGATCATTTTGGAGAAGAATGTTCACTGTTTGGTCGCAGTGCAAAGCTCACACACTGGTTGTTTTCAAGCAGTGGAAGCGCGGTGTATCTGTGTGCAACTATCAAACTCTGAAGAAACAGAAGGGAGATGACGACTGACAGCAGTTTGCACATTTGCATCACTTTGTTATCAATGCATTTCCTTCTTGGAACAAATTCTGAATGTATTTACTCACCATATCATCAACTTCTACCAACACAGCTTCCACAAGAGCTGAAATCCCTGCTGCACCACAACAAACAAAGTGATTACTATGTGTTGGTCCAACTGATAGTAAAATCATTGTTGCTCAAGTGCAGAATTTCCAAAACATGTGCCAAGTCTGTATTTCAATATTTCTATTTTAACAAGTATCATTTGGAAAGATTACTCAATGTGTTTTACCAGGTGGATGTGTCCCTTTTTGTCAGAAGGAAAACAGTTTTTACAGAAGGTCACAAGCCAATACATGTCAAGCAATTCCCTGCAAAGACCTACCTGGTTAGCCTGAACCCAACAGATCTGCTGTACATGCAAACAATGAACAGCAAACTGGGTGATCAGTTCCATCACAAGGTGTTTCTGTTTCACGTGCAAATTCCACAGAGATACCATGTGAATATGACCTTTCAGTCTGTGTCCAGACCAAGATATTGTCCATTCCACTCTTATGTCTGGATCAAACACCGCTTGCGTCTTCATCAAACTAAACTGCAATACTATTTTGAAGTGTTTTTTCAGCAGGTTCACAATTTTATTCCCTGGTCTTTGGTTTTGGAAAATCACATGCATGGTGTTTTTATCCATCTGGAGCCCACACTGCTGTACCCTCAAGAACATGACTGTCCAAAATATCTATTCATTGTCATGTTCCAGCCAATAATGTCTTTCTATTTTTCCCACAACCTCCCCCCAACATTGTCACCCAAAATTTCAGACACTGATCCCTGTTTTTTCAAGACTGTCTCTTTGGCAACATCAAGAGACTTCCCTCCAAAACAGACTGATGACAAGTTTGTGTACACCTTGAGAGTCACAGTGGTAGCCACACAGTTTGTAGTGTTGATGAAGACAGAATGGATAAACACATATTTCTCACACCAGACAAACCAACAATATGCCATTCACCTGCAGAAGGGAGTCTTGATTGCATATGATGGCCCAGGTGTGTTATCACCCAAACTGGAGCCAAGTCCATACTTCCACAGGACTCTCTACCAGGCATCCACCTTTCAGATGTTTCTTGTTTGTTCTCTTGCAACAAGTGTTGTGCACAACTTGATAGACAGATCTTGGGGCCAATTTTGGTATCACGGATTAAAAATTGACATGAACTACAAGAAGGCCTCCAAGCAAGTCAATGAGTTGATTTTTGATGAATCTGTAAAAGAATACAGCTGCAAGTTGCAAAGTCAGGCCTTTGCCTGTCACCTCAGGTTGACATCAGAAGAAAACATCAACATTGAAATAACTTCATTCCAAGGGCTGAACAGTATCTCTTCTCATGAGCTGACTTCGTCAAAAAACATTGGCACAGACATTGGAGGGCAATCAGCATTGTATGGGCCCTGTTATTTTGGCTTGATAGCTCTTGGTGTATTCTCCATGAACACAAGCAGAAAATCCACCTATGACATGTTGCCAATGTGCACAGTTCATCTGGCTGGCAATCAATCAATTTGGCTGTCTAGTGCTTACATTCTGGATGTTCTCTTGTACAGTTACAAACCTTACAGTAATCTGAAAGCAAAGTTCCAGGTGTCTGAATCATTGTGCACACCAGTTCTGGTGAAAATGTGCACAAGTGAAATGTTTACATTCAGCAGTATTGCCAAAATTCTTCACGATGCAGTTGTGATCAAGCAAAACAATATGAATGGCTTTTCACATAGAAACACATGTTCATGTTTAACTTTACATATCACTAAACTTGCAGCTAGACAGTGCAAAAAGAAAGAAATCATGAACATAAACCTGTTCTCACTTGGTCACTCTGAACTGTTGGACATCACATCAGATGGTTTTGCCTTTATTCACCACATTCAGCACCACCCAACCAATGGACCATCAGTGAGAACAGCATCTTCAACATTTCATTTCAATGGCAAAATGGAGCTCCACAATTTCTCTGATTATGGGCAGTTTTCATTTGTGTTGATAGATATGGGAGAGAGGACAACAATTTTTGCTCTGCTGGTGGTTCTACATGTTACTGGGTGCAACTCAGGCAAGCAAGTTGTATCTGGGTTGCCCACCAGATTGGCTGAAAATCTTACAACATTACTCACTGACAACACAAGAAAATGTTACACACTGTCATTTGAAAAGACAGTCCAAATAACATCTGTAATCAAGCTGGAGAAAACTATTTTTCGGAAAGCAGAAAGTCCAAAGCGGAGCTATCCAAGGCGGAGTTACACAAAGAAAAACGAAATTTGCTACTATAAAGATCCGTTAGGTATTGGTCGTCAGGACTCCTGTAGAAATACAGGATCACTCTTTTCTTGGGGTGGTGCTTCTCTTGTAAAACAAGAGAGATTGTTCTCAGAATTGACAAAAATTGTGGAAGTCAAAGACAGTTTGTACATAGACACAGACATAGAGCATCAAATTTGGTATGACCAAGAGATGGGTGGCTTTACAACTGAAATAAGAAAAGGAGTAATGACAGTTTCTGTCCCAAGTCTTTCTCAAATAAAGAATGCTGAAGGACAGGGGGGTGTGCACATGCTTATCAAACAACAGTCAACTGAGAAGTGTTACACTCACCCAACCAATGTTTTCTTGCCGACAACAGCTCTTCCAAGACACTTTCTGCTTTTGAGCTCTGTGAAGCACCAGCAGTCTCTGTACAAGCTCTTCATGAAAATGTTTGATTCAGATGCAATTAGACCATTGAATAAACATCTCAGGCAACATAGAAGTGGACATACATATGTGCCACATTCATGCTTCTTTTCTTCAGAAAAATACTGTGAGAAAACAAAGTTTTGGCATCACTTTGCGTGCAATGACATGATAACCTGCAATTTATTGATTCCTGGAGAAACAGAGCTGGTCACATGGAATGAGGCTGAGGATTTTTGTGCAGACAGAAACATGACTCTTGTCACAATTGGCTCCAAGGAAGAAGAACTGGTGGCATTCTCATTGCAGACTGTTTCAAGTGCAGATGGTAAAAGATACAAAATGCAGCCAATTTATTTGGGTCTCAAGTACAAGGTATGTTTGTCAATAATTGGAGTTTGTAATGTACAAAATTGCAGTGAAACCAACAATGCGTTTTTGCCACGATGTCCTTTGTGGGTTTACTGGGTATTTGCGGGAAGGATAATCTTAGGTCAGCCAGATGAGTCTACCTCATCCCACCAGGAAGGACAAGATGTGCCAGTCCAAACAAAATTCAACTAAATCTTTTGGAATCCTGCATCGCAAAAGTTCTATGAATCACATTTGTTTCTCATCAAGTTCAGGTTTTGAGAGCCTTATGTTTTTGATCTCTTGCAAAACATTCTGAAAGTACGAGTATCTCTTTTTCCAGGGAAATGGCACCTATGCATGGATTGATCAAACTCCATCCAGTTATTTTCAGTGGAATACATGGCATGTGAGACACAATGTCACTGTCAAATATTGGCCAGAGAGAGATGCAGAACCATGCAGCAATTTCTCCATACCAAAGAATCTTGTGACAGTTCAACCAAGTTCTGACCAAATGCTCAAGTGCACAGCAAGTTTCATGGGGGACATGAGGTACTCAGACTGGATCAAGGTGCTTTATTTTGGCTTGTGTTCCAGCTCAAGTTTGTCATTAGAAGCAAACAATAGTGTGCTGGACAGAATGTTTGTTTCTCTTTTTCTTTTCCTTGCAGGTGCCATGCGATTGTCCAATGACAGCAGCAATTATTTGTGAAATAACAGTGAAAGGAAAGAACAAAAGCTCTGCTGGGGTCAATTTGGATGTGAAAACAAATGTGTGTGATATAGCAGAGATGTACTATGATGGTCATTGCTTTTCTTTGGTGCAGCAACAAACAAGTCAAGCACTGGCCATTTCACAATCCTTCATTTATGACTTTTTTGTCCCCATCCAGAGATATCTGCTTGCAATACTTCATTCATATTCAGAAAAGACTTATATCATGCATCCCTTTGGAAAAATAGAAGCGAAAGATCACACAACTTCAGTTTTCTATCACATCAAAATTGTACCAAAAGGCAAGGTTTCATCAAAAAACTTGCCTTTTCATTGTGACATGGCATATTTTGTCTGCAACATCAGCTCACAGGGTGTTGCTCCTCAGTTTGTATGTGACGGTAAATATGACTGTCCACACGGGGAAGATGAACAAACGTGTAATTGTGGGGGATCTGACAAAAAAGTGTCTATCCCCAGCCAAAACTGTTTGAGGATCTCAACAATTACAGAAGAAAGACAGCTGAAACCACTTTCTCCTATGTCACTTGCATGTGACCTGACAGAGCAAGTACGTTTTGTATTGAACAAAGTGTGTCTGTATACTGTTAATGAACAAAAAATGCCTGACACATGTCTTTTTGGAGCACATCTGACAAATTGTAGCCGTATTCAATGTACAAATAATTTCAAATGCCCTCACTCTTACTGCATCCCCCACCACTACATTTGTAATGGGCGATGGGATTGCCCCTCAGGAGAAGATGAAGAAACACAATGTCTTAAGATTTACTGTCCAGGATTCTTTCATTGTAAAAATGCTTCAACTTGTCTTCACCCTTCTTATGTCTGCAACGGCATTGTTGACTGCTCTTCAAAGTTTGAGGATGATGAGATGATGTGCATTCACAACTTTGTTTGTCCTTTTTCCTGTGTCTGCTTGGGTTTAGGCATAGATTGTCACCACAAAGGCCTGGTTACCACACCAATGTCAATTCAGACTCAAACAATATTGCTGACATTATCACACAACAAGATAGAATATTTGCCAGTGCAGTTTTTTAAAAGTCTGAGCAATTTGAAGTTTGTGAATTTGTCTCACAACAACATCTCACACCTGCCATCACACACATTTGATGGTGGATTGACAAACTTGGAACAAATTGATTTGGGCTTCAACAGGATTGCACTTTTGCCAATGAAATTATTTTTTCCACTGAAATGCAGTGCACTCTATAATCTAATATTGACAAACAATTTGTTGGAAGAAGTGGAAAGCTGGGCTTTTTCTGGCTTGATGAAACTGAAAAAGTTGGATCTCAGTGAAATGTTTCTCAACAGACTTCATGATCACTCCTTTGCAAATATTAGTGAACTAAAAACCCTGAATCTTTCTGTCAATAAAATAACATTTCTCTGCTTGGATAGTTTTGAAAACACCAACAACTTATTGCTTTTGGATCTGTCAAATAACCCAACAAAAATAATGGCCAGATATCTCGAGAATCTGTTTGAGAATATGTTGTTCATTAAATCAGCAGAATTAGACCAGACCACTTCAGATTTAACTTGTGTATCTCATGATATGGAAACCACAAACAAGTCTTGCACACACTCACCCGCTGGTCTTTCTCACTCGTTGAGATCAGTTTTGGTATTGTCCATGATTGTGGCCCTCGTGGTCATTCCATACATGATATTCATCAGTTCTGTAAAGTACAGAATTTATGCTGGTTTGCTGGTGACTCCTCCAATGCTGACTGCAACAAACATGTTTGTACACGATGCAATAAGCTCCCACCTTTCAAAGAAGTGTGATTTTGTATTTAGCTCACAGTTCTTGTGTAACTCAACAAAGATGATCAGTAGTTATTCTCTTCAAACATCTTTCCTGAACACAGCATTGTTGGCTGTGGATTCATTCATTATCATATTGTTTCCATTCAGAAGGAAAGGGCTCAGTCTGAAACAGCTGAGCAATGTGATAGCCATCACACACTTGCCTTTTGTGTTTGTTGGCCTGCACCACCATTTCAGTGAGCCATCCATATTTTATTTGTTCCAAACAAAACAGTATGAACAATGTCTCAAGTACAACACAGCAGAATTGCACCTTGCTCAGATTGTTCTGAAAGTTGTTGTGGGATTCAGCACAATTGTTGTCAGTGTTCTGAAGAGTATTTCTGCAGGAAAACTTCTAGCAAAGACACAAGCGTTGGAAAAGGAAAGCAAGTTGAAAAGAACGGCAGGGGTCTACAGCTTGCTTCACTTGCTTAGCTGTCTGCTTTTCTGGGTGCCAGTCAACATCTTTCTCCATCTTTCCCTTCACAAATCTGGGGGAACAATCCTTTCCAGTGCAGTTCTTATTTGTACTGCTATCAGCTCCATCACCAATGTCATAACCTACATTGTCATCAAAAAGGATTACCAAGATTTCTTGTCTAAAATGAGACAAAAAATTTTCATTGCCTGTGGCAAAACCTGAGTTTTTTGCTTCTGATAGCACAGTTATTGCAACACATGTCCATATTGATCTGGGAGACACAAAACAAGTGTTCACTCGTTTTGTGGTCACAATTGATGTCAAAACAGAAATACTTGCCTTTGTCTATCAACAGAAATGATTAACTGGCCTTGTTTTTTACAATCTGAATGACTCTGTTATTACCTTCCATACAAATTCAGCAAAGTGTACACAACACAACTTCTCTGAAACAGATCAACCAGGAAATGGTGAACCTGATTGGTGTCAGTGTTCATGCAGCCTGTTGTGACTGCTGCTTCTTCAGATCAACAGTGAGAACTTGCCTTAAATTTCACATAAGATCAGCTTACTTGGTCAGGGAAGGCCAGTGAAAGGAACTCTTCACACACAGGCAAAGAAAAGCGTTGTTTCCAGACTTGTCACACAGGACCACACCTTAAACTTTGGACACTGACCTTCTGCTCATGTCCTCAGATTCACATAAATAAACACGCACATGTACACACACTCCTATGTGGCCATTAGGTTTATCCCCTGGAACACTATGTACATACACTAGACAACATATCCAACTCAAACACATTCAAAATCAACTGAATGGTTCTATAATGTTCTGTCCCTTTAAGTGTGAAGTCCAGTCCGTTAATAGTACAAACATAACTGTGCTAAAGTACGGAAAGTCATCACAGTAATGTCCAGTTGTCACACACACTGTGATAGAGTCTGAGTATGGTGTGTGCAATAACCCAAACACAGAGAGTTTTGTGCCAAGCTCTTAGTGCAACCAGAGGAGATCATACTCTTCGCCATGAGTACTCATTTGGACCACAGCTGCTTCTTTACATCCAGGCACTTACACTTCTTAGTCAGCTTCATTCATTGGTGGTCTGCTGCATATGCATTCTTAATTGCCTTTTTCCTCCATGGTGACGGCTGTGGTTACAACTTATCTACTGTTACCGTCACATGTCCTTACAATAATTGCAATAACAATGGTTTTCTGGGGGGAGGGGCAATGTGGAAACCTTGATTCTGGTGGTTCTGGGATCATGCTTGGTATGCAAAAGGTACATTTTTGTTGGTTTTCTGAGCATTCCTGGTCAATTATGCCCTTGTTGTCACAGCAAAGGCATTGTTCTGATGATACAAGACGGACATAAGATTCTGAACCAAAGCCTTTCGGCAAATATCAAGACTGGGCATGGGACTTTGGAGTGTCATCTTGATTACCTGGACAGCATTATCTTTGCTGAGGTAAAATGCACGCAACTAGAATCCATGTCTGTTATTGCCCAAAAGCGACATTGTACAATGGTTAGGATTGGTGGTGTGAGATATGTATTGTGGAATTCTGTAACAAAATAAACAGTTTCCAAAGCTTTTAAAAGTCGCAGGGTCGTCAAGGATCTGTGCAGGCATTCGGTCATTCAGATTCAGTGACTTTCTGAAACTTGACAATGTCAAATTTAGCGGAGACGTTCAATGTGGGCAATTTGCAATCCATTTCAGGCTTGGTTCCAGGCAGAAAAAAAATGATGGCTTGGCCAATTAGACTCACCACCTTGGGTTGAATGAACCCTTTTCAACTGTACTTTCTTGAATCTTCGGCAAGAGTTAGTTACACACTGCATGCCATTCAAGTGTGCACAAAACTTCTCATCATAGGCATGACTGCAGTTGTGGCATGTGTCATAAACCTAACACTTGACAAGTATTTGAACAAAGATGATTTCATCCGACTGAAGGACTTGAAAGACTCCTTGTTTTCCTGCATGTCTTTGCAGTAATCTCTGTTTGCAAGTCTGTTGATGTTTCACCGCTAATTGCAATCTGGATGGCGAACTCAAGATCATACCTGTGAGTCACAATTTTGTCTTTTGTTGTATGAGGGAAGAACAGATTGAAAGAGATATTCTGTGGTGCTTTTGGTGTCTTGTTGGGTGAGACAAGGTGGCAGATGGAGTGATCCAAGTGTTGTGCTACAGACTGTTATCCGCCACATATCACGTGGTTGAAGGATCAGGCATCAAATCCTCATGTTTGTTTGTTCATGTGAAGAATTTATTTGAAGATGAAAAAGGATAACTTGTGAAACAATATTCTCATCCACTCAGAGCATTTTTTCAATCATGTTTCACAAGAAACATACAATTATTATCACAACAAAGTGAAAAATGATTTGTGATTGCATTTCTTTTGATTTCTGTTTGATTTATTGGGAAATGATTTCTGTCATGAAAATATTATTGCACTGAAATTTGATGGTTCCCAAGAAAGATTGAATGATGTTCTTATGCTTGTCGTATTTCTTGTTCAAATAATTTTCTTCAATATTATTCAGTAATATTTTTGTAATATGTCTTTAAGTTTTGTTTCTTTTTTTTCCTTTAATTATGTTTTGTGGTTCAAGTTGCTGCTTGAATGGGTCTGCCATAACTGACCAATTCCACCACAATCAAAACTTGTGCTTTATCTGGTGCATTGTGTCCTTTCTTTCTTGCCATTCATGCACCTAGTTTTGCTCCCAAAGCAGAGACAGCATTGTTCTTGATTCTTGGGTTCTGGGTGGAGTGGGCAAAGAAATTTGTTTTGTGTCACAACAATAGATGTATGTCTGCTCGATTTCAGAAGGATCTGTTTCCTGTTGTTCCCCTGAGGTTCCTCAAAATGAACATGACGACAGTGTCTCCCTGCAGTAAGTCAAACCAAATCTGTTTTCGGGGAAATTCTAAAGTGTACTATTCAAAAAGAGACTGCTGGTTTGATGTTAGAAGCTGGTTCCCGTTTGTCCAGCACACATTCTTGGCTGTAGCAGCTGAAATTTTGAGTCATCTTGGTGTTTTCTTTCCAGATTGTACCACAGCTCTTGATGAATATGGTGTGGGTAAGTGTAGCACCACATGAAAGCTGTTCAATCGACATTCTGATAGGAATTGAGTTCATTTGTCCTTGTGCAGTTCACTGAAACAGTTAACTTGTGCTCCTTGTCACCTCAAAATGGCAAGCTCCACCTTGTTCTGCATGAAACTATGATGAGGAGATGTGTGATTTGTTTTTGACAGATCAAACAGATACAGATGCTCATTCACCATATGTTTGGGGTGTCATAGGTCTTGCCTGTGCCTTCTCAATAATGACAGCTATTGTTGTGGTCATGACTCTCCTCTTCTGTGTGGAAAGGTAAGATTTCTGAACTGTGATTGTGTACTCTTCTGTCCAAGAGCGTTTCTTTACTCAGTAAGGATCCATGTCGCATCATTTGTGTGTGAATGCAGGATGAAGAACAAGGAGAAACCATCAGGAAGTGAGGGCCAGCCAGAGATATTGAGGGGGGAAGGTGATGAAAACTGTGATTCTACACTTGGTATCTCTTGTGTCAATACAACATTCAACAAAGACATCAGATCACCAGCAAACTCTCACACACAAGGAATTGTATCTCAATTTGCACCTGAGCCTTTGTATCACAATGTCAACCATGTGTATGAAAACCCTGCTGAACTTGTTTCTTCCCCCATCTATGATGCTGTGTGTTGCCCCACATCCACATCTGATGAGTCAACATCTGTCACAACTGTGTATGAGGACACAAGTCCCAAATGGCTTGCAGAAACTGCTGAGTGTTCTTGTAATGCTGAAGACACAATTCCAACGAATAAAACAACTGAAGCAACAAGGAACAAACCTGCAATAATTGAGCAAAGTGCTGGCTATGATCATCTTTCCAGACAGAAAGAAACACAATACAATATACATTTGTACCCGAGATATGCACACACAACATTTGGTCACACATATGACAATGTTCATGCAGGACACATGAGTTTCAGCAAGAATAACACAAATCCCACAATTCCTGTCCAGCAGACTGATCAGACACTAGAAGAATCTGACTGTGCAGCAGGTGAACATAATGTTATGCCGAGGGCACCAGGAACTCCCCAGGGTGTGCCTCCAGGAGTGGAACACCCACCTTTTTTGCTACAGCAAGAGCTGCAAGCCAAGGGATATGTTGGTGTCACTCACTATGACCATGTTTCCATTCCACTGACAAATGTTGATGAGACCCCAGTTCTGAACCTCCCAGATTCTGAGAAGGAATCTTTGGAGGTTGCACCAGCAGGAAATGTTGGCCAAACAGTTTATCACATTGTTCAGTGCCCACACAGAACATTTCAGGAGACCTCCATCTGAGAACACTCCAAAGTGGAGACAGAGGTGGATCAAGAAAACCTGTAACAATGAGAAGAAATGGTTCTCTTTGCGACAACCAATGAAACTGTTTTCTCAACATTGAGTGTTGCTTTTGTCAGCTGGTGATTGTGCAATCAATTTGTTGTTCAGATTTGTACATTCCATTGACACAATCCATGTTTTGATAACTTTCATTGGAAGACTTTGCTTGTGTTGTACTTTTGTGCTCTGTTATTCTCCCGAAGTGAATCGGCAAGCCTTTTGTACAGAACCACCAAAAATGTGTCACAGATTATCATGGAATTAAAGTTGAAATCCAATGATCTGGTGTTTCATCTGTTGTCGTTCACTTCAGATCTCTTCTGACTAGACAAGTTATGTGGAAAATTGATTTGTTTGCTGAAGTGTCCCTGCTTTGCATTTTTCAAACTTCAGCTGCTGTTTCCTGATAGGGTGTCCTCACACAAAGAGTGCCAGGCAGACAGACAAGAAAGGGGGCACAAGAGAAACAAACTCCATTGCAAACCAGAACAGCACAAACAAAGACACAATCACAGAAATTTATTATCTTCAGAAATGTTGATCACTCATGCAATGAGCAGTACAAGTGGTTGAAGAAGTTGACAAAGGCTGGCAGTCAAGTTCTGTCAGATAATCACCCTGAACGAGCCCACAGAATGTCCCAACCTCAAGTACAGTCGTTTGATTGTCTTCCAAGTATATATTTGTTCGCCTTTACAAAAGCAATCGTACAGTTGAACAGTGTTCAAAGTTCTTTCTGCTGTTCATTCCAAGTAGCACAAAGCACTCAATTTGTTTAGCATTCTAGCTCAACTTCAGACAGTGTCCTAGCATACCCTCCTCGTTTGTGCATTGGCACTGAGCCAGTGGATGAAAGACGATACCGAAGACAATGTGTGTGACGAAATTTTAAATTGAGCATTTTTATTGAATTCTTGAACCTTCCATATGTGTGGTCACAATGATTGTTCTTGATGATAATCAAATTGCTTCAGCAACACATTTTTGTGAAATATTTTGTGGTGAAGGTCAAACTGTAACAACAATTTTGTTCTGCTTGGAAATATTGACCTGTACTTGTATTTTGGGGAGGGAACATGGACAATTACACATTGCACAAATTGGCAGAATGCATGAAGGACAATCTGAGTGTTGCACTGGCTTTTCTTTTCTCTGTTATTATTCAAGTGAATCCATTGTTGTTAAAACTGCATTGTCAGTCTTGTCTATTGGAGCTCAAAACTAGTCACAAAACGAAAATGTTTGTTATACAATAAACTCAAATGGCTTGTGGCAAAGAAAGCAAGCATTGACTTTTCTGTCATTGTGGGTCACTGACAAGGTTTAGAATAGTGCCATTCCAGACAAATTTTGTCAATTATTAATTTCAAGGTACTCTGGTTCAGGTTGCCTGTAAGGCATGTGCTGGTAAGGTTCAGCATAGGGGTCAGCATTTTGGAAATTTTCAAATCTGCTAGATGTCGTATTTTCATACCCCACATTGTCATCAATTTCAGCATACTCAGAGTCATCTTGTGTGCCAAATCTCTCAGATCTTGGTTGATAAGATTCAGGGAAAATAGAGGAATTCTCAGACACTTGCGAAACTTGATCAATGCTGTGATGAACCTGGCCACAGAAGGTTGAGTGACCCTGAGGCATGTCATTGACAAATGGCTCCAGGTAGTCATCAGTATCAGTGGTTGGATTTGAGTGGAAGCTCATTTGGAATGATTCAAAGCCTGCATTGTTGCGAAGGTTTTCTGCTGGGGCCGTGAATAACCTGCAAATTGGGGGTGCCTTGACTAGGATAATTTATAATGGCATACTTCTGTCCAAGTTCTGATGCATAGCGTCAGAGC
>JAAUXT010053614.1_pt1 | contig 15754 bp, 14 predicted proteins | sample 7278171 | NCBI WGS metagenome assembly JAAUXT01 (sample SAMN14350112, study PRJNA611818) | marine sediment metagenome | isolation source: surface marine sediment (1.8m) | place: French Polynesia: Moorea | collected 2018-08 | reverse complement strand
GTCATTTCAATGTGTAGTGCAATAGTGTCAAACCATTTAAAGTCAACTGTAGATCAATTGCCAGTTAACCTCCGGTGGAGAACAAAAGTTGCCCCTGACGACGTGCCTTAACAAATCAATCGCATGTCAACGAAAGAAGAAACACTTGTGCGCAAACAGACCTCTTCATGTCGCAAAAAAATCAATTTATGATGTAAAATGCTCATTGCACAAGTCGGCCTTTCACACTTTGATCATGAATCAAACATTCTCCAGCACGAGACAGCTTGTTGTGTTCCAGTGGGCACACCATTTGTTGGTGTGTAAGAGGTGGGGGTGCGTGTGTGAAAAATATTGCCAGAACTTGGAAATTTGTTGCGGCAAACCAAAACAAATGTGGGACGGATTAAATTTCAATGTGGGCTCGGTACCAAAATATCAGGCTCATGGTCTGCAAACGCAAACACAAAAACACAACAGTGTACATGGCCGCAGGATATCCAGACAAATTGGGAATCGATTCGATTTTCAGAGAAAATAAACAGTTTTGTGAAATTCAAAACGACTCCACTGTATTTGCTTTGACTCGCTGAGCCCCAGAGTTGTTTCCATCTCTGCGGACTTTCGAAGCCAAACTGACGTCCCATTTGACGAGACTCCACAGCGAATAACAAGAGACCAGAAATCAGAAAGCGCGCGATCTCTGGTCCGTGTGACACTCCTTTATGACCATTCCGAGACGTGCTGGTGTGCTGCAACCTTCCACACACAATAGGCCCATGGGCCTCGCAGTGATTTGAAGAAATTTTGCTCAATTACGTGGGTTGTATATTTTTTTGCAATGGACTTCAACCCCAAAAGCAAACAAGCAACCCAAACCAGCAGCATCTACCTGTCATTTAGCACATTTCCCCCTGAAACCTAAAATCCTCACACAAACGACAAACAGCTCCATCTTACCACGATTCATTTACCAGATTTACACAACCCGAAAAGAAAAGTTTCCCCAAGAAATAGCTCAGGATGGCCCAAAGTCTTTTTTGAACAACATTACAGGTGGCAGCCACACCATGGAGCCTACATTTGCCAAAATCAAACTGGACTGAGCTATTTGGACTTGTAACTTACTCTGTGTTACTTACTCTGAAAGTTTCACTTGATTGTGATCATTTTCAGATGGAAAAAAGGCATGTTGAAAGTTGAATATGCCCATGAGGTTGGGTGACAAAAAAAGGCCTCAACAAATCCCATAATGACGAACTTTGAAGAAATAATATCAGGACGGCCCAAAAAGTGTTTTCACAAAATCCAAGATGGCAGTTATATGATGTGACCAACAAGTACCAAAATCAAACTGGTTTGAGCTCCAACTTATGCTGAAAGTTTCATTTGATCCTGATGATTTTCCAATTGACTTGGAATGTTTACTTACTGACAGTGGAAGTCAACAAAGCAGTTTCCAACCCAACATTGACTGCTGAACATTTTCCAGCAGTGTTGACTTGCCACTCTTGCAGCATGGGGCCTATGGCGCACAGAAACACACTCATGCTCCAAGTCAGACTGACTATTCTCTCGTTGAAGGAGATCCCCCCAACACACACACACACACACACACACACACACACACACACACACACACACGTACGCACTATCTTTCATCAATGGAACTTGAAACTAATGCACAGTCCCATTGAAACTGAGCCGCATTTTTGCACACAGTATCCTCAGTGAGTGAGATGGGAGTTGACGGGCCCCACCTCACTGCGCAAACAAGATACGCGGATCAGTGTCGCGCTGTCACTCCGCTTCACGAGCCGCCACTCCGCACAGTGCGCCGCGTCAACGTCTCTGCAGATCCTGTTCACACCCCAGGTCCGCGACGTCCGAAGCAATTTGCTTGAGATTGCGCTGCTTTTGTGAGAACAAACTGGGACAGAAAAGAACTTTCCAACCCGTAAATTTCGTCTCTTCTTTCTTCACATGGCACAACACAAACCCAAGAAACAACCCGAAGCTTTGACCAACACAAGCGTCATAAGAAATACGAGCGAACTGCACCCTGATTTCCTCAGATCCAGGAGAACGACGGTTCGAATTGCGCGACTGATCAATGAGCTGCGCCCAGAATCAGACGATCGACACACAGCTTTGTCATCTCATCCGTGTGGCGAACATGAAGGAAACCACAGGTTTCAAATTACGATTCTGCGAACAAGCAGGTTCTGCTCCACAAAGATATTATATGAACATGTGAACTAAGTCTGGTTGTGGTGGGTACATTGCACGTTCCTTGGACCAGACAGGCGCAGAAGGCCGAGCTCTGACAATGGAAAAAGATAACGGATATTCGTCTGAATTTTTTATCTGCAAAAAATACACTGGTGTCTACGAGGCTCTTTCCACTTTTGCCGCGCGCTGCATGTTGATTTGGCATGCCAATTCGAACTCGACCGACCCAAATACCGGTTGAATGCCTTGTGCAATGGACAAGTGCTCAAGTTGATATGTTACAAATAATGTGTGTGACGTCGTGCGTTATCATGTTCTGAATCCTCGAGACAGTAGTCGAGAGGATTTGCAGGATAACGCACGACTGTCAAACATGTTGTTTGACGTATACCATGTCCTTGACTATCCTTGACTATTGGTTTCCTGTTGATGAGGTTGACAGGAAAGCCGAGTGCAGTCAGTGCGTGTTCAGATCTTGTGGTGTTCAGACATGAAGTTTGTGTGTCTTGGTTTAGTTCTTTGCTCTTTTTGATGGAGCCCAAAGTCTCTTTGGAGAATTTTGTTTTCTCCCAGTTTCCTGAACTTGATGAGAACTTTGAAGACGTTCTTGACTGTTTGCCTGACACTGTGGGAATCAACTCTGACAGCAATGCTGAGCCTGGAAACCCATTGGATGAGACTGCACTGCACAATGCCATCCTGTTTGAGATCGACTTCAAGCCAGATTCTGAGTGAGTTTTTTTCTACTTTGTGGTGAATTGAGATGTCCAGTTTTTCCTGACAGTCAAATTGGTTTCCTGAGGTCTCAAAATGGGCTAATTTTGTTCCAGTGCTGTCAGTACTTCCACCCAAAAAGACAAGGCGTCATCTGCCAGGGGGGCAGTGAAGCAGTACATCTTCAAGAAAGACATTTTGCAAGGCAGTGGTGACACTGAGGGTGGTCCTTCTTCTCGGTTTTGAGCTCCTCTACAAGAAGAAGACTTGGAGAATTTGAAGAACAGAACTTTTGCAGAAAATACTGAGAAGAAGGTTCAGTGGGCAGCTGATTTGTTCAAAGAATGGTGGCGTCAGAGAGTGTCAAAGGATGGTTGTGACATGCGCATCATGTGGGGTGATATTGGGAACATCTCTCAGATCTCCAAAGGCAACTTGGCCTTCTCCTTGTGTGCTTTCATTTCGGAGGTTAAAAAGCTTGACTGGGGGAAATACCCTGGCGCTACACTCTACCAAATAATTATCTGTCTCCAGTTTTACCTACAAAAACATGGGATCAACTGGAAGCTGTTGGATGACCCCAACTTTGTACATTTGCAATTCACTCTTGACAACATCATGAAAGCGCGGGCGAAGCAGGGGTTGGGTCAGAAGAGGTCTGCCCAAGTTATTTCTGTGACAGATGAAGAAAAAATGTGGAGTGAAGGTGTTCTGGGTGAGTCAAACCCAGACCAGTTATGGGATACCATAATGTACTTGTTGGGTATCAATCTTGCCTTGCAGGGAGGGAAAGAACATCAGTCTCTCCAGTGCCCTGGGTATGACTCTCAGTTGCGAATTCTGACTGATTCTAAAGGCCAAAAGTACTTGCAATATGACCAGGATTTCAAGCACAAAACAAACCAGGCAGGGTTGACTTCCCATGTGTCAAAACCCAAGTCAATCAAGGTTTATGGGTCATCAGACTCATCATGCAATGTGGTCAGGTTGTTTGAGAAATACATGAAACTTTTGCCAAAAGGTCAGAGGAATGGAGCTTTGTACAAGTACAGCACGTCCAAGAGACAAATGTCACCCTGTCAGTGGTATTCTGATAAGCCCATCAGCATAAACTCCATCAAGAAGGTTGTCAAAAAATTGACCGAAGCTGCTGGGCTGACCAGCAGGTTTTCGAACCACTCATTGCAGGCAACTTGCGCAACAAGAATGTTTGCTGCGGGAGTGGATGAGCAAGTAATAAAATCTTTCACTAGGCATCAGTCAGATGCAGTGTGCGACTACAAGCAACTGAACGATGATCTCCTCCAAAAGGCCAACAAGACTGTGTCAACAGAAGGCCAAGAACCCATGAAGACTGAAGCTCCTGAGTTTGATATTGACACTGTCAAAGTCAGGGAAAAGTTCCTTCCTGATGTGCCCGCAACGAGTGGTTTGGTCTCCAAAGCGCACAAGCACAAACTGTGTGAATCACACACATGTGGAAATATGTGTGAAGTTTTGGCAAAAATCGACAAGGTCAATGAGCAGAACAAAGTGAAAAAAATGAAGTTGTCCTTGAAGTACAGAAAGAAATATAGTTTTCAGTGCATTTCAGTTTCGAATTTTGACCATTTTGTGTTCAGTGTTTCATGTGGAAATAAATGTGTCTCTGAGTTCAGGTGGGTTGAAAGAGACAGACAAGTTGAAATCTGACTACAGTCTTCATTTAGAGTCAGACAATAATCAGACGGTTCGGATACAGCAGGTTAAAGTACGTGGAAAACAAAGGAAAAGAAACCCATTAACAACGTACAGTGGTATACCTACATGCAGCGCGCGGCAGAAGTGGAAAGAGCCTCGTATTTTGCGATCAGTGACATTCTTCTCGTTTCTCGGTTTTTGAATCAAGGAAGATCTCTGTAGTCATTTTTGAAAAGCACCCAAGGCCCCCTTGGTGCTGGTGAAAGAACTTCAGAGATACCACACCTCATCAAGACTGAGGGTTCCATTGGTTCTTTCCTCACACTGGCTCAAATCGTCTGCAGTACACGGGTCATGCAGTGCGAGAACCCAGAGAAGCAGTTTCTTGTGTTTGCGGTGCGACTACCAACATGTCCTCGAACAGTGTGCCAATCACTAGTGTCGCCGAAGCGGATTCCAGGTTCCAAATCCCGTCACATTCTTTTTTGTCGCCGACTCACTTTGAAGACACACGAGAACGCCGCCGTGCTTCGCCTTGCACGTACATTACACTATTCTCGCCACCACCATTACTCAGATTCGTCACCAGACCTGTCGCACACAGCAGCTCCAACATCGACACTCAAAACGTCACTGCTTATGAAAAATGCAGCCCTGGCGTCGTGTGACATTGGCTTTTTCTGTCAGGGACACTGTGAACAGATGCTGGAGATCGCGACTTCAAAGAACTCAAGAAGCCCAGATCCTGAGCTCTAGTGTCAGGCTCGTAGCAGGGCGACGCGCAAAGCACTGCAGACCTGTTTCACCGGCACGAATACTCGTACGCTAAATTGGTCTGTTCGCCGAACTTGGGCTTGAGTGTTGGCAAAGCATCGATCTATTCCTCACAGTGAGAGGGATTCACAAACGGTTTGCGGGAGAAAATGAACATTGTTTTTGACGGTGTGCGGTGCTCTGAGGTTTTACCGAACGCAAGGCTTTTAGGTGTACGACCAAAGGTTTAGCACACATGGATGGACGCTCGCTCATCTGACGAAAACTGGGCCAGAGACCCGCTCCAAAGTGCAGGGCCACCGTCTGTTCTGGATTTACGTCCATCAGGAACATGACACATGAACAGAACTTTTTGACTCCCTGCAGCAAAGTGAGGCACTCAGAAACAGAAGGACGAGCTTTGAAAATGATAACTGTTTGCGTGCGAGATTGCTTCATTTGAGTGAAAGGCTGGATTTGTACTCACCATGGTTCTGCGCTCGTTTGTTGTCCGACGACGCAACACATTCTGACGGACCTTGAAGAAGTTGAGTTGCTCTGAACTGTTCTGCATGCCAGAAGCCTCAGCTGAAACAACACGGGGGAAACTGTGAAAACAAAAATGCAATTTTCTCGCCAGTCTTGCCAGCTGACAAGACAACGGGATTGGAACACAAGGTGCAATCCAAGTTATTAACTTACGGACATGACACAAGAGTGTTTTCATTCAACATGAATCAACAGACTCGGACACCCAAAATGGATCGGTTGGTACAAAGCAGGTGAAAATTGTTTTCGTCGCTGACAGAAAAGTCGGCACGTGCGATCGTTTGTTCAGACGATTGTCAAGTGAACCGAGTGCAAACACTTCTGTCCTGGAACTAACACCTTGGAACAGGTGAAAACACCACGTCGAAAAGTGGTTCACAAAGCATTCAAACAAAGACTTCAGACATCGGCAAGTGAGGCAGAAGGGCCAGAGAAAGATAACGCCACACGTCAGTGACTGCTAATTTTGTTGCAAAGTGCACGTCGGTGTGTTCAAACAACGAACATGAATTCTTGTCAGACAGCTCTGCGCAGTGCGCGTGAAGGACCTTGGTCGAACTGTGGGATTTTCTAATTTTGTTGGAAAGTTTCCTGCCTTTGTTACAGCACACTCGTATCAATGAGACATTCCTGACACGCTGAACCAGCCCAGTGTGCAGAGCATTTGATGGTCAGGCACCAGTGGAGGCCAATGTAATGTTCAAAATATTTTCTAAGCTGGTGGGGGCACTTGACTGTGAGGGAAACTGGAACAATCCTGTGAGGGGGCTCAACCGTGGGGGAAGGAGGACTCTGCCACAGTGGAAGGGGGACTTGGCGACAGGGGAGGGGGGACTTGGCTGTGGTCGGAGCGGAGATTGGTTGCTGGAGTGGGGACTTGGTTGTGGGGGACTTCACCATGGCGGAGGGGGGACTTGGCTGTGGGTAGACTTGGCCACAAGGGAGGGGATTTGACCATTGGGGGAGGGGGACTTGGCTATTGGGGAAGGGGACTTTACCATTGGGGGAGGGAGACTTGGCCATTGGAGGAGAACTTAGCCACAGCGGGAGGGGACTTAACTGCAGAGGGCTGGGAGCTTGGCAATTTGGGGAGTGGGACTTGGCTCGTCTTGTATGGGGGTCAATATTTTTCAGAGGGGGACTGCGGTGGGATGCAACTTGATATGGGGAGGGCAATGCACTCAACTGTTAACAAGGACTCGCCCACATCAGAATAGAGAGAAGACGGAAGAACCGCCAACACGCCACTGCGAGCGCGAATAAAACCCTTTTTGTTTCGCACAACACTGAAAGGGATTATTGATAATCTTTTCAACAAACAAAATGTGTCCAGAAGGGTACAGCTGAATGCTGTCGGAAAGAATCGAGATGAACATCGAGTTGAATGTTTTTGGTAACTTGCAAGGAGAATGGCGTGGAAATATGTTGGTTTCTTTTTGACATTGTTTTCTCCTCCTGAGGAAATGCTTGGGAAGTGTGTGTGTGTGTGTGTGTGTGTGTGTGTGTGTGTGTGTGTGTGTGTATGTGTGTGTGCAAAGTCTATTCTTGGAGTGAGAGGGGCGCTACCCCGTCCCGGGGATGTGTGTCAAATCTGCAGAATCTGGACGACCTGGGCATGGATGCAAGCCACGCGTCCACGTCCCTTCTGTTTACCTCCTGTGAATCGGGTTCACGACTCACGACAGTCCTCTTCAGGCAACCACGCCACGAGAGTGGTCCGATGCTCCTCGATATCCAATTCGTTTTGCCCAGAAACTGGATGTCACATGAGTCTTCAAAATGCAATTCTCTGACTCCAAAACATACAGCACAATCTTACTGCAAGTCCTCAAACCATCAATCTTGTACGAGTCGATGTCAAATCCGTTGTAAATGCCTGGCGCCTTTTGTGCGCAACATGGTCAGATCAGGCGCGCACAAGAAATTGACAAAGAATCTCAAACGTGAACGCCAACAACTCGGAAACCACGTTGCGATGAACCACAATTTGCCTGACATAGCTTCCAGCACCATTGCTCCAAATGCAGCGGTTCTCGATAATGAATCTTCCCCACAACCTGCACGAAACACATTCACAGATACTTGCTACCTTGTAGAAACGGGTAGTTCCGAGTCGGCCTTTTCAGGCTTGATCACATCTGCCGAAGGCAATTGGCAGAAAATCAAGATGGATTGGGCCAGGTCGGAACACTGTCTTGTAAATTCCGAAGACACGATCCTCACACCCAACCTTTGCGAGCAGCCGTCACCCACTGGCAGTGCTTTTTCTCCAGTCAAGGACCAGAACTGAAGATGGGCGGTTACCCAGTGATGGTTTGTGTCACGAAACGCGTGACTTTCGAACATTCGCAAGGACTAGGGGCAGATTTGGCTCCTGTCGTCCACGACTCCTGGACGGATTCGGCGCCACGACAGATCACATTGCTGCTTCACAGTGAAGTGTTGCCACTGTCGAGTGAGCGCGGGCGCACCCCGAGCACTACATTTTCATTACTCGTCTAATTAATCACCGGCGCAAACCGCATCTCTTTTGTCTCATCGCCACAGAACCTGTTCGCACGGTCTGTTTCACCAGCTTGGTCCTTCCACGTCTCTCCATTCCAACAGACTGCACAGATGTCCAATTTGTACATCAGAACTTCATTCTTCCGAAATCTGATTTCTCCCACATTTCGCTTCTTTATCCCGCGCAACAATTTCACCTGCGAAGATCGACGATGCTTTCCAACTCCGACGTTCTCTCATCGGGATTCTTTGGTCAGTTGATTTTCGATGAAAACCAAAGAGATCCACCTTGAACGCGTTTCCACACAGCAACGGGTGCCTATTTACTTGGAAAACATCGCACTGTTCCTGTGTGTGCACACATCAACTGCGCCTGATAATTCGTAATGAAGAAGCCGCTTCGTCGCTAATTGCTCCCCACGAAGGAAAAAGGGAGGGAAACTGCAGTGGCATCGGAATAGCAGAGTGCCCGCCTTGGATTTGCTCGAAAGCAAAGACAAGGTTATTGAACGCTGTACGAAAGACGAATACTCACTATTTGGGTCAAGATTGCGCAGCAATCGAGACTCAAATGGTGAGTATGAGTCTTTTGTACAAAGTTCAATAACTATTTCTATTGTACAGATGCTGTTTCTGTCGAGATTCGCAAAAAATCGAGACAGAAAGCGCCATCCGTGCGATAGACCTAGTTCACGCACGATACGACGATGTTTGTGCACAACAACGCCAGTTCAACTGTCGTCACGGACTGGGCTGCGACCAACCACAACCAAAAAAAAAAAAACCGGATTTGGACACCATGCACGAGTTCAATTTCTTCTTCAGTGTCTTGTCTTGGTGTGTACAACCTGTCCCACCTGTCTAAAAAATAAACCAAGCAGAGCCTGGACTCCGCTTTTGAGCCAAAATTGCGCCGAAAAGTGCGTGCTTATCTTTGTTCAGAAGGGGCTGAATGTGAAACATGTGCTGTGTGCCCAAGGTGGAGAGGGGGTGACAGAAAGCACACTGTTCGTGGCAGAAAAGTCTGACAAGACTGCGTTGTCAAAAGAGACTTTTTGCCTCCCTCATACACACGCGCGTTGATCTTGGCAAAAGATCTGCTGCCGCTGTGAGAAACCAATACCTGGCCCAACACGATCATTTTGTCAGGATAGGAAAACCTCACGAGTTTCGGTGATACTCGAACGAGAGTACATCCATTGAGAAAGGCGACAGCGACCATGCACAAGCAATCGGTCCAAGCCTCGTTAAGACGACACAGACCACGGGAACAGTAGGCAGTTTGTTTGGCAAGTTATCAAGCGGCCCACGTGTGTCCCAGCAATTTGGCCGAAACAAGACATCCCCAGGTGCCTAAAACACCAGAAATGAACCGAGTAGATGAGGGCCTGTTGTTTTTAGCGCAGACCTTCTTCTTCCGTTCTTGGCTCACAACCTAACCAGGCGCTGACAGAGAAATAGGAGACTTCCTTTCCTCGAGTTTCCTCTGCTGAGCCATAAATCTGAGAGGAGCGCTGTCATTATTACCAGTTGTGTCGACACAGTGATGCCATGAACACTCCGTAACTGAAACTTGCCTTCTTGTGTGTTCGTCCAGCCCCATACTCAACTTGAAGGTGAAAAGAAATCACATTCCCTTGTCGTTGATTGGATGTGCAAGCTGGCCGTTTACTGCACAGAAGAGAAGCTTCGATGTGCAAATATACCAAAACGCACAACCTCTTGAAATAACAAGAAAACCATCTTCCCCAAGTTTCTGAATCTTGGAAAGGGTCTACAAGAGAAACAGCCAAACTCGGCAAGACACAAGAAGCTACCGTATGTCACCTATTGGGAACGAAATATGGAGGGTAACTGATTCTACCACTGCCTATGAAAATACGCCAAAATCTGCACCATGGTGCCCTGCTCAGACAGATACTGCGATCCACAGACAGGCTCAGATTAATCCCACACACTCCATGCATACAAAAAGACTCAAAAGAGCTTTGGGCACTGAGCTTCGCTGCCTGATTTGTCACCTAAAGCTGCAGGAGGTTCCATTGACAACGGGACAGAGGTGGATCTGGATATTTGGGAAGGTTTCTCAAGTCACTTGATTAAATCACGAATCCCTTGCTGGTCTCAGAACACGGAGACGAACAAGCCGAAACAGTTCTGCGCAGAAGAATCCATCCAGATGCTTTCGGAAAAGGAGAAACAATTCTATTCGGCCAACTGCTGACCATGAACACAACCGTTCCCCCTCCTGCACCTTTTCCCTTCACACAAATGACAAGCAAATGAAATTCCCGAATCACTTAATCTTTCAGTCTGTCACTGAAGCCGGAAATCCTGGGGAATCTGGGACTGGAGGCAAGAGATGAGAGGGAGAGGGAGCGCGACGCTGATAAGGCAGATTGAATGAGGAAATGTAGAGAAGCAATTAAACGCTCAGCGGCTCTCTGATCTCAGATCCAGACTCGATTTTTTCCACAATAAACCGCCGCAGCCGAGCCAATACCCACCAATCTGCAATCCGCGAGGGGCGGGAGGTGGGCTAAACTCCAACCTTCCAGATGACATGTTGTCACATCAGTCACTCTTCTCTTTTCGCTTGTCGAACGTTCGGACGCACAGAATTTTGTGGTCGAACCCAGTATTTGAGACCTGACTTGAGGAAGTTTCCTTGTCCCCGTTCAGATGTGCGTGGGGGTGGCGGAGGGGCAGGCCCTTTTTGGCAAAATCCACCAAGTTCGATGGGATTCGACAATCAAGTGGTGTTGCTGGAGAGCCTGAGCCTCGAAGAGGGACCGGTGCGATTAAAGCTACGACGATAGACACAGCACGGAGAAATCTGTCTGGTTCACACGTGCCACGCAACACAATGCGCTCATCGATACGCCAGAATCCCAGAGTTTAGTCTCGACCGTTTCTTGTTGCAGTCCCTCCAATCCCCGGCCCTGATAAACATAACTCCCAATCAGACGCAGGGCTGCAAGTAATCACCACTTGCTTAATCTCATTTCCTCGCATTGCGAACGCCCTGCCAGTCGCTCCTTTCAACAATATTTGTAAGCTGTGTCTGCAGTTGTGTTTGTTTAGGCGGTGTCAAACATCGCATCATCCTCTGTACAGTGGTTCGTACATCAAAATGGGGTTCAATGTGGCCACAGACACAACTCTCATGATCGCGCGTCCAATTCATGATGACAAAAGTCCGCACGTCACCCTCGTTTGTTCATTTTGAATGACCTTCTCCCGTTCAAGCCTGTCATGGGTGTGGGTGGCATTGTCCTTGAAAAATGGGAGACGTACGAGATCTGTCGGCTGTCATTTTCTCAACATCTCAATGAAGTTCTTCAAAGTGAAGAAGACTTGAACGTCAAGACAGACAAACATGAAGGACGGCCCGTCACAACCCAAGGCATCTTCCCTCTAAACAACCGTATTTCACAGCAGAATCGATCTGGGCTTGAAATGAAGACTCGTCTCTCCTTTCAGCTCAGACCTGAGACACAGGAAGTGGCGCTGCTTCCCCTGAATGGCTCCCCGAGGAGTCTGTCACAGGAGTCAATCAGTCGGAAATGATCAAGTGCAAAAGTTAGTGACAAGTTCTCAAAGGGGTCCTGTTTCTCCAGGACACAGTGAAAGATGCGCACGTTTCCAAAAGTTCATTTTTGCACACCTTTGTGTTTGAGCAAAAGATCAGCCAGTGCACCTGAGAACGGTCCAATGAACTATCTCACAGAAGGGTGTCACTCTGAGTTGAGTAGGTTGAGTTGTATGTGTCGTCAAGAACGGGAGTTACACGCATACTCGTACGTACCCGAATCCAAGCACAAGGCATCATTGGCAGAGGACAAATGACAACATGTACACACGAGAAAAACATTTCCCAGTTCCCGCTTTCGTTTGCTTTTTCAAACTAAATCTTACTTGAAGGTTCGAGTTTTGCAAATAGCCGTGAACACTTCCTTCGTTTCTACGCCTGGAAGGTCTGCAATTCCACACAGTTTGCATTGTACACAAACAACTTGTTGACAGGAAACTTGCAGATTATGGCCTGAAATTTGTTTGGGCAACTTGGCCACACCCCGAAAAAATCTGCTCAGAAGGTGATACTGACAATTTCTTCAGCAAAAAAGAAATTGGGTGATTTGCCACCCCCTCTGGCACATAAAAGGTTCTGCAAAAGGATGAGTCCTCTTGTCAACAAAACAACTGAAGAAACCTACAGTTCACAACTGAAAAGAAAGCTTTTCAGTCCTTGAACGAACAGAATAGTGTACAGAACTGCTGGTTTCAACGCAAACCAAATCGTTCAGTTTTGGCCGGTGAAAAAAATCTGCCAGAATGACGGAGTTTTTCACTCGAAATTTACCCGGTGTGTTCGGGGCCAATCACTTCAATGTTCACTGAAACAGTTTCCTGCCAGTGAGTGTTTGTTTGCAAGTCCTGTCACGTCTGAAAGGTCGTGTTTCTGGCTTTATTGACCTCTTCAGTTCACGCGGGAGATGAAACGAAGAACACGGTGAGACTCACTCACCATTCAAAGGGCTCGTGCCTCATGACTTGCAAACTTGCAAAGCTTTGTTCTTCCTGTGATCAAGTCATCTCCACAAACGAAATAATTCCGCGACGTGGAGCTCGTGCCCAGTGGGTATTTCACTCACCGGGACGTGACGGAAGCGAGTCCGCGGCACAACTCGTTGGATCCAACACGATTCCGCTGGTCCAAACAGAAGAAGGGTTCAACAGAAAACTCACGCACTGCCCCGTATGTTGGGTCTGCTTGACTAAAAGGAAGCACCACACTGAATCTGAAATGGACCAATCCCCGTGGCAGCAATCGATTGGATAAATTGTTGCAACTCGTAACAACAGGTCCATCCGTTTGCACAATCATCTCCAATTGATCCGAAACTCACCTCCACGGTCTGGATTTGACGAGCGTTTCAGCTGAAGGCCGCCAGATCACAAATCGAAGACTGTGCAATTTTCCCTGCGTGTGGCACGTTGACAACAAGACATGGTCACAGTTTTTAGGAGGCAAAGCAGGGATTGCGTTCATATCAGGACCAACAATCTACAAACTGTTTTCATATCCCCCAGATATCGACCCGCGGATGAAACAAGAGCTCAGTGTTGATCCTCTGTGATGCAGAAATACCAATATTTCTCATAACACAGCAACAAAACGTTCTTTGTTCAGCACTAGGACTCTGATTGAACCAGAACGTAATTTCCCCTCAAGTGTACAGACGAGGTACAGCCAGTGGCAACATCCAGTGCCTTCAGTAATACAGCATTGAAAAAACATTTAGAAGTGTCAGGCTCAAGAAAAAACACAAGTGCGCCAGTTCTCGAAAGTTGAATGAAACTTAGGTGTCCTTGGCATTTGGGATGCGGATGCCATGTGAGGTGTTTTGCCTTCAGGGCTCATGTGCAGTGCTCTCCAGGCGTTGAGACAGTTTATCCACACACCTTCACAGAATCCACAGGAACGAAATTGTGGGTCTCGGCACTGATCAGTGTTCTTGTTTGACTTCGAACCATATCACATGACCATCGTGGCACAACAGCTGGACCTTTCTGCGCAGCAGAATACTCTCACGTTGGTGCCTGTCAAAATTCTTGGATGTCACCCACAGCGATTGCTGTAGACGCGCGATGCCGCTGTGAAGTAGCGTCCGCAGGAAAAAGTAGTTTTGTTTGCAAGGTTTACCAACTGTGGAACTTCCGGGCTATTTATTTGATCATTGCCCGAGTTCATTTCCGCTTCTTGCTATCTCACCCACCAGGAATCCACCAGAAATGTGACAGTCGCTGCAGAAGATCCTGTGATATTCTTGCTGTTTCCATTTGGGACAAAAGTAGGCTCAAAAGAGTCCGCCGAACCTCACTGCTGACCCACTCAAGCACAAAATAACTTGCAGTTTGCAGCATTGCTCAACATGGGCTGAAACTCCACCAGGTCTCGTTTCCTCCTGTGGAGAAACCCGTTTTCCAAATGTGGTTGCCGAAGATTGTGCATACACACGTACTCTTGTGTCTGTGTTGGGCGTGCGTGTTTTCAAACCCAGACAGACAGACAGACAGACAGACAGACAGACAGACAGACAGACAGACAGACAGGCAGACAGACAGACAGAGAACCACCAAGAACTTCGTGAACATAAACAAGGGCAGAAAAATTTGAATGTGTTTGGGTGACAGGGTGTGGTTCCACACAACAATGACACTGTCAGACGACCCGTTTCAAACTCCAGAACTCTCTCTCTCCGCACGCAGAGGATACGAGGTAATGTGACAAGCAAAAGGCGTTCAACTCGTACACACTCAATCACTTACTTCCTTCTTTTCCGAAGGCAAAATGCTGAATGGCTGATAACTAAGCATCGCACCAACTCAGCATTGACAACACTTCTTTCTTCTGCCTCGCGCAGTCTACGTTGAACTCATCCATCCACAGAAAATTCCTCTCGCTTAATGTATTAATCCTTTGTGTCGTGACAGACACACAGAAGGAAAAATATGCAATCAAATGCACATCATTTCCAGTTCCCGCTTGGCGCATGTCGATTGAGATACGAAACTTGCACAAATCCAAATTCTGTCATATTTTTTATTGCGACAGAATTTTGGGACGACAGCAGGCATTTTTGTGATTGCATTTTGTTTCAGTGTTTATTGTCGCGTTCGCTGCCCTTTTATGTTCATCATTTGTCAAGCAGGTTTCAAGCAGCTTTGTGCAACATAGAAACAAACCTGACACTGCAATCAGGAACTTCTGACTTGGACCCAGCGTTGAACCTCACAGATACGATTGACGTTTGCCGACACGTGCACACACCGTATAATTTGAGCACAACATAGCCTCTCTCGATTGTTGACCAGCCCAATGACAGGATCCGTCCACACAGGCCTGTTGCATCAGGGACTTTGAGCTCCAAAAAGTTTGCGTCTGTTCAAGAGAACATGCAGAAAGTAGGGTGAGGGAGAGGGGCGAAAGCGAAAGGGCATTTGTGATCGTGAATTTTTGTCCAACGTCCAGCTCTCTGACAATCACCTCGTATGATGCCTTATCCTCTGGCAAGTTCTGTCAGAACCAGATGCGAGCGATCGCCTGAATTGCCGCGCGGGACCTTATTGTGCAGTTGACCCAGAACAAATGGCGGGAGGGGGGGGGGACAAGGAAGGGGGTGGACATTGTGGGAGGGGAGGGGGGAACAGGGGAGGCCAGCTCTGATTACATACACAGTGTGTACATGTCCACTCCACATAGAAATGCTGTGTCGCATGGAGGCTCCCGCCAAGCCTTGCTACCGCGCGGCAATGAAGGTACGACAGTCGAGCTCCT
>JAAUXT010123397.1_pt1 | contig 15758 bp, 11 predicted proteins | sample 7278171 | NCBI WGS metagenome assembly JAAUXT01 (sample SAMN14350112, study PRJNA611818) | marine sediment metagenome | isolation source: surface marine sediment (1.8m) | place: French Polynesia: Moorea | collected 2018-08 | reverse complement strand
CAGTGAGAATGGTGTTCCTTCTGTGGTGTTCAGTGACCAAGGTCCTCAATTCACAAGCAGTGAATTCCAAGCATTTGCACAGAAGTTTGGTTTCAAACATCAGACATCTTCTCCGAGGTATCCCCAGTCCAATGGCTTTATTGAGGTAATGGTTTAGACTGTGAAGAATATCATGAAGAAGGCTGATGCTTCTGGCCAAGATCAACACCTTGCCATGTTGGCATACAGGTCAACACTGATCAAAGCTGGAGTGGCGAGTCCAGCTGAGCTTCTCAACAACAGGAAGCTGGCAGGGATCTTTCCAGTCAGAGAATATCTCAAACCACATGGTATAACTTCATGCGAAAAGATGATCATGGACAAGGACAAGCAAGCTGAAGTGTACAATCATATGGCAAGAGAGCTCAAGGAGCTACAGCAGTACCAAGAGGTTATGGTCCAGCTTGACCCTGATGAGAACAAATGGGACAAAGCTGTAGTGGTTGAAACCCCAGATGAGAAGAAACAAAGGCGTTATGTAATTCAGACTGAGAATGGTGGTTGTTATCAATGAAACAGATGGTTCCTAAGGCCAAGTTATTCAATTGAACAGAAAGAAGATCACAAGGTCAAGTCTGAAGAACATAAGGTTGAAGACCAGAAGACAGAACCAAGAAGGTCTACAAGAACAAGACAACAGCTAAAGAGACTAATCAGTGAAATATAAATATTGAAAACTGTTTTTTTGTAAATGTACATATATGAAGTGAATATATATTCTATTGTGCATTGTAACACTATTGTACTGTATTATGACTCATTGTGCAAAACATTCTTTTTGTAAAGAAAGGGGGATGTTACAGTATGGCTTGCTATCACAAATGTTGCATGCATATGCGTATGGGACACTAGGAATTGTCTCAGATGTATTCAATGTAAGTGAGGTGTTTCAATGTCACAAATCAGCCTGCCAGGGGCTCATGTCATCATGAGCTACTTTTGGCAACAAACAAGTTTTGTTGCACATGTGGTGTTTGTGTCAACTCATACTTGTACCGTACAGGGATATTTCAGTCCAGCTGCCGTATACTGCATTACCACAGTGCTTCGCCCTGAAGGGACTTCGCACAACAACCCTGAATCGCAGCTTTCAACTTTCGAAAGAACTAAAATGTGCACGAAACAGAATGTCATCAGATTTTTGTGAAAAACTAAAAGTCATGCAAAAAAGACAACAAGGCGAAAAAATCATTTCCCCAGTTTTGCGCCTCTCTGGCCGGACCCTGGCCGAGGCCAAGTCTTGGTCCCCTCGCACCTCACCCGAACCTGGACCTGCTGATGTTCTGAAGACGAAAACGTGACTCAACAAAAACAAACGAACAACAACAACAACAACAATAACAACAACAACAACAACAACAACAACAACAACAACAACAACAACAAAAACTCAATGTTGCACACAACACATCCTGCCCGAAATTTGTTTGCAATCAGACATGAGTGGGTCAGTGTGTTGTGGTACTCCCTCCCCTTCCCACCCCCTCATGCGCATGGTTCTCAAAATATAGGGAGAGATTTCAATCATTGGAAAAATAAACATGGTCAAAATCATGCAAAACCTAGTGTAAAGTGTGTTTCAAGTGAGAAGCAAAATTTTATGTGTTGCAGTACATGTACCCCGTCCCCTGCCCCTCCCCATGATCGCCCGTACGCGCAGACAGGGAGGGGGATGGATGGTCCCCCAGATCAATGTGTTGTGGGACTCCCCTTCCCTCTCCCTCCCCCACTGTGACAGAATCCCTTTGGAAATGTTGACTGAGTTCCCTCATCACAACAGCTTTTGAATCAGTTGAAAACACGCGGCTGAGCGTACACACACGAAGACATCAAGAACATCCAGATATGGTTTAGAAAGCAGTGGAAACCGGCGCAGGATTTTGAACCAAGATTCAGGCTTCCAAGCGGATACTTTTGGCGAATAACGGGCTTTAACCATCACAACCACGCAAACCATTGTTTCTTGTACCAGCTGAAGAAAAATATATTACTCCTGTTCATGCAGTACTCTTTGCAAACAGTGGTGGGATCCTGGGTCGATTATTACGAGGCAGGAAATTTAGGTTCCCGATTGGTCTGCGCTGTTGCTGAATGGTTCATTTTTTCGAGCTGAACATACTGTTCAGTCAAACTGCAGGAACAAGGCAACATGTGTGTGAAAAATTGTTGCAAAAATTAGCAAGCAGAATAAGATGGCTCAAAAGTATTTTGCAAGTAATTCTCATTGTCAGGTTCTTTATGTTGTATTATGAAGCAAGATTCAACAAGAACAATGAAGCCATAAGAATGTAAAGCTGACTGCTTGTCAATAAAAATTACAAACAAATTATGGTGAACTTTGATGATAAAGAAACCATAAAAATAGCAGACCAGACTAAGATGTCACAACTTCATCAGCTCACTGAGATCACCAGGATCTTTCTTGAGATCTCTAACTGTGGGTCAGTAAAGATCAATGACACTCCTTCAAGATCCAAAAATGGCATGTAAGAATTTGCACCCAAAATTTTCTGCCTCGTATGGTTCTGCAGACAATTGGCCAAGGCTGACAGACCCTGACACGCCACGAAAACCCAAACGAGAATGTTCACTCGTGTTGATCGAATGGCTGTCGGTGTTCACAGCTTCCGTTTCTCGAATTTGATTGAACAAAGAGACAAAGTTTTGCTACAGTGTTGTTTATTTGCTTTCGTTCACCTGAATTTTGTTCGTGCGCAGTCCTACACATTTCAGGGAATGAGAAATGCTCACAACCCCCGGCATCACGTCTGACCTTCGTTCATGACGTGTTCGAACGTTGCTCTGGCGATGACGTCTCGCTCCACGTGGAAGTACATTTGATCACACAGCGTGAACCATGTGAAAAAGTGCAAAAAGAGGGGGTTGGTCAGAAAAGATGGAAGTGTCTGCGACGAGTCAGACAACAGGCTCTGAACACTGCAGCCCTGGCTGAGTGACTGTGTCAAATGAACAGCGCCGAAGTACTGTTCAAGGGACGAGTGGTTCCATGTGGCAAAACCCACATCCTTCTTTGGTTTGGAGGCCTCGAAACTGTCAGAGACTGTCAGAAAGCCAAGATCAAATGCGTCCTTGCCCACTCTGTCCAAAATGTGACTTTTCTTGAGATGAAAAGATTTTTCGTTCAACAAAGTCAACCAAGCAACCTCGCCCAATTTTCGCACAGTGGAATTAAAGTCCGCAGTTTTGTATTCAATGCCTTTCCTGATGGTGTACTTTCTGTACAGACATCTCACCATCTTTGTGTAGATTTCACCCATTTGCATGGTGGACAGATCCCTACAACCCTCTTCCTTCATGAGAACACACAGAAAGGACAGAAGAAGTGGACACTTGAACAAAGAGACATCGTGGCCAAAATTGCTGAAGTCCATGACAGCTGAAACATTCAGCCTGTTCTCGAGAACTTTGCAAGTGAACTTTGTGGCCTCACTTGGACTGAAGCCGTCAATCCTGATCACAGTATCAAAAATTCCAACATCTGCAACAGCAGCAGGTTTGGTTGTGGCAAACAAGTTACACCGGGACAAGGCTTGCTCGGCTGCTGTGAGTATTTGCTCATTTTGATCAGATAGGTCATCCAAAATTAACAGACACTTGTGGCCCCACGTCTCGAGGATCTGCCTCAATTTTTGTTTGGACACGTGAAGTCCTTCCAACCAGGGATTTTGTTCGATGATCAGGGCCTCAATGGGATCGGCTACATTGACACGATTCATTGAAACGAACAAAACCAATGCAAAAGTTCGGAAGGCGCCTCGGGCCCAGTCGTGAGCAATCTTCTTTGCCAGAGTCGTTTTTCCCATCCCTGCGTTCCCCACAGCCAGAATCTTCTTTGGCTGCCTGAAATTTCTTGTGGCCCTCACCTTTGGTCGGGATTGAGTCGTTCTCTGACGCGGCTCATGGGTGGAGCAGAAAACAGATTTGACCCAGCGCATCACTCTGAAGTAAATGTTCAAAACACTGGAATTCTCCACTTCCCTCGCATCCTCAGCAATGTCCCCGATTTCGAGCCCTTCACTGTCCAAGAACATTCTCTTGTAGTCCGTCACAGCAGTGTCAACCACTTCTTCGGGAGTGTTGTGCAGTTTGTACAGGGTGGGCGAACAGTACAACTGCTCCATATCAATGCAGGATCCCTGCATCCAGGACGCCAGCTCGATCGTCATCGTCCGGGCCGTGTGGGGCCGCGCCTGCTGCGCCAGAGTGGCAAATTCCCGGTCTGAAACTGAGATGCCTCACAAACATTACACAACCAGCATGATTTGGAGACGTGCCTTTTCGGGTTGTAATCACAATAGATCCTCAATCAAAGGTTTGGTCTTTCGCTGTCTGGCAAAGATACGTAGAAGTGAAGCCCAAACCAAAGAAGACAATTCAAACCAAGACAAAACAAGAAAAAGGAGAAACGCCACTGCCCATTTTTTCGCCAGCACACCTTTGACACGATAATCTGACCCTGTCTCCTCAGATTTACACAACAATTCCGGAAGGAGATGGAACAAGTGTCAGTTCACCCGGTGACAAAGTCGTCGTGTCGACGCTCAGCGCCATCTGCACAGAGTCGGTGTTCACGATGCCGCGCTCCGACGCCGCGCGACACAGCAGCGACGCCAGCGTCTGGAAGGAACAAAACAGAGAAACCCAACTTCCTCCAGCGTTTCATGAGCGACTTCGTTGATTTGCAAGATCATTGACTCAGAGTACGTCAGAGTAGCTTATTCAAGCTGCAATAATTGTGTCTTCAAGTGTTATCGCTGCATAAGCGGCGAGAAGTGTCTTTTTGAGATATTTTCACACGTCTTCAGTGGTGAAACATCACACGATGAAAATTTTTTGTCACTATTTGTTTACAATCGATCGGTTTGTAAGCGTGAACTGCATGCAAATGTTTGCCGAAACAAACTTGTGGACCCCAAATCCCTGACCTGAACCTGGTTCTCCTCCGGATGTCTCTCCGCCCATGCCCACAGCACGTCTCTCTTGAATGCCTCCGGATCTTCTGCGTGTTTCTTCCTCAGTGTCTCCACTGTTTCCGCACCTATTCTGAGAAACTGTGTTGCCAGAACTTCCACGTGCCTGGTGGCGATGCAAGTTTCCACGGCCAAGCTGGACACTTGGTCCTTGGTCAGTTTTCCGTCTTCATTTCCGGTGGTCATGGTTTCCAGTCGTTCCCCTGTAAACTTTTGCTCCAGAAGGTTGATCGAACGGACAGTGATCACCTCACACGCAGCACATTCACAATTTATTGTTCATTTGATCCTGCTTGAGTGCATTCAATGGTTCAAGAGCCACAGCAAGATAGGTGTGAGGCCAATCAAACATTCACGAGGAGGAAAAGATCAAAACACAAGGAATGTATCCTAAGGTTCCACTCCTTCGACGGGGAAACCTGTGCGGAGGTTTTGGTAACTGCATGATTATCAAACATTCCGAAGCGTGTGTTATCAGTGGTTTGAAGAGTTTGATCATCAGTGTCATTGAGGTGAGTTGCTTGATGGCACGAAACACGAAATTTGCACCAGTGTTTGACCGCCCAATGACCACGTTGGAACGTCACAGAACGGAGAGACCTACAAGTTATCAGTTTGTGGTAACTTTAGTCTCCTTTTTGATGACAAACAGAACAGCAGAAATTGTTATTTACTTGGCCTGGTGTTTTTCCACCGAGGGCTCTCTTCTTCACAATGTATTTCTGGCTTCTTGACTCCCAAACGAGAACCCTCGCCAATTGTGCGTCGAGAAGGTCGAGTAAATCTGCGGATGTGGCACGGTTGGACCGTTTGACACAATGGCACAATTCAATTCACTTTCACACCTTTGTTTTCAGAAGTCGCAAAATGCAGCAAGGAAAGAGCGTGGCAACAACTACAACCTGCACCAACGATTAAGTAGAAAACAAACAAAACGACGATATGAAAACTAATCATGAGCACAATTGTTGTCTTTATCACAGACTGAAAATGCAGGTTCACAAACTGGGCGTTTTCTCATACTTTTTTTTAACTGTCTCCAACTCCCCCTTTTCTTCTTCCCCTCTCCCTCATCATTTCTCTCTCTCTCTCTCTCTCTCTCTCTCTCTCTTTCTGAAAGATTATCACAGCGTGAAAGATCAAATTTATGTACCATTGCTGCTGGAACATACAGCGTTGCCATTGCCATTGCCAAAGCCGCCAAAAACGGTTGTTTGACAAGCTTTCTCGTTCACACACACATCAAACTTCACCTGCACGCAGAAACAGTTGAAATGCGAACCGCGCAAACGAAAACTGAGCAATGTGGTCTGAGATCAGGTAGTGGATGGTCAGGCAAGTGTAACTTTGAGCCTCGCTGTGGTGGCAAAAAGGAATGAAGATGGCAACAACCGAACTGTGGACATCAACAGGATGACAGAATGTGAGTTTGAAATGGTGACGCAGATGAAAATTAGTTTGCCCAACAGTGGATCTTGAGGGATCAAGAAGATTAGATTTTATCAGCACCAATCAACACAGATCACAGTCTTGTGCTCTGGTGGCTTCTTCTCTTGGGATTCAGAGGGCATCGACCAAGCCTGGCTCAGGTCGAGAGTTAGTTTGGGAATTCTTTCGAGTAGAAGACACTTTCAAACTCCCCAAAGCGAAACACCTTGATGCCAGACTGTCTCAGCCTTTCGACTGTGGCCCTTGCCTTATCCTCCACAGCTTGTTCCTTTTCTGTGGACTGAAGGGAAGAGGCTCTTCCCCGCACGTCGTGATCCAGAACGCACAAGGTGCGAAGGTTTGGACACGCTGTGTTGTGTGCGTCGCAGACTGATTGCAAAATGTCCGCCACACTGGAAAAGGACTGTCGCACTGAGAGACGTTCCAGTTTTGCACACTCCACCTGCAGCACAGGCTTCAGGTCATGACCAGAAATGGCTAGGACTTTCAGGTGTGGAGCCAGCTTTTTCAAGGCCTCGTTGTCTGAACTGACGTTCTCTCTCTCGCGCTGGGAAGCATCAAACTCCTCCAGCTGGTTCCATGTGCAGCCAAAATCAAACATGAGGTTCAAGTTTCCCACCAGGTCTCCGTTCTGTGAGACGTCCAGACTCTTGAGGCGAGGTATTCTCCCTTCGGACTTGGCCTTTGCCAGGCTGGTGAGATCCCCGGGTTTCATCCCGCAGTCACTCAACACTAAAGTCAACAAGGCGTGCAAATTTGATCGCAAAAGAATGCACAGCAGCCCAGCCATGGGAGGATGACAGTGACTGACATCCAGACTTTTCAATTTTCTTGCGTCAACGGTCTCCTCTATCCAGCTCCTGTCTGTTCCAGAATCCACCCCACGCGCGAACGCTAATATCTCCAGTTGCTTGAGGCTTTTGGGTTGAATTGTGACGGAGCTGAGTGCGTAGGCCTGAGTAGGACCTGCTATTTCCAGGGACCTGACCTTGGGGAGTTTGCAATCTTTTGACAAAATGAACTCCACGTCCTCCCTGTTCAACCTGCATTCGTAGAACTGGAGATGAGTGATTCTTGGAGGCTGCTGTTTGGGCGGAGGAAACAACATCGAAACATTCCCCGCCAAATTCTGGCACTTGACAAACCGGACCTCACTCAGCTGTGGAAGTTTGTCTTTCTCAATGAGTGTTCTGACTGACCTGGCATTGTCGACGTTGAAGCCACAGAAAGACACCCTCGACAACTTGGAGAACGTGCGCTTTCGCATTTCGTCAACGTGAGTTGACAACTCTACAGCCCCCGCTGCTGCGATGAAGTGCAGCTCCGTGGCGTCGCTCACGTGAGGAAGGATGTCTGTGAAGCTCTGGCTGTGTGACAGAAGATAGAAGCACGGGAGACGCTCGACCTTGTTGCACAGCTTGTTCACTGTTCGAACGAATCTTTTGATGACGTCTTTGTGCTCCTGCCCGCAGCCGACCACAATGGAGAGGAGTTTGCCTGAATTTGCCTTTGGGAGGAACTTGGGTGTGCAGTCAGAGTGGAGAGTCACCGTGTGGATTGACTTCAGATTCACGACCTTCAACAGGAACTTGGTGGGATGCTCGGGTGTCATCACCAGTTCCTCACATTTGCTCAGCACGTGTTTCAGGAAGGCTTTCGTCAACGGATCCGAGGCTTCCAACAGATGGGGGTATGACTGAAGGACATCACTAACGCACACTTGAGGACACCCCATCCGCTTCGCAGTGAATTCTGACAACTTTTCCCTGGCAGCGCATTGTCTGTGACATTTGAACTCAAAGTAAGTTTGATCACTGAACAAAATCCACAGGCAAAAGTGAAGGATCAACGGGTTGGTCAGAAAGAAAGCCTGCTTGTTTCTTCCCAGAAGCGACTCAATATTGAGAACTTTCCCCAACTTTCGGACGAAATGGACAGTCCCGAGGAATTCCTGAAGGGTCAGATGCGGCCAGTTGATTCGAATATCAACCTCGGGGTCAGTCGTGGGACCAATGTCCTGATCTCCAATGACTAAACCAGCAGCAAAACCATGCTCTCCGATGACGTCAGTGACTTGTTTTCTCTTCATCAAAGTTTTACCGGAGGTCATGGTCTCCCAGGCGAGCACACCCAACTTTTTCATTTCTTTCTGACAACTCTTTCTGTCAAACGTTTTGCTTTGTCGGCTCAAAAACTTTGTGTACAGACATTCCACCATCTTGGCAAAAATTTCACCCGTGCACATTCCACTACCTGCACCTGATCCTGAAAGATCCACCCTGGCATCTTCATTGACAAGAACACACATAAACGCCAGGAGAATCGGGTTCCTGCTCAGAGACATACCCTCTCTAAAATCTGAAGGGTTGTAGGTCAGGACCGCTTCCACCATAGCTGAGTCCTTGAGGACTGTTTCGGCAAACTTTCTTGCTTCTGTCTCTGCAAACCCATCCACCTTGATCACCGTGTCAAAATGCTGCCTGATTTCCCTGATTGTGTGTGGCCTGGATGTGGCAAACAGACTGCAATCCAACAGCTTGTTGCGCAGAATGATTCTCTTGACGTCTTCGTTGTGACCCAGGGGATTCTCAAGACCAAGTTCTTGCTCATCAAGCCCATCCAAGATCAGCAAGCAACGACTGCCGAAGGCGACCAAAATTTCTTTCAACTTGGCTTCGTTGATCCCTCGTTCCTTCAACCATTCATTTTGCTCCAGTATCATCATTTCAACTTCATTCTTTGGGTCCACAGATCTCAGGTTCAACAACAAAACCAAACTGAATTCGGTGGAATAACCTTGAGCCCAATCATCAACAATCTTTTTGGCCAATGTTGTTTTCCCAACCCCAGGGTCTCCCTTGCACAAGACTTTTATTGCCCCAAATTTCGACAGCACACCTTCCCCCTGGTTTGTCGTAATGAGGCTTTTTTCTTCTTCCCTTTTGCCTGAGTTACTCTGAGGCTGTCTGCGCGGCCAGCGAAACAAGGATGCACAGCAGCCGCCGTTGGTTGGGCTGGGAGATGCATCTGGAGTTGCACTTGCCTGAACATCTGAAACAGGACACGCGACAAGTTCTGCCTGTTCAACTGGTCTACCTGACAAGACTTCGCTGTAGTGCCTGATCTGTTCCTTTTCTGCCACCCCAGTTGGTGTGGCTTTGCTGTAAAATAGAGTTGGTTCGACGTAGAGGCCTTCAATGTCGACGAGGTATTGCTGATTCCAGGGCGCCACGTTGATTTTGGTCTGGTTTCTTGTCTGCTTGCGGAATTCCTTTGTCAGTTCGTGGAACTCTCCTTCTGTCACTAAAAAGAAAATTGTCAGTGTGTCTTGATCAAGAGCTTCGCTGCGTGCACAGCGACCCCCTTTCAATCCCTCTGTGAAGATCCCCCTCCTCCGCAGCCAATTTTCCTGGAGGAGGGAGGTTGACGCAGGTTCCGTGTGAGTGGGAGGGAGTGATGTTCGTCAAAGGTCAAAACAGCACCAACCTGCGGAGCGATGTTGTGTCCTGAAGCTCTGTGGGCGAGGAGCGGCATCTTTGACCACGCCCAAGATTTCCTCCACTCGGACGGGGTCCACAAGACCTTCGTCTGCAGCTTCATAGAGGAAACCCGCCAGCGTCTGCAAGTGTTCTCACAAAGGTTCTTCCACTGTCGAAACGAACAGTTTTATAGGGGCAGAAAAAAGTGACAACAAAACAAACGAAGTGTTGACGAGAGGCCTTCTGATAATGTCTGAGTTTTTGTCACTCACCTTGCAGTCGTTTCGCCCGTAGTTAATGTTCCTCCAGTGGATTAAAATCTCCCTTTTGAAGGCATGTAAGTCGTGTTGGTGGTCTTCTTTCAAACTTTTCAGTTTAGACGCCGGAATATCCAAGAACTTTCCCGCTATTGACTCCGTGTCCTGGGCTGAGATGTCCAAAGCCAGATCGAAGATTTGTTTGTCGGACACTCTGGCGTCTGGAGCCGTCGTCATGTTGGAATTTCACACTGCAGGAGTCAAAATTCAGTTTGTACTGTTTAACTCGTGCATGCTCGTGTTGGACCCCGACTGCATGTGGAAATGTGTCTGACCAAAGTGTTGTCGAGTCGAAAGTGTTCGCGTTTGTGCTTTCAGAACGTCAGCGATATCGTCCGCGCATCGTGAATCAGCAACTGCATGTTTGATTGCAAGCACGAGACAATGAAGATCAAACGATTGGTCGAATTTTAATCAACAAATTACATTGATCCCTCCCTCGATCCAGTCACCATTCTGGCTTGTTGTGGAAAATCTGAGCATCAGAGACTGCAGACTAGGGTGCAATGACTCCTGCGATATCGAATTGTGTTGTTCCCCTGCAGTTGGTGGGGTTAAAGTTTGTTTGGATTTTGTGAGACAAGATTCAGAAGACTACTGGGCAAGACAAAGGTGCAAAACCGAAAATCTGATTCCACCACCAAACTTGTATCTGCTCTTTGACCAAGTCTCAGAGTTGCACGCATTTTCTGTCAACTTTCTGGACGAAATATTTGGTGCGTGCATGCCGAATGTTAGATCTTATCTGACTGTCAACCAAAAACGTGCCTTAACTCTTCGTCAATGATTTTAACGTGACACGACAGGAGTACTTACCTTGAGAACGCAATAGAATACCCCATCGACCTGCTGCTTCGAAAGGATCTTTCAGACGAAAACCAATCGCAGAACATATTTACGTAAGGCAGTGAATGGTTGTATTTTTCCAACTCACAGCACATTCCAAGGTGACCAGACGCAACTGGCGATTATCAGACGCCTTCGGTATATCTGTCCACTCCAGTCACAAATGTGACAGGCGCGTAAATCAGTGATTAGATTCCAACTGGATCTTTCAACAGATACGGAGATGACGCATCATTAAGACAACGCACGAGACGTAGGATTGCCGAAAAATGAAAAATAGAAATACCGGTGTGTACGAAATGGTGTCGTTTGTGACCGAACGAAGTTTCGCAGAACTTCCCAATACATGTCTGAAGTTGGTACTGACACAAGCTGCTTCATGATGTGGTACCCAAACAGCTTCTGATAAAGCCTCAGAGGCAACGAAAAAACAGCGTGCTCAGACCCCTCCACTTGGGCTTGAGGAAGAACAAAGAACGAACATTGCAACTCAATCCCGAGTGAGACTTGAGGACTTCAGCTACAACTTGTCCTGTCAGCCCTGAAGCATTTGCAGAACTTCGGGACACCAGGGAGTGAGGTCGAACAGTGACGACCCCAACACAACAGTAGTAGTTGGGGATGTTCTGCTGCAAACGCACAGAAACAAAGCTCTGTGACCCGAACAAGCAGAGCCCCAAAGATTTGCGCGACTGAGGTTCAAATTGGTGACACCCACAAAAATCAAGTAACTTCACAAGACAAAGTTCTATGCCACTAGATTGTGACAAAAATTTCTGCGTGCTTCAACAAGCTCTGTGTCACAACTCAACGAAAACTGTCGATTGAAAGCGATCCCAGAAGCCACAACCCTTTTGTGCACGGAAGCAAAATATTTCTTGCCTTTAAAAATTTGGACTCGACAGTCTGATATTCTATTGGCATGTGCATGAAAAAATGAGATTCAGTTGCTCAAATTTATTTTCAACAATGAACATGCAACATTCAGAACAAATACTTCTGATCATTGTGCAGTTGCCCAAAAAATTACTGTCTGTCCGAGTGTCGTTCTGTAAACCACAAATCACCTGTCCAGGTCAAATCGAGATGTCAGACAAAGATCTACGTCGCAAAGAAATCAAGGACAGATTCGGTTTCAGGAACTCGTTTCCACATCTTCAACATCCTTCCTGTGACAAATCGAGTGCACAGAGTGATGTTTCGCTTTTTCAGCTGAAGCACAGCGTCCTCGACACCTTTCTCGCGCAAAGGGCCTTGACAACCCGAAGATTTTGGAAGCGTCAACAGGTCCAAGTACTTGACCTTGGGCAAGCTTCTCCTGGTTGTGTCTTGCTCCAGGACATCGGCAAGTGCACGGATGGCTTCGTCCCACTTGCCTTCAACGCACACAATCTTCAGATTTGGCCACGGAGTGGCGAGGGCTTGTTGCACCTGAGTGAAGTGAAGACTGAGCCTTTCCACTTGACTCGTCTGTCCCGAACGCACTTCGTCAGCAGAAGCCTGCTGATCCGTCCCCCGGATGTCAAGACTCTGACGTCCGCCCCATTGACCTGACGTGTCTGATTCCTGCCTGTCCTGGGTCACATCTTGTGGCTCAAATAGGTTCTCGCGGCGCATGATCCATTCTTTGACCACACAGTTCTCTGTGTCGGAGTCCTGCGTGCTGTGGCTCAAGCGAACAGTCGTCAATTTGGGAAAGTTTTTGTCTTCGAAGGGTTTCCCGACGTGCAAGATTGCCATGAGGCTGTCGATGTCGTGGCGCGACTTCTTGTCGTCACAAGCAAACCGCAGGCCCGACAATTCGGCCCACAGAAGAGCGCAGAACGAGGCAAGGAAAGGCTGATCCAAACAGAAATGTGCCAGGCTGAGCTTCGTGAGGTGTCGAAGACAGTTGACCCGAGGAAGCCACGACTTCGGCAGATCTGTGTTGCTGAGCATGTCAAGCGACAGGTGAGTGAGCTCGGAGCTTTCTGCTGACTTCAACAGCGCCTTCAGAGTGACTCCGTCAGGACAAACGTGCAGGCGTTTCACTTGCTTCATGTTCAGAGCTTGGTTCTCGGAACGTTCATCTTTGAACCACCAGCTGACAAAGTGGATGTTGAGACGACGACCTGCCCGGTGCCCTTTGTCAATGAGCCTGTTGACCAGCTGCATGTTCTGCTGCGTGCTCGCCAGCTTCGCGAGGTTCACAAGGAGAGCATCGCTCTCATACCCGTGACTCAGCAACTGCGAGGGAAGCAAATGAAACCCGAAGGAAACCGTTTTCAGCGTTGTTAGCTTCATTGCTGCTTCCAGAATTGGAAACATGCTGTCGTCTGGCAGCACCAAATGTTGTGGCGCCCAAGAAGAAACAACATCGAAACAAAACTTGTTGTGTTCTGCAAGCGCTTTCAGTGTGAATGGTTCACCTCCGTCGCCACTGCTGACTGCGTAGATTGTCCTGAGAAGGTCAGCTGTGAACGAAACTAATGTGTTGCGAGCACCGAGCCTTGCGTCAGTTTGAAAGTACTCGCTGCAGCTCTCTGTGTCAAGGAACCAGAGACTGAATTTCAGAAACAATGGGTTCGTCAGAAAGACAGGATTCAGGCCGAAGTCTTTGCTCAACAGGCTGTCACGAACACAGTGCCCCTCAGTCAGCATCCTGACAAAGTGATATGAAGCCAGAAATTCCTGGATGGTTCTGTGAGCCCAAGTTACCACAATGTCAAAATCTTTAGTCGTCTCCCCGAAATCTTCATCTCCAACCAGGAGCCCGATGTCGAAAGCATTTTGACCCACATTTTCAAGAACGACGACCTTCAAAAACTCGGTGTGTCCGGAAAGCAACGTTTCCAGTGCGAGCTTCCCCAGTCGCTTGAACACGTCGAGAAATTTGTCAGGAGCTGCTTGTTCTGCACTTTCCTCCAGCCGCAACTTGTACTTCTTGTACAAACATCGAATCATTCGTGAATAGATCTCACCGACTGAAATGCGTGGCTGAGACAAGTCAAGGTCGGTCTCTTCATTCACCAAAATGCACAAAAATGACAGCAGAATTGGACACTTGTGCAAAGGTTGGTGTTCTCTTGCTGAAGATCTGTTGAACGCAAGAACAGCTTTCACTTTGGACGGGTCATCCAACAGTTTGCTGGCGAACTTTTTGGCTTGCTTTTGCGAAAAACCTTCTACTTGAGCCATTGTGTCAAAGTGACAGGACAAAACATCTTTGATGACATGAGGCCTGGATGTGAGGAGCACATTGCAATTGCTGAGCTTGTTGCCCTGGATCAGCTCCATCACATCTGCATTGCTCCCGTCAACGCACTCATCAAGTCCGTCCAGAATCAAGAGACATTTTTCGCCGAAAGTCTCCAGGAGCGCAGAAATTACGTCTTCACCAGCTGACAGCCCGTCCACAACCATGTGCTGAAGCCACTTGTTCTGCTGAGCTATAACTTTCTCCAAACTGTCCCCGGGTCTGGCAAATTTGAGTTGCAAAAAGAACACCAAAGAAAAATTGTTGAACTTTCCCTTCGACCAGTCAAACGCTATCCTTTTCGCAAGGGTCGTTTTTCCCATTCCAGCGTCTCCTTTGGCAAGAACTGTTTCACTGGAGACCACGTCATCCACCAACCTCGCACCTGTCTTCGTGAAAAGTTCCGTGTAGTCCTTGACAGGCTTGGAATAGCCAGATTTCGATCCACTTTTCTTCTCCATGGTCAAGTCTGTGTACAGGTCGTCCATCGCCGCCATCCTGCCTTTCATCCAGGGCGCAACGTTGATTTTGATGTTTCTTCTCAGGTGCTCTTGACATCGGAGGGCTATTTTCCGGAACTGCTCCTCCGTCACTAAAAAGGAGAAGAAACGAACCAGTGATACAGCGCAACATTACGCAATTTCTGTGGTGGACATGAAATGTTTTGGTGTTCAAATTTCGATCAAAGAAGAAAGAAGGGCTGCAGACTCAAGAGTTGACTCCAAAATTTGAGGACTCAACAAATTCTCTTCAAAACCCTCAAACCAAGGCACTGACACAAAATTACTCAAGAGTCCAGGTATTTGATGAAAGAGCTTGCCTTCAATCGCAGACTTTCTTGCGGAAGATTCACCGCTGACCCCTGAATGTGCACCAAGAGCCTGGTCCCGGCTGATCCCCAGGATCTGTTGCACCTTATCCGCGTTCACGTAGCCCTCATCCGCTGCGGCGAACAGCAGGCCCGCCAACACCTGCAACACGTGGTTACACCTCAAATCCCTGTGCGTGTTTGTTGTGTACGCTTGTCATCAAAAAGTTCTTGTCTGTCCGTGTCATGACTGTTGTGGTGTAGATGAATACATCACACAGGAGTCTGATTGCCCTGTACGAACATCCGGACAGCCAGATTTTGCTTCACATACACTCCTGGCATCTTGATTTTGGAAACCAGCAGTGACAATCTCTCCGTCAATGCAATCTCCTACGAGGCATGCTTTTTATATGACCGATCCACTCAAATTTTTCACCGATACTGAAATATTTCATCACTGATCTCCTTACATTCTCAATATGCAGTACATGATCTACCAAAATACCAAAAAATTGCTCAGAATTATAAAGTAAAGCATGAAAAAAAGAGCTTCAAAGATTGCATTTTTGTGTGGCAGAACTATTTCATATT
>JAAUXT010126940.1_pt1 | contig 15759 bp, 12 predicted proteins | sample 7278171 | NCBI WGS metagenome assembly JAAUXT01 (sample SAMN14350112, study PRJNA611818) | marine sediment metagenome | isolation source: surface marine sediment (1.8m) | place: French Polynesia: Moorea | collected 2018-08 | reverse complement strand
CCCCCGGTTAGACCCGCTTTACACATACGGACAGATGGACATACAGACTGATGGTGATTACATTAAGCGTGTGGTACACGGCCCTTCGGGCGACCACACGCTTAAAAACTGGTGAGCCAGCTGGCAGAACAGGGAAAGACAACCAGCATCAGGAGCTGACTCCATCCAAACCGCAGTTGGCAAACTGCAAATACAGAGGTGGTGAGCATGCAACGACTCCCATCGCACTGAAAGAGACGACTGAGAAAGACGGCGGGCACGAGACGACGCAGCGCAGCTCACCCGGCGCCGCCGCCTCCTGCTCGCTCAGCGCCTCGAGTCGCGCCTTCTCCGCCACCGCCTGCTCCGCCGCCGCGATGTACTCCGCCCAGAACTCGGCCTCGTCGAACGGCTCCATGCAGCAGATGGCGAAGCAGCAGATGCCGATGGCGATGCAGGGCACGGTGAATATCATGACGGCGAGCCAGCCCGCCTCGTCGTACAGGTGCTGCGTGCCGACACAGTGCGCAGTGAGCGAGATACAGGTGCGAGATGGGTGACGGTGATGTCAGTGTTTGTGGGCGGGTGGAGGAGGAGTGGGAGGAGGGGAGCATCGCAGTCAATGTCAGTGCGCCTGTGTCAGGTGAGTGAAGAGGGCTGTGTGCTTTTGAGAATGTATGTGCACGACGGCCTGCGCTGGGTGCAGATACCATGACACGTCAGTGTGTGTCTGTGTGCGCGTGATGAAAACCCGTCCAAATTCCATTGAACTGTTCTTGCAATTCTTTTGGCGGCCCAACAAGCAAGACAGCTAACAGGCGTTGTTTTGACACAACTGAACGTGACCAAAAACTGCTTTTGTCCTGAAGCAGAAAACCTGATTGTTGCTGAGAAACACGATTCTCACAAATGTTACTGGGGCCCTTGACTGAAGCGCGAAAGATACCTGATCAATTCGTATATTTTCGTCCGAGACAGTGTGTGAGACCAAACCGGAACACTGAACAGCAACATGCGGAAGACTTTCTCCGAACGTCGTATTTGCGTCACCCCTCTTGTAAATGTGGACACCAACCACAGCATTGGAAATTTCTCAACGAAGAAAGATCAATCCTGAATCAAATGCAAGAATTTGCAGTGCAACTAAATTCGATGAATGATGCGCAAAAGCCGGTGTCTGCGCAAGAGGCGTGCTGCAGAAACCCCACCCCTGACACACATACACCTCACGTGTAAATCACTTACTCTCCACATGTCGAATAACGCCTGGACAACCAGAGAAAGAAGACAGAGGTCATGAGCGCGCACAAGACGATATCGACAATTCATGTTTACGAGATTTTTATGCCCAAACTGCAAAAGACTCGAAGAATTAATTCAGACGCAGACAAAGAGCAGCACGAAAGTGGATCAAGAAGACACCTGAAAGAAGTGAGTCCAATTTCATGCAAACATTCACTGACGGTACCTTGAACTCTTCCTGCAAATGAGACAGGTTTTCGATTGAAAAAAAAGACAGAAAGTTTCTCAACACAAACATGTACTCGCAAGATCAAAACAGTTTTTCTCGGACTTCAGCACCCAATGGCCCTAGATTCCAACACCAATTTAAACACGTTTATTGCTCCCACCTCGTTTCGTCCGTTCTTGTGGTTTCGAAATTGACAAAACAGCGCAGCGCTGCTTTGCACCTGATGATTCTGGTGCTCACAATTGAACCGACATCAACTTTTCTTTTCGGGGGTCAGCAATGGAACATCGAGACTTGCTCTGGATCCACACACCAAGAACTGTTTGAATGCCGCAAGACAGCAAAGTAGTAATGCCAGTTTTCTTGCTTCCCCGTTGTCTGTGTTGAATATTTGCGCTTTGCCTCTCGAGGTGCCCAACGAAATTGTACTTACATACATAGTGGTGAAGACATCCCACCCGACACGCTGGATCCGCTTGAAGAAGCCCGTGCCTCCGTACACGGGCGCCGTGCCGTTCACGACCGACTCGAGGAACTCGGAGACGGTGAGCAGGTTGGCGTGCTCCATGCCGAACGGCGGCCAGAAGTAGTACTGCGTGTGTGGGTCGAGCACCATGATCTGCGGCGGGTCGATGTACCACATCGCGATCTGGTTCACAGACTCGTTGTCGCCCATCCACAGGAACTGGAAGTTGCTGCGAGCAAAAACATTGGCACAATGTATGAAGGAAAGAGTCGGCCTCGGCGTGGTTGGGTGGGACTGTAGGGAGCAGCGAAGGGGATCCGAGGGAGGAGTTTCAGAGCAAACTCGGTCTGAACATATGTTGCCTTGGTTTCTTCCAGGGGAGAGGGGTCTGAGGGACCCACAGTATCAAAGACAACTTTGTTTCACCAGATTTTGCCCAAGTTCCATTTCTCCACGGGTGGGCGTGTCTCATTGTTCTGGCTTGACAGGAAACTTGCCAAATTTTGCCAAAAAATGCTGTTTTGCAAGGGAAAAGGGGAGGCGTCCGTCCTTGGCTTCCTGCAGGCTGCAGCGCGACAACAAACAACAACAACGCCGAGGAAATTTCGCATTCGGCGCGTGGAAACAAATGAGAAGCAGTGCTCAAGGCAACTGCAGTGCGAAGTCCTTTGCCGGTAATGTTGCCGATTCTTCCTCATCCTCCTTGTCTTCCATGGGGGGAGGGGTCCAGGGGCAGGGGGGTTTGGGGGCAGGGGGTTTGGGGAGGGGGAGGGGGTTAGGGGGGAGGGGGCAGGGGACATTTCATCCACCTTGCTATGTACTGCACTACCACATGGTGCTTCGTCCTTGAGGGACTTCGCACAATGAGAGGCTTTTCTGAAGGAGAAAAGTGCACACGAGGCATTGTCTGAGAACAAAACAAAGACATTTCCCCTCTTTCGTGCAAGTTTAGATTGTCTCTCAACAAGCTAACTTTTGCGCAATTTAGTTTTCCCAGTGGAGGGTTGTGGTTTGGCGGCAAGATGAGAAACGCATAAATGCTTACTTGTGGAATCTTTCTCGATGCTGTGTGGCCAGTATTCTACCCATCTCCTTGAATCTGAAAGAATCAACAGCAACAACATCGTAACCAACAAAGGAGCCAGAAAATTTGACACACATTCTCCAACATCAGTTGTAAGTAACTTCGTCTCAATTTTCCAATTAGCCAAGAAGCACCTGTTCATCTGTTCACTGGAATCCGCTGCGGCGGCTTGAAATGAACTCAGCAAGAAAGAATTTTCTGCGGAATTTCTCGAGAAAAGAAATATCCACCGAACCAAAGCAAAAACAGAGAGCAGTCAGTTGTGTTCTGAAGCTGTATTTCAGAGAAAGTGTGCGGTCTTCCACAAGAACCTTGTAAATGACGCCAACGAGGACGCACCAGCACATTGGCGGTTTGCAATCACAACGTGTGCGTCTGTGTTGTGTGTGCACAGCCAGAAAACTCGCCCCATGAGAAGGAGAGTATAGTTCCCAAAATACGCCGCACTAATTAACAACAAAATTACCCTTTCTCAAAAATACCATTTCAAAGTATCAGTTCTCTCGGCACGTACTGCCTTGGTCTATGAGCTTTCAAAATGTATTTGATTTGTGCCTAATACCTCATTGAAAATATTTACGATCCACCCACGACATCGAAAAAGCCACGAAGTGCCAGGCGATTGTCATACCCGACTCGCAATTCTTGGTTAATCTTGTTTGGCGAGTCAATTCGGAAGCAAAGTTTTTTGCATTTTTGACATTCCTACAATTTCGGTCGAAACAATAGCAAACAACAAATACAGCAAACAAGCAAAAAGAGTCTTGGGCGTTTTCCATTGTGAAAGGACTACCAATTTTTTCCTGACGTTTTCGGTTCACACGATCCACAATCCGAACACATTTTCGAGCCTTCCGACCAATCTTTCAAATGGTCAGCGCAAGATAAAGCAAATTTTGTGTCGGGATAAGCAGGCCCGACAAGCAGACACAGGCCAATTGTGCCAGTGCAATTTTCCTTCACCTGACCGCGCACCAAGTTGCTGCTTCGCCCGTCAAGATTCGGCACTGAACTCGAACTGAGAACGACATTCAGTTGTTTGTTTTACATGCCAATTTTTCAAACACTTTGCCTGGATTCCAAGCATTTTTCGTTGTTGGCCTCACTTTGTTTGCACAAAATAGCAGAACTTAAACGGCGATTCTAACCGTTTGGGGGTGGGTCGGGCTGGGGTCCCATGACACAACAAATGTTGAGACAATACTTTCGTTGGAGAGAAGTCCTCGTGGCAAGAACACATTTAGGATCTGGTGATTGAGGAATATTTTGGGGATGGGAGGGGGAGTGGGGGGTCCTGATGGTATGAAAATTCAAAAGAAATCTGTTTTTCCACAAAAAGTCTGGAAATTTTCATTGGGGCGAAGCTGGCCAAAAAGAACTCCGTGGGAAATGAAAATTCACGTCTTTCCTGAAAATGACACTTTTGGGGTCAGAACAAAAGATTAAAGATCAACTTGCCCGCGGCCGAGAAACAAAACGAGAAGTTGAAAAACAGCGAAAACATTCATTCGTTCACCCCCAAACCAACTTGTGCTGGTTTCCAGTTGGTTTACCCTGAAAGAAATACCACCGGAGCAAACCAACCCAGTTGCTTTACCCCCTGACCTCCACAAACCAACTCACGTTGGTTTGAAGCTGGTATTTTTGACCAGGGGCAACCACCTAACACAAGTTGGTTACCCCCTGTTAACCAACCTGGTTTCAATCCTTGGCCCACGGCTAACGGTTGGCTGAGAAAATGTCGGGAAAAGGAACCAAGAAGGTTCATCCTTTCACGGTCCAAGCAATGTCAGGATATCTGACAACGAAACAGATTTTTGGAGTGTTCTTTTTGTCAACAAGAGGAAACCAAAGGACACGAATGGGTCTTGTTGACATTTTTGAGAATTTTGAAAACAAAAGTGTGCTTTGCATCTCCCCCAACCCGCCGAAAAGTTCCACTTCTTACTGGGGCATCGATGACTTTGTTGCTCAGGAGGTTGATCACAGCAAGTACCCTTGGGCTTCGGTCCCTGGCACTTTGTCCTGTCCATCTCCACTGAGGGTCAGGGGGACAAACCAGTAGATTAATGGTGTGCTGTCTAGTTGATGAGAACAACTTGCCCAGTTCAATCTTTTGGCTCGAAATTCTGGCAAAAGTCCACCTCAAATTTTTGGTGACTTCAGCCGAAATTTCGCTGGTTGTTTTCGAGAGATCGTCACCAAAATTGTGACACAGGTTGTCTGACTTGTGGCTCTGTCTGAAAAGGTTGGTGTGTCCAAAACTTTGTCAATTGTTTGTGAATTTCCTTTCTCCTGTTTTCAGATGTTTCTCATCTGATTGGGAATCCTGAGTTTTGTTTGAAACCCGGCACAAAAATGCTTTTGGAAAATTCTTGATGATTTGATCGTGTCACGTCCTCATAAAAATCAAAACACTGCAACTACTTTCATTGGTGCCAATGCATTTGCAGAGCAGTGGGAAGCGGAACTGGCCAAAGTTGGCACTGTTGTATTTTTCGGGGTTTACGAAACAGCAACGGAGGAAAAGAGCGCTCTTGGCACCGCAGTCGAGGGCCTGCCATACCCTCCAAGCATGCTTGCTGCATGTTCAGTCCGACAACGACTTCATCGGTGCGATCAGTGAGTACTTTCGCTCGCCTGTGGAGTTCTGGTGTTGCAAGCGCTTCTCATTCACAACAACAATTTTAGTCTGAAGACCAAGTCTACGTGGCTCGGACGTGGGATTTACATGCATTAGCCCTCAACGTGTAACACACACCAACATGTTTGTGCTTCTTTCAACCCGTGGCCAAACACCTGTCCAAAGACGGTGAAGTGTGTACGGACAGTCAACCTTACAACCTGTGCTTCAGAAAAAAGTTCCATCTGCGTTGGGATAAGGACACGGAGGAAATGATGGAGGTGTGGACAGCACATGTCACACATTGGCGCAAACTTGACACGGTTCTACTCTGCCTGTGCTGGTTGGGATTGTTACAGGCAGGGACGGTCGTGTACGTGAAAGAGACAGGAGAAGACCCCGAGGGGAGGACTTCGACAGAAGGACAGCCATCTCCAGCCATGATAGGAGAGACACCACCCAAGTGCATGTACTCCTTTGTTGTCAATGAACTGGATTCATCAAAGTGTCCCATGCTGTTTCAAAACATGCCATCAATGCAGGTAAGGCGACAAACATCACACAAACTGCGAAAGGTCCAGCTTCAAACTGGACCTGTGTGTTCTTCACACCACAAAAAAACCGAAGTCCAACAGTAACAGCACGGCGGTAATCTGCTTCAACAAGAACGCTTGCAGTTTTAATTCCCTCTGTTGGAAGCCACAGTTGGGGGGGACCAGGAAGTTTGTGCTGTGAGGGGAAATTCCAAAACAAAAACTCGTCTTGTCGGATAAAATTTTTGAAAAAAAAAGGTCCACGGAGAAAGTGGGTCTGGACGGATGGAGTGTGCAGTTGGTGTGTGTAAAAGTTCAATTCGAAACAAAATCGCAAAATAAAGACACTTCGTCAAACACATCTCTCGCCGAAAACCCTGGAATGCTTTGTTCGCTGGAAGTCCACATAAACTTTCGAAAAGCGAACAAAGGATCACTCAGGAAGCGAAAATTTGAGGAGGAACCTTTCGTTCCACAAAACACTCAAACGACAGGGTCGTGCCAGAAATGTTTCCGCCCACTGTGAAGTGAAAATTTTTGCCAACAAAACAATCGAGCTTTTTCCCTTCAAACAAAGTACGAGGCAGAAAATTTAAGTACCCGATCAGTCCCGATATTTATTGATTGGGTGCAAATTGTCACTGCAGTTTGTTGGATCTTAAGAGTATCATCGATCTTCACTGACCTTTCGTCAGAGATCTCATGTGAGATCCAAGTGATCTCAGTGACCTGAGGGAATTGTGACATCTCAGTCTGGTCTCCTGTTCTTGTGGCAACAATATTATAAAAGTTCACTGTAATTTTTGCAAGTTTTGTTCACAAGCAGTTTGGGTCTGTTGTTGTTCTTGTTGAATCCTACTTTCTATTCAGGACAGGGAAAAAGACAATGAGAATTACTTGCAATATAATCTTGACACATCTTGTTCTGTTTGCTTATGTTTGAAACCTTTTTTCACACAAACAAGAAAAATTTGAAACATTTCAACACCGTAAATATTGCTTTGTTCCTGTTGTTTCATTGAACAAAATTTTCAGGTGTGAAAAAATGAACACGAATCTGGAACTTAAATGTCCTGCCTCGTAAAACACAACAAAGTCCTTTGGAACGGTCTTGCAACACCGATCAATTCAGTTTTCAATACCACAGGCAGCGACAACAGAACCAAGGCTTGATTTTTGTCGTGCAGAACGAAGAGCCGACAGGTCGGCGCCACGACGCGAGCTCGGGCGCCGCCGCTGTGGACGTGCTCACCAAACGCATCGCCACGCTCGAAGGGAAGCTGACGCAGGAAATGGAACACAACGCCAACCTGCGCTCCAGCCTGGACGAACACAACAAACTGCTGCGCCGCGCAGAGAAAACCCTCTCAACGCAGAGCGTCAACCTCACCAACCTCGTCCTCAACATGCACGACCTCAAACACAAGCTCAACAAGCAGAAGAACGTCTGGAGAAACATGGATAATAAATTATCAGGTGAGTGCACACGGCATTGAGTTTCAGAACTACGAGGTGGCTTGAACAGGTAGACAAATATTGGACCCTTGTGGCACATACATTGAGCGCACGGTAATGCATCACAAACGCCTTTTAATCTCAGACTTAACAAGGTGAAGGTACCAAGGCTCAGCAAGGAAGGTTACTCAATCTGAACTTTTCGGAAATTGTCTTTTCCATCTTTTCACTGACAACATAATATCAGGAAGCCGGGACCTTTGATTTTCCCAGTGAGTTTCTGTGGAATTTAGGCTGCAAACATTCTCTTGGAAACAATCGTCGCATCACACAAGTGCAATCCAGCCTCTGTGTTGTCGTGCAATGAATAACAAAACATCTGCGAAATCGTACAAATCTTACAACAATTCCAAGACTTATGGGTACAACAGTGGGCTGTGTAATACATATGTAAACGTCTGGTCTGATATGAATACAATGCACTTCATCTACAGAAGCGCCAGACGAAACGAAAAGTATCCAACTTCCTCAGAAGTAAAGGAACAAAGTTTTGCGTGTACCCTGCCATCAGGAACCACAGAAGAATCTCAACAAGGGAATTCCAATTTGAAGTGCCATGTTCGTCACCCATTTGAACTTTGTCGTCATGCACCAAATCAGCAAAGAGCAGAAAAGTTGAAAGAAGTCGAGATTATCCGCAAAAAGAATTTGTGGATGTCCTACAAAGCAGTGTCAAGTTCTTTCGTCCGGCTCGCCTTTTGCACCCAGATTGCACACTTGTGATTGTTGTCATCCCCACCAAGTGAGAAGCACCTATTTGGCCCATTTCCCCGGACTCCACGAACGAGGCCCAAATTCCATAGAAATGGAAAACACAGTACGGTACCACAGATTCAGGAGAAAGGATTTTGGGGCAGAGGTGCTGGGTTTGGAAGACCAAGCTGCAGATATTTGTGTTGGTTGAAAACAATTTGAAAGTGTGTTCAAACAAGAAGGATACGCCCAGAAAGCCCGCTGTTCCACATGCAGCCAGATTGTCCAAATCACTGAGTTTTTGTTTGTTTGGTTTTTTTTTCAGGAAAAGTCAGCCAAGATCATGTGACCTATACTTCTGAACATTTAACCATCCAGTTTAGCTGCAATGAAGTTCAGGAATACTTTTCAGTTGTTTCCAGACAGCCCATGCTTTCAAAATGGTCAGAAATGACATTTTCAGAATATACGATCACAGTCATGTGAATTACCTTTTTGGACACTTTTGAGTCATTTCCAGTTGACAAGAGGCCTTCAAAATGGCTAGAAATAGCGTTTGAAAGAAAAGAAAAATCCAATGGCTACCAAATTGTGTGACTTCCTTCCTTAAGATTGAAAGTTGTTGAGAGTAACTATATATGAATGATCCTTGAAAGTTCGGCTAAAATTGAAGCATTCCCTGATGAGTGGTAAATGAGCCCATGTTTGATGGCAATTTTGAAAATGCAAATTGAGTCGTGCGACCAAAATCGCAACACATTTTGAATCCCATGGATAACGGATAAACCACTGAGGTTCAGAGACAATAGCTCTACCCGTTAATTCTGAAAAGTTTCATCTGTGTCGCTGTCCAAATACAAAATGTGGTGAGCCAAGACAACAGTGACCGAAAGAATCCTTTTCAGGCGTGATGCTGGACGTGGCAGAAGTTCACAACAAGATCGAACAGGTGCAGAAGCCCGACGTGGACCTCGGAGACAAAACCATCCCTGTGATCGCGGTGTCCGACAACGTGCACTGCCCCAACATTCCGCCCAACGCCACCCAGTACATCGGTTCGTTCCTTCTTTTGTCGTTCGAAATTCAAATCAAACTGGATCACACAGACAGCAACACCAAAGAAACAGTCGTGTCCAAGTTTCACACAAAATCAACTCTTGTTTCCCTTTCAAAGCGAAAAACCCAGTTCTTTGAACGCATCATCACAGTGCCTTTTCTTGCAAAAAAATCTTTGTGATGTTTCCAAAGAAACGCAACACTCAAGAAAAATGTGTTTATCGCTGAACGTGAAACTTGAAGGCCTCACACCTGTACGATTCCGTACACGAGAAATGCTTCAGTGACAGCTGTGTGCACGGATATCTGCGCTCAGATAACTGCACGACCACAAAGATAAGCTTAGTGCAGCTTCGTACAATGGCTGCGAACGTGACGGCATTCAGTGCCGCATTGCTTGTGCACTTGCGGTGAATTACGTCTGAACAACATCTCTGCTCCAACCCTCTTTCAAAGAAGGGTTCAGAACCATCTCGAATTCATTTTCCACAGTTCAACATCGCGTGCAAACACTACTCCAGAGCGTACGTACATCCACAGAACAAAATCTTTGCCACCAGGCCAGTCTCTTTTCCCGACGTGAACTAAACATCTCAATCAATCCTGGAAAAAATTGTTTGCCCTTCTCCACCCCACCTGCTCCTGCTCTCTCTCTCTCTCTCTCTCTCTCTCTCTCTCACACACACACACACAGAACACACGTACACATACACACTCGCGGAAGAAACACCGCACTGCTCACAACATTCCCAGGTCTCGTCTCTCGCACACAGACTGCGGTCGGCTGTACGACACGGGGCACCGCACAAGCGGCGTCTACTACGTGACGCTGCTCTACACCAACTGCCCGATCCCGGTCTACTGCGACATGGACACGCCCCCCGGCGGCTGGACGACCATCCTGCGCCGCACCGATGCCACGCTCTCTTTCCACCGCGGCTGGGGGGCCTACCGCAAGGGCTTCGGTGAGGTCACCAAGGACTTCTGGTTCGGCAACGACAACCTCTTCCTCATGACCAATCAAGGTTACTACGAGATGCGCGTGGACCTCTTCGACTTCTACGGGAGTCGCGTCTACGCCCAGTACAAGACGTTCAAGATTGACGGAGAGCGAGACAACTACAGACTGCACGTGGGGAACCACACGGGCACGGCTCCGGACGGCTTCAGCAGTCACGACGGCGTGGAGTTCAGCACTCCAGACAGGGACAACGACTACTGGCCTGACTACCACTGCGCACGCGAGTGGACGGCCGGCTGGTGGTTCAACAACTGCTGGTTTGTGTTTCTCACTGGACCCTACTACAACAGCACTGATGTGCAATCCAGAGGGATTTCCTGGAATGAGTGGAAACAAGAGCAGTTGATGCACATCGAAATGAAGATTCGGCCGTACTGAAATCAAGCCGCTGAGACCCGCCCGAGTCATTTGATTTCCAAAAAAGCCACTTCGCTGAGTCGACATCACAATCTTTCGTACCGATGTTCACAAGTTCACTGAGGGAAGTTGATCACTCCTGTTGGACGCTGCGCGCACTTCGTTCCGCGAGGTTTTTTGCAGCAGAAACGAGCAAAGAGGAAGATGCGCATCTGCACAACAGAACGAATCTTTCAGAACATTCTGCCCGTGAAGTCGAACTCCACTGGTGCTGGTTTACGTCTTCTCGTCTGAACAAGTGTGATATTTTGTCAAAATAAATAAGTCCCACTTATCAGACGATTGTATGCCGGACAAAATCGATACTCGACAGAGATAACATACAAGGGAGAATCCAGGCGCAGCTGAAGCTTCTTCCCAACATATTCGCCAGTCAGTCAGTTCACCCCGGTGCATTCTCTCACTTTTTCTGATTTCTTCTGCGGAGGTACCACTTAGCATTGTTGGAACAAAAGCATAGGACTTCCCAAGTGTAATTGTTTTGCACCAAGGCCCTTACAAACCGTATACACGGTCACTTTTTCTTCCAGTTCCCCAGATATTCTACCTTATTTACCCCTGAGTATCTTTACGCATCAGATGGCCCCGCGATACGAGTGCAAGTCATTAAGCTGACAAACAATCTCTTAGTTTCTGTTGGTGTACAGCCAATGTCAAAGAGGCAGTTTCCTTGACGCACATCAACGCCAGAATATCTGGATGATGAGCTCGCACCGAGCGCGCTGCGGAACCTGCCCAACTCTCAAGTATTTATTCCGCTGTTTTATGCACTGCCATCACCTCACCGCAAGCAAATTCGACTCGGTGCAAACGACGAAGTCTTCCCACTGAGCGAGACTCTCTTCCATGACAAATCCTTTCCAAACCAAATCCTCGACAAAAACACACGAAATTCTTCGCAGACAGACACACACAGAATTGACTGACAGCACGCTGTCACGAAAGAGTTTACAATTCGTTGTTCCGCCACTGTCTTTCGCACCTTCACAACAAGCACACCACGCAGACGATGAACGTACCGGTATGTGTGCACTTACCTTTCGTGTTTTGCCTCCTGGATTCGTTCCTTGTCGTCAACGATGAACATGCAGAGTTTCTTCTTCAGTTCGCTCATCTCATTCAGCGCTCCGCCCGTGACCTTGGGGAACGCCTCGTACAACTCTCCGTTTATCCAGTTGTCAAGCAACAGCTTGGTGACTCCATGGTCAGGTTCTGAACACACAAAAAACACGCATTTTGTCTTTCGCAAGTGAATCAGCAAGACAAGCACTCACTCGGTACAGACGCAAAGAACCCAAAATTGATGCAAGCGGACAACCGCCATCACAATGTGACTTCTTGTGGACACTGACATCACTCAGCTGTGGATAGCCGACTGAAACCCTTGTACTTACGCAGATACTCGAAGTAGGTGTCGTCTTTGAAGACCAGGATCGACGGCTCGTAATGCGTGATGTAGTTCTGCAAAAAGATCGCTGACTTTCTTTCTGATCACACAAGATTTTCTCGAGGTAAGAGCTAACCACCTCAACCTTTCGCCAGACACTTTCTCGACAAGGGTTGTTCTTCAAACAGGTACAATGTGCAAATCTTTCACAAAGTCACGAATGCCTCCCTGGTGGAGGGATCTCACCTTCGGCAACACTTCTCTCTCGATCGCGTAGAAGTAGCTCAAAACTGCATACTTCTCTGCAATCGCCTTGTATTTTGACTGAAAACGAAACGAATTTACACTGTTGAAAATGGTAACAACACAACTATTCATCGCACCTTTCAGCTGAGGTTCGGTTGACAAACAGCGACTCTCCTCAATAACTCCACCCTCCACTGCTCCCCCCTTTCCAAAGAAACGTCTATCGAGTGGCTGAGGACACGTTGTCTGATAAACACACACTTTGCCCTCACCATCATGTCTCCGTCGGCGTCGAGAGGCCCCACAAACAAGTAGAACACTTGGTGACTGTGCTCGCTGCGGGCGTCGTGGAACTGACCTTTGTTGCTCAGAAACCGGATCTGCGGCCTGGGACAAAATCAGTGCAGGTTATTGGCACCCAATGCAACACTGTCAGCCTTATTTTGTACCGATTGCTCCAATTCGAACTATGTACGAATTTAAGTGGTGACAACGTTTGTCATTTCTGGTCTGAAACAGACAAATTCTGTCCTCACCCCAATGCTCTCTTCGCAAATTCGATGATGGCGTCTCTCGACCTGTCGCCCTTGTGCGTGTATTCTATGTCTCCCTGAACGCTGAAGAATGAAGTGTAAGAAAATGCACATTGGGCAAATTACCGTGTATTTTCCACTCACGTAACACAAGGAGACCAACAGTGCTTTTGGAAGAGAAGGAAGGTCATTCGGGTGAGCCAATTTTCATTCAACAAGACAAAATGTCTGTCTGTGGCAGTTCCGTCTTTCATATGCAGCCACAAACGCGAGTGCACAAAATTAAGGTTTTGATTCGGTGAAAGAAGACTTGTCAATCACACTGTTCTTCAGATGTCGCTGACAGAAGGTGAACTCACAACTTGATGGTCGGGAAGCCCCTGACATCGAACTCGGCAGCGATGTGCGTGTACTTGGTCGCGTCCACTTTGGCCACTTTGACCTGCGAGTTCTGCAGCGCGAGGTACACCTGATGGTACACCGGCTGCAGCCTTCTGCAGTGGCCACACCATGGCGCGTAAAACTGCGAAGAACGAAACTTTTTCATCAATTGATTGCCACAAAACGTGCGTCTTTTATTCACAAACAATTCGGTCCAATTTTAGCTCATTCCCTGCAAAGCGACTTGTTCACCACGGGAGAAACGAAATCGGTCCCACCCACGCACCCCTCCCAACACACCAGCCAAGAGAGACAAATGAGCACAACTCATATATTTCATCGAACGAAGCAAGATAAATTGTGCAGGATCATCCTGCGGCCCTGACATTCCCAGCAAATCGATGCCTTGAACTGATCACTGTGCAAAGAAGCTTTGCAGTGTTCGCGGTGGGCGTGGTAGATGCGACCCAGACAAATCACTGTCTGGAGAAGACTGTGCAAGGTAACCACACACTCTGCAGGAATGTCGCTGCGAGGGGCCACACGCGATCAGAAACACTTCAGCTGATAACTGGAACATTTTTGTTTTTCTTTGGTTTGTTCTTCAAGAACTTCCACCAAGTAACAGGTTATCTCTCGGTCCAGCTTTCCAACACGAACTTCACGCTCAAACAACACCCAAATGCAAAAGGCAGATTCAAAGGCTGTCTCGATCTCTCTTCCCAAGTGATACTTTGATCGGATCATATTTCTCGAAAACAAAGTCAGAACATAACGCAATCTGAAGCGTGGCCAATAAAACTTTGAGGCCGCTCGCTTCACAATGGGTACGAAATTCTCAGCTAATTGCTCAAAGTTTGGTCCGCACAAAACCAAAGAAAGAACAAAACAACCCCTCCTCCCAATAAAACGACAGAGACCAGGAAACTAATTTGTGCTGACAGGACCACATTTTGGTGGTGGACGTCAAATAATTTGTTTCGCGACACCATCGTCATTCTGCAGCTGCACGAATCTGGTCTGTGTCAAAAATAACCAGCTTTGCAGATCCAGCCAATGGCGTTTCACCAGATCAGCCGTATGCTAAGTCGGATTGCACGACCTATCCCTTATCCGTCGATTGTTGCAGTTGCTCAGGCAACCGCGAAGCAGCTCAGCTGTCAACTTGCAAATTCGAGGACACCAGTCTCATTTGCCGTGCCCCACAATAATCACGATAGTTTCAACGTGTGTCTCACCTCGATCAGCCACGGGTCATCTCCCCTCACTTCGGGGAAACTGAAAAGACAAAGCCGCAATTTGACAACTGGAACTTCGTTCGCCAGAAACGACAAGGAATAAAAGTCCACTCACAAACAAAGCCCTGTGAAGACTGCTTGCTCGAGCTGTTGATCATTGTCCAATCATTGGACAATTCCAGAGTCAGCTCCAATGGGCGCTTGCTGCAGGTCAAGGCAGATCCAATTTCACCCCCCCCCCCCAAACCCCGGGCCCCACAAGATCGCGCCGTCAGATGCAAACTCCCTTCTTACATTTGTCCAAATTTGCATCGTTCAAATCCCACAGGGATGCACGATCTCGTCAACCACATCTTGGATTCACGCTGACCAACAAAGGAGGGAACCAACACTGTCCACAGTCCACTCACCTGTCATCCAACTCCACCACTTGGGCAAGTGCCTGTACAGCACAGCACACTGCAATACGCATATATTCTTCACATCAAACACTGTAAAAGTTAAAGAATCCGTGAAAGATTCCAGAAGAAACAAACAGACACGTTCATTACCTGAAACTATTGTTTTAATCCAAAATTTGATATTTCGCTGCATCTCGGCTGCTGGTACCGGACTGTCCCGCATCAAATGGCGGTGCGCGCCTGCGATGAAGTGAATTGTTTCCATGACGCAAAGCACCGAAACTGCACGAACCATGGTTTTTCCAGCTGGTACTAGCAAATCGTTCACATTCACACAATCGCATCGCATTGGAAAACTGATTTTCCAGTGAATGTTGGTCCAATTCTTTTTCCCTCTCTCGGTTGTCGAGAATCCGAGAGTACAAAAAGAGCAGGGGCCTATTTCTCGAAAGAAGATGCGTGGAAATTTGCGTGTATCTCAGGGTTCAGATCCGTGTTTTTCTGGTTTTCACGCAAATTTCCACGCATCTCCGAGGGGGTGGTTTCTCAAAAAAAAAAGTCACGCATCTGAGCAAAAATTCACATATATTTGCACGCAATTTACGTGAGCTTTTTGTGCACGCAACTCCAAAATGTCACGCATGTCCCAGCTAATCAAAACTGACCTCTCTCTCCAAGAATGGCGGGGATATTGGCTCTGCGTCGTCTGCATGAT
>JAAUXT010150287.1_pt1 | contig 15760 bp, 15 predicted proteins | sample 7278171 | NCBI WGS metagenome assembly JAAUXT01 (sample SAMN14350112, study PRJNA611818) | marine sediment metagenome | isolation source: surface marine sediment (1.8m) | place: French Polynesia: Moorea | collected 2018-08 | reverse complement strand
TCATGCACTGTCTTCCATTCAAACTCTGTCTTTGGTCCTGCCAACTCACACAGAGGGTTGACCATCTCTGCATAGTTTTTGACATGGTCTCGATGGTAATTTGCAAATCCCACTTCTGACACCAGTGTGAACCAAATTAGAGGAATACTTCCTTTTGGTTTGTGTATACGTTCTGCCGATCAACAACATCCTAATATTGTGACGCTGACATCACACCTTACACAAGGGGGCCCAAAATAGCCCCAATTTGGTCCAATTTGATTTGAAATTAAATCAGTCCAAATTGGGGCTCTACCAGGCCCCAAAACAATTTTGGATAAAACCTCAATGGACACTTTTGCATCTTGTTGTCCCCTTTCAGAAACTACCATGTTTGAGACAATTTCAAGTCACCCAAATCAGTGGTTCTTCTCTGTTACAATTCTGCCTGGCTTGTATAGAAACCATCTTGAACATAAACATTGACACTCCAAAACCCAATCATGGGATCCCAAGAAGCTGATGCCATGGCACCCCATACACAGTAAGCAGCCCCAAAATAAAAATGACCATTTGGCACAAAAGTTTTTGTCCCAATCCATAGAGCACACTTTAAGAACTCTCATGTGGTTCCAAAAAGCTTGAAAACCTGATGACATGGTACCCTCCAAAAGTAAATACAATGAACCCCTGTATAGCCTATGACATTCCACCTCCCTTGGAAGAGCTACTGTTGTGTAAACTCTGTCCCCTTGCTTGTTTCCAGAGCACAGCCTGCATCCAACCACTGCCTGGATGTGGGTTGGACAGAAAGTGCCACATTGCCTTGCCCAAATGTGCTCAAGTGAATTCCAAATGTCGGAAGTTCTTCCAGAAGCACAACCCTGCCAAGTTGATGTCACTTCTTCAATAGCTCCAGTTCAAAGAGCTGTGGTCTACTTTGCTGTGTTGCTGAAATCTCTTCCGCTCACCACACACTCACACCACACACAAACAAATTCAGTCCTTTCTCTCTTTGTGGGAATAACCAATTTCCCTGGTGAAAACTTTACCCACAACCCCTAATTCCGAGAAGGGTTCAATGAAGACCAGAACATACCGGGCGCATTTTGCGGCAGTGCGGACTTGGTCGGCGACGTCGACGTTTTGGACTCCACTTTGAGCTGTGGGGGCACCACCGGTGCAGGGATCGTGAGTTGTGGGGGCGCCACCGGCGGAGGGATCGGCGCCGCGCGTTTTGCGCAACTCTTCTCGTGCTTCTCAAAGTCCTGAAAAAAAAACAGAAAGAAATTTTCAGAGAGTGCAAATTTCTGCGGGACGAAAAAAAACAGAAGCTGGTCACCACACATGAGGAAAAGCGAGCAAATTTCTCACCGCCAAACTAGACTTGTGAGACTTTTTGCAAAATCCACACTTGACTTGAGTGACTTCAGTCCTCAGGGTGATTGCTGAAATAAAAAGACACACTCGTTATCACATGTGCGTTTGTTGCGCTTGAGACACTCCCTGCTCCCGCCAAAAATTCGATCTCCTCCCCCCCCCCAACTTACCTGTGCACTCAAGTATTTCGACCTTTGTGAGGGTGGCTAGCGCCCCCCTTTGATTTGGTGAGGGTGGCTAGTGCCGCCCCCCCCCCCCCCGGCAAATCACGAGTTGACTGGCTTCTTCACTCACCGTCCCGTGGTTTGTTGAGCTCATCCAGGTACGTCGCTACGTCTTCCTGAACCTGCAGACAGAACAGGGAACCAGTCAGCAAAATTCTGCGCAACCGGGCGTGTTCGATTTGCTCACCAGCGACCGGCCGCAGTTCGCACTGCTTCCCATTGGCGCCCAACGGAGAACAGAACGTACCGGGCACCCAACATCGAACACGCCCGAAATGTGACGGAAGTGACCGAAGCGACAAAGACGCACCGTCTCGAGGATCTGCATGATGAGGTTCTCTGCCTCCCGCAGCCCTGACACCGCCTTGTGACGGATCTCTATGGTGACCCCGTCCTGGATCCCGGACCACTTCGGGTCCACTGTGATCTTGGACCCAGCTACTCCGTGCTCCTCTATATACTCCATGTTTTCGTTCTGAAAAGTGAGAGAAGCGAGGTGTTAAATATTGTACCGACGCTGACGCCACACGATTCCAGGGGTGGATCCAGGTCAAAATCACAAGGGGAAGGGTCATCAAAACTTTGAACAAGAACACTTACCTGTTGTGCGACGAGTCCTAACTTTTTGCAAAAACTTTTTTGGAACCTCGCTCCTGAGAGTAGTTATGTCCCTCATTCACCAAAATCAGGAGGCAAATATATTTTCGCGGGTGGGGGGGGAGGAGGGGCTGTAACCCACCTGGATCCACCCCTGCCCTTTTCCAACTTACGCCTTCGCCGCAGATTTTCTCCATGAGATCAAGGTCGGCGATGACGCCCTGAAGCTCCTGCGCGGAGTAGGAGATCTGGAGGTCCAGGGTCACCTCCATCACAGGGGCGTCTCCACTCATGACAATCGTCTGCAAATCGAACGCGACCAAGTTCGCAGATGTCGAAACTTGTGAACCAAACCGCGGGACGATCCGTCGTCCAACCAGCTGCGCGGCGGTGGCCCAAAAGGCCAATTTTGCACAAGCCAGTTGGCAACACAGTCCACAACACGCAGTCTGCGTGGCTGCAGCTTCTCTAAAGTACCAAGGAAAACACAGTAGTTTCCCAGTAACTGCTCAGCAGTCACCCACAGGAATGTTTCTAATTTTGCATTGTTTTTGCTGAAAACAGGTTCAAATGCCAACAAATGCCAAAATCAATTTTCAAACAAGTGGGTGGCAAAGAAACATTGGCTACAAATACAATATTTCTGAGCAGTTGCAAAGAAACTGGGTCCTGTGTGACCTCCTTGGTGCTCCAAGCTGCAGAAAGTTGGGACAGATTCTGATGTGTGTGGACTGGGATGTTTCTCCATATATCTTGTGCATTTCTGGTTCAACCCACAGAAATGTTTGTCAGGCCTTTGCAGAAAATGCACAAAAAAGTTCCAGCAAAGCCACCCTCTCCTTCTGTCATCCCAAAGCACAAAACTTTCTAATCTGTTCCAAAAAGGCCACCCCAAAAGAGAAAGTGCCTTCACAAAGCATTTTCACCTGCCCACAAAAATTGAGATTTTTTCCAAATGCAAATGTTGTTGCCCAAATGACAAAAGCTGACAATTCTCACATTTCTTTTCTGTCATATGTGAGGCCTCTTCACAAACTATGGTGGAAAAAATTTCAAAATCTGGTGGGCTGAAAGAAATGTGTGAGAAATACCGGATGATGAATGAACTTGTTTGTCAATTGTGAAGGTCACAGCTTCACACCACAACAGCAAAACACTTGAATCCTAATAACCCCACATGTTCAGCTGGGATCAAAACCTATCAGGTACATTTGACATCCAAACTTGTCACAACCATCCCAATGTTTTGTATTTTGTATCTTGGCAAGCTCACAGATGTCAAGTATCTGTGCAACCGAGGTTCAATTGTTCCAAATTCTGAAACGTTCTTTCTCATACAAAACTTACAGCGAGCTAATCTTGACAATCTTCACAAATTGTAGACATGTGTTGAGCCAATATCTACCTAGCCAGCGGTATCTCCTGCCTGTTGTTGATGAGGCCAAGTGATGAAATGGACAAGTTATCCAGGGCAAGTGACCTTCAGGTGTGAAGACTTCAATCATATGTGATCCCATTGTGTGTCCCTGGCATGGATCTTACCTTTCTAAACAAGGAAAATATCTCCTATTTTGTTGCAAATTCTAGAATTTCTCGTTCCACTTTCTACCTTCATAACATCCAATTTCCCTGTTTGGAAAAGTCAGATCCACCCCAGGGACACAAAATAGGATCAAAAATAATTACAGTTGTCATACCTGCAGGTTCAAATCAATATATATCATATTTTCTTGTAAATTCTATCCTTTCAAACCCAAAAAAACATCCAAGTTCCCTGTTTGGAAAAGTCAGACCTACTCCTGGGACACAAAATAGGATCACAAAATAAAGTCTTTACACCTGGAAGTTCAAATGTTTGCCTCCCATCTTCTTGTGAATTTTGTGCTTTTGCAACCTTTGTGACATCCAATTTCCTTGTGCAAAAGGGCAAGATCCACCCAGGTAAGACACAAGAGGATCATAGATAATCATATTTGAATACCAGTGTTGATCACTGCCTGTATTTGTTGTATTGGATTACTTTTTCACAAGTTCTAGTTTTTGGACTCAAACCTGTATCCAAACTCAATTCTGGTGCATTTAACCACCAAGCCAAGAGAGAGGGTAAGGGCAGGGAGACTAAGTTGACATATGCAACAGGTTTATAGGGTAGGGTACCCTCCAATGCCAAGCAACATCACCTTTGAGTTGATTAAGAACCAAAAGAAGCTGTGCAGTTCATATGGCTTGGGTTTGTCCTGCATTTTTGGTTTCATATGGTTCAGAGAGGAAATATTTTGAAATAGCTCCATGAAGCTTGCAGTGATCTGAGGAACATTTTGAAATTGATCTTTTGTGCATTCCAATCACTGTGTTCCAGGCAGAATGTGTGTCAGTTGCTGTGCATTCTGGATGCTTTTGTGTGTGTAAGTATTTGCACATTTTCTTAGATTGCACCTGTACAGTGGAACCCAAATCTTTGCTTGATAATATTGATTTTCAAAACTTAACAAAATCCCAAATTTGTATCCCAAAAGTTGATGCACATAAAAACCATGCACAATTTTTTTAAAAAAAATGATTGGCACCAGTGTAATACCCAACCAATTTTTTCTGTATTTCATCAACAAACATCCTTCATCCAATTTTAAGTCAGAAAATTCCAGACCTCCAAAATTTGACATTTTTGACAGAACCCAAAATGTTGAACTTGACAAATTCCTTCCAGGCCCAAAAAAGTCCAGAGATCCAAAAAGACTGCAAACCTGAACCTTATCTTGGCAAAGGAAGTGCTGTCCAATCCCAAGTGGCTGTGAGTGCTTTGTGCCAGTTGGTTAGTGCTCCAGTCACTGTGTCACCAAGAACAACAAACCAACCTCCTCAAATCACCTGAAAGGAAGTGCCTGGAAAGCATGTGGCTCCAATGTAGTTGACACTGCATTCCACATATTTTGTTCAGCAGGGAACCTCCCCTGTTGACAGCATTAGACCTGGAACCTTACCCATCTGCAGGGGGCCTGGCAATGGTACTTTGCTTGTATTCCCATGTGGACTGCATGCACAGGTCTAACCCTGGGACCCTACCATGGGACTTGACCTCAGGTTGTCTACAAACTACAAGGAGAGCAGCAATGGTGAAAAGTTTGACATTTCCTTCCAGGGCAAATGTAGTATTTCTGGGGACCTGCTTGGACCTTCATGCTTAATTGCCACATTGCTGTGTCATTGTTTCAGTCAGTATTTTTCAAAACCTTACAAAACTTTTCATTTGCCATAACAATCTGCTGTGCCTGCAGACACCTTTCCCTGTTGATGATACATCAGTTGAGCAAATATGTCCAACCCAAAATAAATAAATGTGCAAGAACTTAATGGTTTGACAAATTTCTTGAAAAAAATTACAGCACAACTCAGGCTGATGTCACTTTCCTTCCCAACCAACCAAGTAGTATTGCAGTGACAATTTTGATGACCATCAGGTCCTAACTACAACAAGGCACCAAAACGAAACACATGAGGTCAAAATGGAGAGCTGCCAAAAGAACTTCCGGGAAGTGCCTGGGAAAAGGCTTGGAACTTTGTGCTGGAGGCTGATTTGAATTTTGTCGAACGGAAACTCCTGGAAGAAAGAGAACACATCGTTGCGCTTGTTGTCAGCCAATGCACTGAAAGACAAAACGAGGTTTCCTTGTGAGCACTGACCAAAACAATGTGTTGGCCAGCCCAGCACTGAAAAGCCCGCGGGGTCAAGTCACCCGGTGCAAGCCGCAGCTTTCCCCGCTGAGATCCTCCTCTCCTACCTGATCCAAAGCCTCCCCTCCTCCTGACACTTAAGTCCAAACTTCACAGAATATTTTTGAGAGTTCTGATCCCATTGGACATCATTGGCGCATCATAAAACAGCTTTTCCAGCAAAGCCACGATATCATAATCGCCTGGTTCCCGTTTTGCGAAACGCACCTCCAACATCAAATGCTGTCATGTGAGAGAATCTGCGCGTGCGCAAAAATGAAGATGTGACACACACCTGTTCTGGAGTCGAGCCGAAACAGCTTGACAAAACTATTTTCTGAGATTATATTTGTTGTTTGTTTGTTTGCATCTGCTCCATATTGAACTCAATGAACTGAGATCTCAACTTCACCCACATATGCGATATGCATGGAGCGGCGAAGAATGACATCACCACCGCATTTAGACACCACATGGTGGTCATGCGAGGACACTGTGTAAACAGCCGAATTTCAAATGACCGGGGATCACATTCAACATTTTACGTCTGAACTTGTCAATTGCCAGTGACCCCAGAAATTTTTCAAAGGCACTTGACCAGGGGGGGGAGGGGGGTCACAGGTTGTGTGACATTTGGTGGGTGGGATGGCCATGCGAAATCTGAGGAATAGAGATCTACAGTGGGGCTCCGCCCAGTGCAAAACAAGTTTTGTGTGGGTCCGTTCCAACATCAGGTTGGGTCTGCCCTGTAGCTGGGGTGTATTTTGGGCGGTCAGGAGACCACTGTCTAGTACCGGTATTTACAGCCAAGAACAACGCAGCGGCTGAACAAGTGTGTAGTGAATCAAAAGTCGACGCAGGTTTCAAGCCTATGAACAGTTTATTTCAGGGATTTAAGACCGGTCTGGAAACAACCAAACTACAATGAGTCTGTTGGCAACACCGGCGAAACAGAGATCTCGGCCCGTGAGACACAAAATAGTGCGAGAAAAAAGGTCAATTTGAACCAAATCTTGTTGTGAAGAACTGAAAACTTCTGCAATATCAACGGTCCAAAAAGTCGGCTTCTCCAGAAACAATCAAAACAAATGGCGTGTTCTCTATCTGTCCCCCACCCCTTCAGAAAATAGAAACAAAACAAAAGCACAAAGGTTGCAGTGTAGAAACGCTCGAGCCAGTGACATCTTCCGCCAAAACGAAGTGCATTTCAAGATTGCTGCCAATGTCCGCACAACAAAACCCTGTGCATTTCTCGCACATGCTGGATTATCAGAGGCCAACTGCCACAAAAACAGTTTTTGCCCCAAAGTTCGGGGCGAGGTCTCACCAGCCTCCAATTTTCAGACACCTTTTTCGCCAGATTTTTTATCGGGGGGAGGAGGCGTCAACTGGTCTCAAAAATGTTGCTGTCCGTCCAGGGAGGGGGGGGGGGCATCCGTTTCATCTTCCGGAGCAACATCAACGCAGCCCTCGAGCCGACGCTTGATTCGGCGCGTGTGAAAACTGGAAACGATTCGTAAACGCCAATGCCAACAAGTCCTGATTCGCCGGTCCTCATTGAACACAACGCATCCTTGTGATTCTCATGTCGTCTTCAAGTCCAATAATACTTGCCTCGTCACGCGCAGGAATACGAGCCGCAACACAACAGAACCCCAGTCCTGTGTAGCAGCACGCAAACCCTGAGCTTGGCATCCTGTGCACACGTGTCTGTCACTGGGCGATATTACCAGCACTGAGAGTTAATCGTCGAGAGACTGGACGCTCTCAGCATCGCTGCCGGACTCGGCGCTGACCGACCCAGCGACGCTGTCGACACCTGCCGACGCCGCCACGATGGCGCCGATGTCGTCCTTGACCTTCGCCAGCTCGTCGTTGGCCGGACTGCTCGGCGGTGAAAACTCCGCCGTCACGCCTTCATCCTGTGCGAAAAAAAGTCGTTTGTGACGCTGAACGCCGCTCACATGTTCCTGAATTTCGCCCACTGTCGCACCCATACCAATGCAAACAGACATGAAAACATACACAAGTGTTCTTAAATTTGCAGAAAATTATCGTCCGTGAAAACAGGGAGTTTGAAACAAAGACGATTCTGTGTAAACTTGGACGTGAATGTCTTTGCCTTGTTGGGATACAACCACCAAAGAAAAAAAAAAAGAAACCTACGAACGTTGCAACCTGCCCACTAGGAACAAATGTCTCCATTTGTCAACCACAAAGAAAGCAAAATCTGTCACACCACAACAAAACAGCAACAGAAAACAAAACAACACGTGCGACACGCACCTTCGCAGCGGGGACTGGAGCCACTGTTGGACTCACAACCGCCGCGGGGCGTGGTGGCGCCACTGGAGCACTTACATCCGGCTGCGCAACCGGCTTCTCCTTTTCTTTGTCCTTTTTCTCCTGAATTCAAATCACCGGTGCTATTCAAACAAAAGCCAAAGACAGTGCCATGCAAGTACTGACAAACACTTTCTACCAGAGAAATAGGAACTGAAGACTCAAAACGAGAGCAAAGAACATAGAAGATCCAACTCAGAAGAAACTGAATGTACTTTGTGGGAAAACAATGCACACAACAACGACACCAAGTTCACGAAGCAGCCGCTTTCGCGTCCTTCCGGAACAACGTGCGACAAGCGATTCACACGCAGGTCCCGCCCGTACAGCTGCGGACAATTTCACCCTGTCCCCCCCCCCTTGCATCTGCCTGGTGTGTCCACCAGCTCAAACACGAAAGCTGCGGAACATCTTTTCACAGGGAAAACTTTTGGCCAAGACCCGGGACCCGTGATGGTACCCTGCGCGTGAAACCGCTTGACGCGCGCGGAACACGTGAACGAACCGGGACCCCGTGGCGCGTACTGACCGCGACTTTGCGCAGCTGCGCGGCGCGCTTGAGGCAGAAGGTGTAGAGCACGTGGAACTGCGCGTTCAGCTTCCAACTCGCCGCCACGTCCGAACTCATCTCTGCAATAAACAAAAACACGCAATGTTGAAACGAGCGCCCGAAGAGAGATCAGTAACACCTCGATCTGCATGTCAGTGCTCTTGGGTGGACTGAACACCCGTTGGTGCCCATCAGATTCACAGACGCTGCTGTTCACAGGCGTTGTGAAGGGACGCACTGCTCCTTTCCGTTGTACTGCACACTCTTGGGACAAAACCTTCAACGGCCCCTGCACTTCAGTAGCCACGCTCCCTCCACCTCTGGGCTCCTCCCCCTCCCCTCCTTTCGGCTCCTTGGTGACGCCCCCTCCCGTCTGAGCTCCCCCCCCCACCCCTCCTCACCTTTCGGCTCCTTGGTGAGTGCCGTCACGGTGGCGGTGTTGACGAGTTTGAGGTCGTCCTCCCCGAGCGCGCCGCGGACGTCACTGACGAGCGTCGTGACGTCAGCGTCCTTGAGCGCGCGGTCCTTGCGCTTCTCGCGCAGCGAGTCCACCTTCCTCTTCATCGCCTCGTACCGCTCCTTCGGAGACGCCTGCAGCGAGACGCTCAGCACATCATTCGGCTTGTTCTCGACGGCTGAAGGAGGTTTTGCGTCACAGAACAATGAATCGTGATTCCATGACAGATTTCGTTGAAATACGATCCCAGACTCTTTGCCAAATCACACCGGCAAATTGTACACTCAAAATTCATTCCACTTTTCGGACGGCTACCGACTGCTTCACGGTGCCTCTTTCAACAAACGTGTTATTTTTTCCCCAACTTGTACTTCAAAATTCTTGCATCACACTTTCATTCTGCACTGGTTGCCAGGCAACAAGCCCCGCCCACACGCGGCGGCGTCGGAACGCACCGTGAGGTCCGTCGGCTCGAGCTGCGGGATCCAGGCCAGCGGCACGTTCGGCAGGTCGTCGGGCAAGTCGACGTCGATCCGCAGTCCGTCCGAAGCTGAAAAGGGCGAAACACATTCAATTTTAGCCTGAAACAAGGACACTATTGAGAGAAAAGCGAGTTTCAACACAACATGGGCAATTGGCAATTTGTCTCATCTGCAACAGGTGCCTGCGTGGTTGCGAGAAACGTCGACGTCAAACGTACCTGACTTCTTGTGCTTGGAGCTGGAATCTTTGTCCCGATGTTTCGAGTCCTTGTGTTTCGAACTGGAATGCTTTGACCTGTCCTTATCCTTGTCTCTGTCTTTGGAATCCTTGTGCTTGGAGCTCGAGTGCTTGTGTCTGTCTTTGCTGGTGCTGCTACTGTCCCTGTCTTTACGTTTCGAGTCTGACTTATCACTGTCCTTCTTGGATTTGGAGTCACTGTCCCTTTTTGACTTCGATTCATTGTCTTTTGATTTCGAATCACTGTCTTTCTTCGATTCACTGTCTCTCTTTGATTTTGTATCCTCTGAAGATTTTTCACTGTCTTTCTTCTTTGATGTCAAGTCATCATCAGGCGATTTTGCTCTTTTCTCAGAATCTTTTTCTTTGACCTTTTTCTTGACAGGCTCATCCTCCTCAGAGTCTGACTCTTGTTCCTTTTTCTTGAGGGGTTCGTCATCCGAGTCCGAGTCTGATGGGGGCGTCTCGACCTTCTTCGCTTTCTTGGGACTCTTCCCCTTCTTCTCCAGGAGCTTCTTGTCCTTTGGTTTCACCTCGAGGTCGAGGAACGCGGCCTCTAGTTGACTCTTCTCGTCCTCGGAGGCCTGCTTCTCCTTGTCTCGAACTCCCTATGGAAAACGTGAACAAAACGGCTTCGTTAAAGGGCGAGAACAAATGGCTTCCGTTTCTACCCGGGTGCAAGACAGTTTTTCTCCCCAAAGCAAGCTTCAAAAGTAGTGTATTTCCAAGGACACGAGTTTGCCGTTGGGACCTTGACGCCAGGAACTGGAGGCAAATGTACCCGAATGTTGGGCCGAGTTTTGATCAGTGTGACACGACACTGAAGAAACTTTTTTCAGTGTTTGCAAGTCTCGGCTTCGGAAGGTGAGGACAACTTACGAAGGGCAGTTTCCTCTCGACTCGCAGCACGAAGTAGTTGCAGAGAACCTCGAGCTGCTGCGTCAGCTTCCAGTGCCGCTTCCCTTCCTTATCACCTGTATACGGGAGAAAAGGACGACAAAACCACTGAATCTCAAGCAAAAGCGTATAAGACACAACAAACCAGCCACAAAGAGAATGTAGTTCCCTCGCGCAATGCAACTGTGGTTGTGTTCTGCGTCTTCCTTGACCAGGCGCCAGAAGTATCGAGGCCGCAGAATCTCGCGAGAACTCGACGGAGAATTCGTTGCGTGTTTTCGACGCCTCAACTCACCGGAGAATTTGGCGGGAATGTCCTCGATGGCTTTGGACGCCAGGTGGCTGATGACGTCCATGTCGTCCTCGGACAGCGCGGCCTGCGCGGCGCGCAGCACCTCCGTCGTGTCCTTGTTGGTGAAGGCGCCGCTGCGCCGCCGCCCCAGCGTCTGCGCCACGCGCCCCTTCAACGCGCGGTACCGACGCACGCGCAGTGATGGATCCTGAAGAAAACAAGAACACTGGTCAGTGTTGCTATACGTCCCTTGACCGCGCAGGTCCGGCGCAAGCGTAGAGACGGGTCCTGAAGAAAACAAGAACATTGGTTGGTGTTGACACGCCACCCTTCAACGCGCGGCGCCGACGCACGCGCAGAGACAGGTCCTGGAGAGAACAAGAGTTTTGGTTGGCGTTGGGGACAATTTCGTGGCCAAGAGGGCGCAGCATCCCTGCATGCAAAACTTTGTCAAGATAACCAAAGCACAACACAGTCAATCTTTTTCCCTTTTTGGGGATGACACGGATGTTTCAGTTCGTTTCTGTTTCAATACCAGGACCACTCACCGTGAGGTCGATCGGTTCGATCCAGGCCATCCAGGCCAGGTCGGACAGCGGCACCGGGGGTCCGTCCTTGAACATCTCGCTGGGAATCCCCGACGACTTCACCTTAGACTTCTCTGTGAAAGAAGAACAGGAGGAGTGTATAGAAACCAGCAGTTCTTGTGGTTTGGGGTCAAAATCGTTGCGTAAATTGGTAACTCTTGAGAGAACACGCCAAATCGGCAAGCTTTCAGTGGGTAGATTTGCCTACCATTTTGACTTTCGAAATTGCATTTGGGGAGAAAATTACTGGTGCATAAGGTTTCCGAAACAGTTTTTACCAGCTCCTGTCACAGGAGCAGGTTCTTATTACAACCCACCTTCGCTTTTGGCACTTTTCTTGTCCTTCTTGGCTTTGTCCGACTTGATATCCTTCACTTCTTTCTTCTCCTCTGTAACCACCGGCTTTACAGTCTTGACTTCCGGGGTCTTTTCCTTCTTTGGTTCCTTCTCTTTCTCATCCTTCTTGACTTTAGGAGGAGGTTTGTCCTTTTCTTTTTCCTTCTTCATCATCTCGTCGAACATGCTCGAGGATGAACTCGGTTTTTCCTTGGGTTTGGCGTCATCATCGGAATCCGAATCGACCTCCATTTTTTCCTCCTTTACTTCTTTTTCTTCTTTCTTTGCTTCCTTTGCCTCTTTCTTTTTGTCCGATTCAACTTTTACATCCTTTTCCTCTTTTGAATCTTTCACTTCCTCTTTTGAGTCTTTCTCCTCTTCCTTCGGAGTTTCCTTCTTCTCTTCCTTGACTTCATCCACTTCCATCTTTTCAGGCGCCGGTGATGGTGCAGCGGAGCCGCTGGCGACGTCCGACTTCTCTTCCTTCTTCGCGATCTTCACCGCCTGTTTCGTATCCTCATCATCCTCTGAATCAGAGTCCACCAGAACTCTGGCTCTCTTCTTGGACGGTTCCGCCCGCTTCTCCCTCTCCTCTCTTGATTTCTTCTTCTCCTTGTCCTCTTTGGGCTCCACTTTGTCCAGTCTCTTCCCGTATTTGTTCTTGGGCAAGTTCTTCATGAATTTGGCCGCATCGTACCTCCGTCCTCGTTTCAAGTGCAGCCTCTGGACGCGCACGGTGCACTTGGGCAATCGCGCGGCTTTGCGCATGAACGGCGCGTCCTTGGAGTACTTGGGCGGTTTGTGTTCCTCCCGTTTCTCCGGCTTCTTCTTCGCGACGCCCAGCACCTCCGGGTCGAGCTTCTTGACGGCGAACGCGCACATGACCTTGAGACGCAGCGTCAGTCGCCATGACAACGACGTCGATTGAGCGCCCGTCAACCTGCAAGAACAGAAGACGCTTTTCAGTGCATTGAAGTATCTCCCTTTGCTCCACGTGTGCCGATCTTCGCGGACAAACAAGAGCACCTGTTAGTGCAGACACGTGCCTCCGGCACACATTCTTCCAAGTTCTGCAAATGGCACTGCAAAACACGATGCCTGCATTTTTGCAGACTACGCCGGTGAATACGACCATCACACAACCCCGTTGATACACAGACGACACACGTGAAGAGACAAGCGCACGCCGACCCACCTGAGGTGCTTCTTAGTTCGCTTCTCGACCATATCGTTGATCTTGGCCATGTCCTCGGGCTTGAGCTTGGCCTTGATGCTCTTGACAATGTTGGACACCTCATCATCGCTCAGCGCGCCCTTCTCCCGCTGCACGTCCAGCTTGTGCACCCGGTGCCTCATCGCCGTGTAACGCTCTGTCACCGGTTTGTCCTGCACAAACAAGGGGGAAAACACTGTGAACCTGTGTGTATATGTCATTGCAAGGACTGTTGCTCCCTGTGCCCAAGTGAAAACGTGCAAGAGCCACAAATTGAATATGCACAAGGATGTGACCTGTGGGCTGCAGTGGGTGCAAACACCGAGGCTTTGTCATATTGGACGCACCATGCGTTGTGACGGTGCAAATTATGAATTATGATGTTCACAATTGGCCTTGACAGACACAGGTGGTTGGTTCCAGACAATTGATTCCATTCACCTTTTAAGTGCAGACCGGCCAATTGGCTTCACCGCTGAGCATGATAATTCTGACTACGGTTGGATACAACCTCGTAAATTCTCTGAAGGCCGCAGCACCCGTCACACAACAATCATTGAAGCCGCAAGAATCGGGCACACACTGCACGGGAACTGACCATCATGTCGACGGGTTCTATCTCGGGGATCCAGGGCAGCCCGACGTTGAGCGCTCGGGATGAGATCTTGGACTCCTCCTCCTCCTCGGCCGGGTCCGACTTGGCGGCGGAGACCTGGCTCTCCGTGTCGCTGTCCGCGCCGTTCGCTTTGCTCGACACTGGGAACAGAGGTCAAGGCTCAAGGTCAACAACCAAACCAAACTTCTCTGAATTCAATCCACAGAAATCGACTTCAACGTCTGGTCATAATTCCGTGTTGAAATGCAATTCACCGACCCACCCACATTGGTCAAATGCACAATCGTCGTCCACTGGTAGTCCCTTGATCAAGGCCTCAATTCATCAGTGCACACGCGTCTTCACATCGCAGGTTCTCCCCCCACCCCCGCCCCACACACACACGCACACACACACGCACACACACAGTCTTCACATCGCAGGTTCTGAGCGACTCGCCCCACCCCCGACGGACACACACACACACACCACACACACACACACACCGCAGACTTTGAGCGACACCTACCGGTGGCGGCGGCGGGGGGCGTCTCCTCGGGAACCTCCGTGACCTCGGGTGTTTCCGGTTTCTCCATGATGGCCTTAAGCACGCCCGCCATCGGGTATAGCTTCGGGTTGTACTTCTTCCCTTTACTGCGCCGCACGAAAAACTCGCACATTATCTGAAAACACAAAGAGAGCAAAGCACACGTGAATCCTTCAGTAATGCGCAGGCAAATGTGTTGTCACTTCTGAGCAGCGTTGTGAACATAAAGCTTGGGTTCAAAACTGATTTCGTGGACTTCGTGTGCAAGTCATAGCGGATGTTTGAAACAGTTGACGCACAAAAGGCATTTTTGTGTTTTGATGAATATCCTCCGCAATTTTCACAAAAACATGATTTTTGTGACGGACAGTGGGAGTTGGATATCATTTGTTGTGGAAGGCAAATTTACCTGCAGTTTTGCACCCAGCGTGTCGGTGGCGCCAGCGGAACGAGCCGAGTTGAGCCCGGAAACCAGAGCCTGCTCCAGGTCCGTCTGAAAGACACGTCAATCACACCTCACTTCCGGTCTGACTGAGGTCATTTCCGGTGCGACGTCAGCCAGTGTCGTGCCCCGCACCCGGGCTGCACACACGCGAAATACCGCTATTCCTGCTGTTCTGCCCGCACTCTCAAGTATTCCACTCGACTCTGACACAAGACCCCAGAGGTCAAAGTCTCACAGGTTCACACGCACGCTTACACCACGGCACGAACCCACCATACGCATAATACGCAGACATACCTTTTCGAAGTCGGACAGCGTGCGTTTGAAGGCTCCGAGGATGATGTTGGCCTGGACGTCGGTCAGTTTTCCGGACTTGCGCTCGGTCGTCAGGCGGTCGAAGCGCCCCTTGGACACGAAGTCGGGCTCGTGCACGTGCGGACCCTGCGAAACCGTAGACGCGGAGTTTGCAGATGTGGTTTGCGAGACCTTCGGTATGCAACACGAAACCAGTGATTCCACACATTTGGACACACACGCAACCTCCTGTCGTAGGATGACCTCCCACACGTGCACGCACACACACGCACGCGCATATACACAATGGTCTCTCGTGGAGGTAACAGCTCCTTCCCTCAGGCAAGCACACGCGTGCACGCACCCATGCACCATGATGATGTCCTCTGGGAAGGAAGACCTTGCACACACACACGTACACACACACACACACACACACACACACGCATGCACCATGATGATGTCCTCTGGGAAGGAAGACCTTGCACACACACACACACACACACACACACACGCACGCACCAAGATGGAGGCTGGCTCGGAGGACGGGGGCCACACACACACACAACCCCCCCCCCACACCCACCCCCCGC
>JAAUXT010085110.1_pt1 | contig 15767 bp, 20 predicted proteins | sample 7278171 | NCBI WGS metagenome assembly JAAUXT01 (sample SAMN14350112, study PRJNA611818) | marine sediment metagenome | isolation source: surface marine sediment (1.8m) | place: French Polynesia: Moorea | collected 2018-08 | reverse complement strand
CCGCAACGTCCCAAACTCACACCCCCCCCCACCCCTCCCCCACCCAGCCCATCCGCCCCCCGCCTCCCCCCGATCGCACAACCCCCCTACTCCCCATGTCCCCCCCCACCCCACCCCACCCTGCGCCTCACCTTGGCTCTGCGGCTCTTCCGCCCCGCCCCGGGCGCGCTGACAGGCCGCGGCGCCGCGCCGCCCCTCCTCCCCCGGGATGGGACCGACGCCGGCCGCACCATCCGCGCCCCTCCGCCCGCGCCCCGCGGCTGGTACTCCCGGATCGCCGTCTCCAACTCAGCCTGCAAATATCGCCCACTCAGTCACCCGAAATCGCAGACAGCAAGCGAGTCAGACCCTTACCCAACGTTTCCAAGGTCCCAGGGTCGGGATTCTTGCAGACGTGTCAATTGATTGACAGTCTGTCACTTCACGGGTGGTTTCAGGGGGCGCTTTGTCACGAGTGACGACGCAGTGACCATTGACGTGTTTCAGAGAATGTACAACGCACCGCTAGGGGGCGGTACTGAGGACGCATCCGGGCTAATGGCACACACCCTCGGCTGAAAACATATCCGGTGGAGCGGAGGGGGGCTGAAGACACACCCGGTTGGGGGGGGGGCTGATGGCACACCCAGAAAGGGGCCGGGCTGAGCGATATTGAAGCTGGATACCGACCTGAGTAAGATACGGCAGCAGATCGTCGTCACCCTTCCTCGCACGGTCACTCTGAAAAACAATCAATCAATCAATCAATCGTGCGTCAATCAAACATCCTTCAACGTGTCATTCAACAATCAGAACAAAAGGTCTTGAAGTATCGAGTGGTTTGCCTTGCGAAAAATCCCATTCAAATTTTCGATTTGTTTTCAAAAACGACTTCCTGTTTACAATTTTGAGAAGACAAATTCTTTGCAGTTCATGCAACCAAATTTCAGCGTTCGCTCCAGCCTCGTGTGATCAGCATGCGTCAGCCAAGTGAGTTGCCGTCGTTAGACAACGCAATGCAGATCTGTAGCTCTGTGACTGAAAGTTGCAATCGAATGACCGTGAGTCTGAACACCGCAAAAATTTGGACGGCGCCAGTTCAAGAAGGTCAACGCACGCCTCGTCCAATGAGAAGCGCTCAAAAGGGACAGAAGTGATGACGTATGATCTGAAGAGGACCAATCAAGAGCTGGAGCTGGAATCAACCTTTTGGGGTTTGGACGTGGTGTTGACTGAACAGGAGCAGTGGGACTGGGAAAAGGAGTGTGACTGAAGTCGCAGATGCTGATCCATTGCATGCAGATCGGGGACACAACGTGAACCCGAAGTTGGTTCAGAGACCCGGGCATGTGATCCACACATTCGTGCACCCACACACGCACACACAGACACGAACAGACAAGCACAGACAGACAGACACGCACAGACAGACAGACAGAACAGACAGACAGAACACACAGACAGACAGACAGACAGACAGACAGACACACACACACACACACACACACACACACACACGCGCACCACTTTCTTGGGCAAAGGCAGGATCAATCAAGAGTTAGAAGCTTTCGTCACATCACATACATTTGAAATTCCACAGATCAAACAAAAATCGTTCCCACTCCCAGCTCGTGTGAACAAAAACAGCTTCACTGAACCAATCACACTGACGGTAAACGAAGCCCTAATCTCTCCAGCATCGTAAATTTCTCTCAACTCTGGATTTTCTCAACCGCGACGATTATCACATATCAATCGATGACTCCATTTCCGCGTCGCAGCCGATTTTCTGCCTCAGGGGTCGAGAAGAAAACATTTGCGTGAAATTTGCTAAGATCCTTTCAACCTATCGATAACGAGCCAATGTTTCCCTCCTGCGAGTCAAAGTTGGGGCGGACCCAAGGGGTGACCCAGGAGCCCCCCACCCCACCCCTCATTGCAACTCATCCACCCAAAATTTTGCACCCTCAGCCGCAGTGTGTGTGGTAAGATTTCACAGTGATCACATGTCTACCTGGGGATCGCCGCCCCCTCAACCTCGACCAGATTCTGGATCCGCCCCCTGGACCACAGATCTGGGCAAAATTCATCCCCCTTGGAGAATACGCAAACACACACAAAACTGGACAAAGAAACGAGTCCAGGGTCTTCCTGGCTCCGCCCCTGGATTCCCTCCAGGACGCAGCACTCCGGTGCGTACAGTATCCATTACTGGGAAGTGGATAGGGACCGTCACGCGTGAGAAATTCCCCGCCAACTCAACATAGCAACAAAAAGCACGCCCATAGCAACCGCGCGTGTCGACACAAAACCACACCCACAAACGCCTCTGCTCAGAATGGAGTTTGTCGAAACAGCAGACCTATACAATCTCCAATTGTTTTCCCACACCTTTTTTGGAGCTTCGGCAATTCTGGAACAGATCCACGAGTTCAAGAATCCACAGAACTTGTTCCTTATCTGCAAACTTTCTCCCCACATCCAAATTGAAAGTTGTGTGAAGAAAAAGACTTCACAGACATCTGTGACAAAAGCGGCGTCCAAGCGACGGTGACGACAGACAAGTCACAGCAGAGTTGTCATAGCAACGGAGAAGGGATCAATTGCGTTCCAAACGTCGAGGCAAAACGTGATCTGTGATCAGTTGGCCCAAAGGCACCAAAATTCAACCGTGATCTACAGAACAAGAGGTCAAGATGTGGCGTCGAGACGCCGTTGCCATAGCGACCTGCGGCGCGAACGTTTGGACGCTGTGACTGCGCGTCTCGGGTGGCGCCCCCTCTGGAGGCAGCAGCGCGTGAATCATGGCGTCCCACTGCGAAGGCTTCCCCTGTTGCCGAGCAACACGCAAAGTTCACGATCGTTTCTTGACCCAAGTCAAAGTTCACGACTTCCAACGCGAAAAGGTGATGGTGTTCGGAACAAGTCGTTCGTTGAATTCTGCGTTGGCGCACAAGTGCGCACGTGTTCTGCAAGTGTGTGTGTGTGTGTGTGTGTGTTTGTGTGTGTGTGTGCGTGCTTTCGTGAGCTGGGTATGAGATACGTACCTGCTTGCGGCGTGTGTGCATTGAAGCGGACAACACTTTTGACTTCTGACTTTTGTGCACTTTTCCAAATGTGTGTGTGGTGTGGAGTGTGCGTGCGTTCTGACCTGCACCCTCCTGACGAGCTCGATCTTGGCGATCTCCTCGAGCTTCCGGCGGATCTGCACCTGACGCGCCCTCTCCACGTCGAGAGTGCGCTGCACGATGGCGTGCGCCAGCATCTCGCGCACGTGTCGCTTGTGATCGCGTCGCGCCATGTTGAGACGGTACGTGTTCTCAGACACGAGCTCCCCCTGACGGGTGATCTGTTAATGGAGACGTAGGGTCAGGATTTCGCGTGCACATCTGTCGTCCGCGCGCGCGTCTGTGTGTGTGTGTGTGTATGTGTGTGCGTGTGTGTGTGTGTGGGCTCAACAGTTCATCAGCAACTGGCGGACTCTGTGTGTGTGTGTGTGTGTGTGTGTGTGTGTGTGTGGTGTATGTGTGTACGTGAGGTGTGGTGTATGTGTGTACGTGAGCTGTGGTGTATGTGTGTACGTGGCAACACGTGACAACAGGGAATGTACGGAGGATTATCTTGAGAACACTCACGAGTCCCTGTTTGCGCAGATGTCTGCGCATCTTCCGGTTTCCGAAGTACCCGGCGAGGTGCGGGTCCAGCAGGCTGTTGTACCCCGGTCTGCAACCACATGGCCAACAAAAACTGTCACACAAATACCTGCAGGTGCATTGACTCAGGCTCCAGATTCCTTGCGCTTGTTGGAGGAAAAGTTGACACGGAAACGTTTGCCTTAGATCTACACACTCGCACAAAACGTGTGAGAGTCTGCCAAGTTGAATTTTTTGTTGCCCCCCCCCCCAGGCTTGGTCACACCCTGGCGGCACGTTTGTCAACGTGACACTGCGAACAGAACTCGTTCCAAGGCTTTGTTGTTTCACAATCTTTTGCACACAAACTTGCGATGGAGCACACAGCGTAAGAAGACACGCAAAAACACTGCCATAGGTTTGGATCGAAATCTAGATCTACCTTCCGTCTCTTCTCTTTTGCAACAGAGCAGAGCTGAACACACGTCAGTTTTGAATTTAAAATTCCCAACTCACCCTCCGTCGATGTGACTCATGTTGCCGGTTTCTTTCTTCCTTGGAACGCTGACTTCAACTTTACCGTCTGCAAATTCACCAACAAAAAGCTTATCCTGTGGAAATTCAGTGAGATTTCGGAGGAATGTTCATGGTGAGATCAACAACTGGTCGCCCAGGTGAGTCACGTGACACAAACAAACCGACGTCACGGAAACTGTTCCGCCTCTGGGCCTGCTCTGCACAAAATTTGTACATTTTTCGAGCAAAAAACAATTGTTAAGGTTCTATTGCACAGGTTTACACGAGAACCAGTCCAAAGCGTTTGCAGGCAAAAATTGGGAAGAATTGTTTTATCGCATCTGTTCGAGAAGGCCACGGGCACTTGCAGGTCACGTGATATTCAAAGCTCAACATGGAGGGAGGAGCAACCAGCAAACAGTCTCCCCTGGAGACCGGGTTGACCATGTCCACCCTCTATCTTGTGATGTACAACCTCGTGCAGTTTCTTGGGTAAGCAAAGCAGGCGTTTGCGAAGGAACTTGTGCTTGCAAACTGTCCTGTTTTCTCTAAAAGTCTGGGCGATAATAGGGATTATTGATGCGCCGGTTCAGCTGTCAAATGGAATTTGGAACAGAATTGGGTCTTGTTACACACTGTTGCCCATGACTTGCAGTGTGTCATCGGCGTTGCTGTGTGATGCAGGTTCTGATTCAACGATACGAAGGAATCCGTGCCAAATTCTTGCACAGAATAGATTGCGGCAGGTCCAGAATTTTCTGTCCGGGAGGGGGGGGGGGGCAGCGGCGCCCCGACAGCAGAATTGTGAAAATTGCTTTTGTAATTGTTAGGGTTTAGTACGATGTGAAGGTCAGTGGTGCGTCTCGTGCATCCACCTCAGCGTGTTGTGAAGGCCACGTCACAGTGGCGATGAAGTTTTGCATTGCACCACTTTGCACGTCACATGACGTCCCCCGTCATCCGACAGGTGGACGGCCATAGCGACGAACTACGTGCTGTTCGCGTTCGAGAAGGAGACGTGGGTCGGAGGCTACGAACACGTGCAGCCGCTCGTCTACATCTTCCAGACGGCCATGCTCATCGAGGTGTGTGTGTGTGTGTGTGAACAGCAACACGGTCGCAAGATCCAGATTGAGGTCGGACCTGTTGTTTGATTTCTCAGATTGTCCCGTCACAATCTGCGGTGCTTTGTCAATTGTCTCTTGGCCTCTGCATTGACCTTTGTGTACTGCAGGTGCTGCACGCTGCGGTCGGACTCGTCCGGTCCAATCCGGTTCTGACCGGGTTCCAGGTGGCGTCCCGCGTCTTTCTCATCTGGGGCATCTGCTACCTGGTGCCCGAAGTGAGTACACACTCAGCTGTAACCATTGTTTCCAGGGTCCGTGCTCTCCTGCACACACGCTCTGATCATGTGCAAGCCAAATCCCCAAAGAGTAGATTGCAGCAGTCTTCTCCCGAAGTTGTGAACGCCAACAGCACCTTGGCCACCAAACAAACATTTTTTCCACGCAGTGAAATGCCTCTGATTCGGATGTTTGCGGGACTCCCATGTGGCGCAGAAGGTTCAGAAGGCAACCTGCTTTCCTCCGTAGAGTGCAGAATCCGTAAACTCCGCGTTGCAGGTGCAGCGCGGCGCGGGCGTCCCGATGTTCGTGATGGCATGGAGCATCACGGAGATGGTGCGATACTCATTCTACGCCTGCAGCCTCCTGCACATGCAGCCGCGTATTCTGACCTGGCTCAGGTTCGTGGTATGCGTGCGTGTGTGTGTGAGTGTGTTGGGGTTCTCCAGCAGAAGCAGAGCTGTCGTGTTCTTGCGCGCGTGTGTGTGTGCGTGTGTGTGTGTGTGTGTGTGTGTGTGTGCTTGTTGGGGTTCTGCAGCAGAAGCAGAGCTGTCGTGTTCTTGCGCGTGTGTGTGTGTGTGTGTGTGCGTGTGTGTGTGTGTGTAGGAGTCCTCCAGTGGAAGCAGGGCTGTCGTGTTCTTGCGCGCGTGTGTGTGTGTGCGTGTGTGTGTGTGTGTGTGTGTGTGTGTGTAGGAGTCCTCCAGCGGAAGCAGGGCTGTCGTGTTCTTTGCGTGTGTCTGGACGGATCAGATCTGTTGGAACCGCGCTCGGGTCTGATTCTATGACGTTTATGTACGTGCGGTGCCTCCAAACAAGGTGACCAGAGTGGTTTGCGGGACTCACCATCACGAAGCGCTTGCGTGTCTCATTGAAATGTTCTTTTCTGTTTCAGATACACTCTGTTCATCGTGCTGTATCCCATCGGAGTGACGGTGAGTTGCACTGTTTCCTCGACTCCCAACTGTGTCCGAACTCGCTCACTGTTCGTGCGCGTCCGGGGCGCGTCATGCGATGTGACAGGAGAATTGAGTTTCACCCGATGAAGGCGTTTTGCACTGGAAGTGCCACAAGTTGCACTTTGATCAGAAGCTTCAGACACAAGACTTGGCTTCACAAGAGAAAAGGGTGTTTGTGCACCATTTCTGCCACGTAGCGCTGCGCCCAAGGCCAACGCGTCCTGTGTAGTTTGGGTCACAATTCGGTGGGTTCAGATTCCGAGGGCGTCCGGTGCGTCACACACACTGGACTTTTTTTGAGCTGAGTCCACACAACAGCTGGACAACCCTTCACACCAGCTGTAGGTTTTTCTGAACCGCACGTTGTAACGGTTACGTTTCCAGGGCGAACTGCTGACGATGTACGCCGCGTTGCCGCTGGTGAAGCAGCGAGGTTACCTTGACTACCCGCTCCCCAACCAACTCAACGTGTCCTTCAGTTACCATGGTTACCTCATCGTCGTTATGCTCAGCTACATCCCAGGTGAGTGAACTGGTCGTTGTGGCGGTGGTGACTTCAATTCGTGATTGTGCCTGGGTCATTTCCTGTCACAACCAGCCATGGCTTTCACAAACGCTGGCTGTTTGGCCTTTCAAGCGTCAACAGGAGCTGAGATTGTTTTTCCAAAAGTGCAAAACACTGAATCTAACTTGTTCGCACCAGTTTTGACCCTGAGATACTCTCCCTTGCAGTGTTCCCGCAGCTGTTCCTCCACATGGTCGCTCAGCGTCGCAAGGTTCTCGGAGCGACGCGACCCAAGTCAGACTGAACCGACCGCGCCATGCACGTTGCATCCCTCACCCTGCTCTGCCCAAAGCCTGCTCCACCATTTCCCCACACCCTGCTCCACCCGCGCCCACACACCCTGCTCCACCCATGCCCACACACCTTGCTTCACCCGACGCCCACACCTTGCTCCACCCATGCCCACACACCCTGCTTCACCCGACGCCCACACCTTCCTCCACCCATGCCCACACACCCTGCTCCAGCCCCAACCCACACCCTGCTTCACCCCCCCCCGTCCCCACACCGTGTCGCACATGCTGTGTCGCGCACCCCTACTGCTCCCCATGACGCAGGCTTGCACCAATGAAAGCCCCGTATTGAGGGCAAAGCCAACTGATCTCGAACTGTGGCAAAACTGTCGTCACCCGTGTCAGACAATGTTTCCGAAGAACAAAGTATCATTCAAACAAAATAAACAGTGGGAATATATTTTTTGTTGCTGTGCTGTTTGAACCTCTGCAAAAGTAGATTCTTCGAGCTGTGCATTCAAGTGCTTCAAGTGTGAACTTCGGCAAAACGAGTAAAATTTGGCGACGTGCCGACAACACTGTCGGGACCCACGTTCCGCGTTCGCAAATTGCAAAGATCGTGGGAAAGTGAACGCACAATTTCATTGGACAAGGAGGTGACTCCATCTGTTGACGACTAAACTTCACCAGCACCAGTACAAACTACAAGAACGCGAAAATCAACTCGGTCTCTGTGGCGTAATCGGCAGCGCGTTCGGCTGTTAACCGAAAGGTCGGTGGTTCGAGCCCACCCAGGGACGAAAAAGTTCTTTTGCTATTTCCCACAAAATTGTTCGTAACATTTTCGTTGAACCCCTCCCCTTCGTGTCGCCAACGAGACATGACCTGAATGAGTGTGGAATAATTTCAAAACAAAATATCTTGACCATACAGAGTGCATTGCAATTTTGACCCTTTCTTCGAACTGTTGCAAACTGACGCAAGTGCCTTAAGGAAAAGATTCTCAGCCCCCTGGATCTTCCACTCAAGCCTGTCATTCTCGACCAAAGCCTTGATCCACCCCAAAGAGCCGTTGCCTTCTTGTATCGCAGACAAACACGTCACACGTGCGTGTGCAACGACTGACCGTCAACCTTGTCTTCACGTTTCTCAAAAATCGATTGTCGGTCGTCTCGTGTGTTTTCAATTTGGAAGGTTTGCGGGCAAAAGACGCAAAAAGTTACGCGCTTTCAAGTTTGGCGCGCACCGTGGGAAATTCTGCTCACGTGACGTCGCGTGGCGGCGCGGTGCGTGCGTCACTCAAGTGACGTCACTCACCGTGTCATGCCGCGAGCTTCCGCAACGATCGCCATTTTCTCGGCAAAATCGACGTTTTTCGCCTCAAATTGTTGGATTTACTTCTTCCTTTTGTCGTACAGATTGAAAACGTAAGGTAAGTGACGTGTTTGGTAGGTTAGATTCCGTGAGAACGCAGACGTTTTGTGGCCGTTGTCCCGAGCTATTTTTAGGTGTCGTCACTTTATACGGCGGCCATGATAAATTCCTTTACGGCATTTACCAACGGCAAATGTGTCTTGTTTGGTTGTGTCTGGAGCGAATTGCGCTCGTTTGTGACCCTGTCCTGTCATTTTGACTGTAAAATTTTGCACCCAACATGTGACTTGGTCAGCCATGAGACAGAAACTGAATTGATGAAATTTTGACACTTTTGCTGGTTATTGCGCGGTTCAGCGAAGAGATCGAAGTGTAGAGTCCAGATCCAGACTACGCCACAGTCTTCGGTGTCATAGTGGATTGGAGAAACGAAATGTCCACAGGGAAAATTGACTTCAGTGCCGGAACTGTTTGCAGTTGAGTCACGAATTGGTGTTTTGATTTCTACACCATACAGTGGTGCCATCTGGGAATCTCTGCTTTGTGGGAGTTGTGACTGAACTTGAAAGTTTCCCGTGTGCCCGTCACGAATGGGGTGGAGGGAAATAATTTCACTGGCTGGAAAACTTTTGTCCGGGTGGTAGGCCCCACCCCTCCAGATCTGCTTCGCTGTCGTCGACTTTAGAAAACTGGAACTGTGAACACTTGAGACACGAACGTGAGGCTGTCCACACTGTCAAGTGTTCTTGTTTTGCTGGATTGCAGATGGGGGAGCGAGACACGTACACCGTGACGTGTGGCTCAGTGATGGGTGTGCTGCACATGGACAGGTACGGCCTCGGTGTGTGTGTGTGTGTGTGTGTGTGTGTGAGAGAGGGGCGGATCATCTCATCCGACCTGCGACGAGACTGTGTGAGTGGTGTGTGTGAGTGTGTGTGTGTGTGTGTGTGTGTCGCACATGCCAGCGTCCTGAAACACGGTTGAAACAAGGAACAAACGGGTGTCAAAAGTAGATGCCAGGTGAACTGGTCCTGTCTTCACTCGTATCACTTGGCTTTGTTCACATCGAGCAGGTTCATCTGTCCAGGGATCAACCAGGAGTGCATCGAGGTCGGGGGGCAGTTCGTCAGCCCCAAACACTTCTCGCTGATGGGCGACAAAGCCAAGCTCAAGAACTGGAAAAACGCCGTGCGCATCAACGGGAAGAACGTCACGTGAGTGAAGGTCATGTGACCAAGGTCACTCTTCATGGACGCCGTGACCTTTGTATGTGTGTGACATGTGCAGGATCACAACTGCCAATCGCGTTCGATTTGTGTGCACGTGACTCACGGATCGAACACGCCCAACTGACCCGTCGCCCATTGCAGAAAACTGATGAACACCGGGGAGCTGGATTTCTTCAACCACGCCGAGGTGTGCTCGGGCAAGTGCGTGTCACGTGCCGTCGGGCGGATGGGCGGGGAGGAGCCACTGGGGCTCGACCTGGCGCCCATGGGCGGCTTCAGCTCGGGCCTCGACAACTCCCTCAGCGACGGTCAGTGTGTGTGTGTGTGTGTGTGTGTGTGTGTGTGTGTGTGTGTGTGTGAGGTGGTTGGGCTTGCATGAACTGCTGGGGTTTGACATGGCGCCGATTGGCGACTTCAGCTCGGTATCTCAGCGACTCTGTATGTGTGTGTGTGTGTGTGTGTGTGTGTGTACATGTGTGTGTACATGTGTGTGTACATGTGTGGCGCACGCGCGTCTGACAGAATTCAGTTCCATGAGAACTCGAGTAATTTCAATTGATCTGCAACGACAGTTGCCAAGTGTGTTCGTTTTCCCCATTATCGCTCCTTTTCACGCGCATCACTCACTCTGGCCCCGTCTGTTTCAGGTTCCCTGGACGCGAGCCCGAGTCAGCCGGTGTTCCCCGGGCAGAGTCGGCTCTCCCCGTCCCCCTCGCGGGGGTCCGTCTCCCCGGCGCCGTCCCCGCTCACCAAAGGTGAGGCGCCGCACTCTGGGTGACGTCATCAAAGAGTTTTAGATGCAACACGTGTGAAGAAACGTTCCATTTCACACGGGAGACAAAAGTAGCCCATTTCCATGGTTCTTTCCAACCCACAAAACAAACCCCACATTACAAAGGACCACCAGAGCTTATTTTCTCTGCTCTTGACCATCCTTCTGGAAAAAAGGTTGACGAAACAGTGGCTTTCTGTGGGTGAAATATGAATGTTTGAAGGGGTTTTCTCCCACGTTTCATGCCACGCAAAATGGGACCGGAGGGTGTCCCGCACGGGTTGCATCTAAAACTCTCTAATTTGCGTGACGATGGAGGCTGATACGTACGCACTGGATATGCCAAGCATTGGGGAGCAGGCCAGCTCCACAGGCCGCAGGGTGGAGAAGACGGTTCTTTGGATTGGCGCTGACGCATTCTGTGGGAAACACGTGTCTTGTGCTGTGTGAGTCACGGACGCTGCGCCCCCTTCTGACTTTCATAGCCGTGACACCAGTGTCAAGGTCGGAACAAAAGGGTCATGAAACTGGAGAAGAACAACAGTTCAAGTCACGTCGCCCGTGTCCAATGTGTACGTTGTACACATCACCATAAACACTGTTGGACCAAGGCGACGTTTTGACGTGCACGCGCGGTGGGCATGGAGCTTTGGTTTGTCTCGCTGTTTTGGATCGCAATGCAGAGCTCTGGGTCACGTGGGGTGGTCACGTGTTGTCTCTATGTCACGTGTTTGTGTTGAAGTCACGTGCTGTTTGAAAGTCACGTGTTTGCCTTCAGGTTCCCGGAAGCGGGCGGCTGCGGACAGCCCCCTACCGGAGCCGGTCACGATCAAACCGGAACCGATGGACGACGACGACGCGTACGACGCCAAGACGAGCAGCAGCAGCAGCGCCGTCGGGTCGGCGCGGAGCGGCGGCGTTACCACGGTGACGGCGTTCCCCAACATCGCCAGCTCCGGTGAGCAGCGGGCGTTTTGCCGCGCATGTCCGCGGGAAACTGGGTCACGTGCGTGTGAGTGGCGTCCGTGCGAAAATGACGGCGTTGCACATGGAGAAAATTTGGGCCCGGGAGAAAACGAAAACAGCTGCGAAAGCAGGTTTTGCATTCCAGTGTAAAACAATCCACCTGACGTCATGTTTGCAGGTCTGCCCCCTGGTGCCATCCCGCTACAGCTGACGAACGGCCGGGCGCCGGTCGGGCCGCTTCTCATGACGCCGGCGGGGCTGGTGCAGCTGCAGCCGATGGTGGTGGGCGGGGCGGCGCGGGGGCGGGGCGCCCCGAGCCCCGGGCCCGTCGAGCCGGTCCGCAGCGTCCTTGACCTGCCGGACGACGTGGATGTGATGGAAGGTGAGCGAGCGCTGTGGCGCGGGTAGGCTGCGGAAGTAGGGAGGTTCAGTTGTGAGACGTGTGACGCCCCCGTGCGGCGTGCTGGAAATCAGCAATTCAAATCAGGAATACCTCAACACGCAGAGTGAAGGAATTTTAGCACAGATTTTCCAGGGTGAAATGTCACGTGGCACGGGGGCGTCGCACGTGTTGCAACTAAAGGTGCCTTGTGGGTGGGTGATGGGCGTGGAATGGCGTCAGGAAAAGAATGTGACACGGGGAGGAATGGGTCACACAGGGTTGCGAGGGTTGAGGAGGATACCGTATTCACCCGTATATAAGTCGCACCCTCAATTTTGCCTTGATTTTCTGGTATCAGGTCACATTGAAATAACAGTACATATGGGAGGTGTCTCTTGTACACGGGTGGATACGGTAGCTGTGTAGGCGACAGCAATAACATTGAGATTGGTGCACTGCGTGATAGGGCGGAACAAGCGAGTACTGTGATGGGTGAGGCACGCCGGCGGGCCGTGCGTTTTTGCCACGAGGCTGGAGCTGTGGACAACACCAAAGAATCTTGTGTTTTGAAGGTGCACAAAGTGCGTGGGCTGATGCCTTTTGCCTTGACGCCACGCCCGTGGTGTGCCTGTGTGTTTGAACGAGGTTGACGTGTGTGTGTGTCGGTGTTGCAGACAGCCAGACGTTCTGGCAGGGCATCCTGCAGGTCGGACTCATCGACGACTTCTTCCGGGAGATGAAGCACGGACTGGACACGCTGAAGCACGAGCTGATTCGCTCCAGGGGCGGCGCCGAAGGTCAGTCAGGGTCAAGGTCAGAGGGTTGAGGCTGAAGGTCAGTTGGGGTCAGAGGGATGGGACTGAAGGTCAGTTGGGGTGAATGTCCGAGGGGTGGGGCTGGAGGTCAGTTGTGGTCAAGATCAGAGGGGTGGGGCCAAAGGTCAGTCAGGTCAAGGTCAGAGGGGCGGAGCTGGAGGTCAGCTGAGGTCAGGTTGGGGGTGGGGCTGGAGGTCAGTCAGGGTCAAGGTCAGAGGGTTGGGTCTGAAGGTCAGTTGGGGTCAGAGGGTGGGGCTGGAGGTCAGAATGGTGAGGCTGAATGTCAGCCTGGCTGAGGATGAAGGTTAGAATGGCGGGGTTGAAGGTCAGAAGTTGGACTAAAGGTCAGCTGGGCTTCAGCTGAAGGTCAGTGGGGGTGAAGCGCAGGGGCAGAGTCAGTGGAGTGTTGGGACACGGCACAGCAACGAGGGTGCCCATGCGCACGCATTCTCACGTGACGCCACACACACACACACACACACACGTACGCGTTGTCGGGCGATATCCCGCACGCACGCGCACTCACACGACGTCTCCACTGCAGAATGCCAGCGCAGCTCGCGGATCGTGAACCAACTCGGCCTCATCCACAAGCTCAAGCTCAAGCTGGGCGCGCACAAGGCGGACACCGAGAAACAGAAGAACAAGCTCGACATCGACCTCGAAGGTGAGTCCGGCGTGGGGCGGTCCGGCGTGGCGTGGTGCTGAGACGCACCCACGGCGTAATGTGTCCCGAGTTCGAGTGCAGCGGTGGTGCCTGCAGTGTTTTGTGTTTGTGGTTTGTTGATTCTTTTGGGCCTTCGTTCTTTTGTTTGTAAGTGTTGAGACACGCACACATACACACACGCTCATAGTGCATGATATACACACACACACACACACACACACACACACACACACACACACACACGTTTGCCTGCAATTGTGTGTATTTGGCAGCACTCTTCGAGGCAGCAGACTGAGATGTAAGTTCCTCCTTCACTCGACCAAGTTCTGTTTGAACCAAATACTTTTTCCCTCCAAACATTTGTTGACTAGAATCTAGAGCTTGGTTTGTTTCAGAGATTCGATCTACGCGAGATGGTACACGTGTTTCGTTTGTTGTGTTTTTGCGTTTGGTGAATGGAAATGGGTCAGGTGACCCCAGTTCACACAGCGTCCCTGCAGTGAACTGCGCATGCGCCACGAGCACAGCGCATGCGCAGTGCAGGGCGATGATCATGGATCTGCGCATGACTCTGTGGTCACGTGGGCGGAGGTTGTGTGAACCAGGGGTGAGGCTTGTTTGGGTGTTGACACATTGCGGGAGGCCAAGCTACCTGCGGCACATTGGGCGTGTGTTAATTTTGATGCCACCCAACATTTTAATGCAAACGTAGAACGCAAGGAGTTTGCCGCAGCTCTATATGAAATCAGCATGAGAAACCTTGTCTTGCGTCTCAACCCCACACACTGTGAAGGAGGCTTGAGTGGAGCGGGAGCCCTGGACTGACCTCAGTCCGATGATCTTGGGTCCGTGAAAAACGACACAACCAGAGATCACATGACTCAGAAAAAGCCTCAGTTGTCGTTGCTGATTGGCTGTCGTTGTGTTGCAGTGCTGCGCAGGCGCATGCAGGAGGCGGAGCAGAAGCAGGCGCAGCTCAGCCGCAAGTACACGTGTTTCCAGAGCCTCATGGACGCCAGCCGCCCAAACAAGATGGCGTCCACTTCCGGTTCCAGTGGCGTCCGGTCAGCGTCGGCGACGCCGCCTCCGTCGTCGTCGTCGGCGTCAACGGACGCCGACCGTCCGAAGAAAGCGCGCCTCGAATCGCCCGCCGCGTCTCCAACGCCGGTGAACGTCGTTTCCATGGCAACCATCGCTAAAATGGCGTCCAGCGCGGCGGCTGACGCCAGCGGTGAACACGCGTCAAGCGCCAGTAATTCGAGCGCCGCCAGCAAGGAAGACGCCAGCAGCGCCAAAATGAAGGAGTACGCCAAGGTGATGGTGACGCCGATGCAGCCCAGGTCCTCCAGGAAGTCCAGTGAGTTTCGTGCGTGTGTGTGTGTGTGCAGGTGTGCGTGCGGTTTGCGATGAGTCGGTGTGTGGGTGTATGTGTGCGTGCAGCGTACCTGCGACGGTATGTGTTTGTGGGTGTGTGTGTGTTGGTGTGCGTGCCAGCGTACGTGAAAGGTCGGTGTGTGGGTGGGTGTACGTGCAGCGTGGAAGCGACGGTGTGTGTGTGTGTGTGTGTGTGTTGACGCAACCGCCAGCGTCGGTGTGTGTAGGTATGCGTGCGGCGTGCCAGGGTTTGTGTGTGGGTATGCGTGTGGAGTAGCAGCGTCGGTGTGTTTGTGTGTGTGTGTGTGTGTGTGTTGGTGTGTGTGTGGAGTGGCAGTGTCGGTGTGTGTGTGTGTTGGTGTGTGTGCGGAGTGGCAGCGTCGGTGTGTGTATGTGTGTGTGCATGTGTGTGCACGTGTGTGTGTGTGTGTGTTGGCGCAGCCGCCAGCGTCGGTGTGTGTGGGTACGCGTGCGGCGTGCCAGCGGCGTCTCCGCTCGACTGTTTGTCTCGTCACTGAATTGGGCAGTTCATCTCTTGACAACTGATGATCGGTTTGTTGTCCTCACTGCCTGACGAGCAGGACTGTACTGTTGATGCAGGTCACCCGACGAAGGCGGTGGACGAGCGACGCAGCAGCAGCCCCGAGGACATGGACAGCGCGTCCGCCGTGAACGTCAGGTGGGTACGGGTGGGCATGGGACGGGAGTGGGTACGGGTGGGCATGGGACGGGATGGGGTACGGGGGGGCAGGGGACGGGTGGGGGTGGGGGGGGGTGTGGGGGGGGGGAGGTGGGGAGTGGGGCGGGGTCGGGGGGGGGTGGGGTGGGGGGGGGTGGGTGTGGGGGGGGGCGGGGGGGGGTGGGGGGCGGGGGGGGGCTGGGCCGGGGTGGGGGTCGGGGGGGGCTGGGCACGCGTGTGGGTAGGGGGGGGCTGGGGAGGGGAGTGGGTACGGGTGGGCATGGG
>JAAUXT010001352.1_pt1 | contig 15767 bp, 20 predicted proteins | sample 7278171 | NCBI WGS metagenome assembly JAAUXT01 (sample SAMN14350112, study PRJNA611818) | marine sediment metagenome | isolation source: surface marine sediment (1.8m) | place: French Polynesia: Moorea | collected 2018-08 | reverse complement strand
GTAATCTCAGGCAACTGCCCCGAGTCAGTTCTGCAAGCTTTATTTATAGGCATCTTAGTTATCTTTGTTCATAAATCACCCTTCATATCATCTCATGTCATCACACATCCCAGAAATATCATGGTCCAGTGGTACCAGTCCTTGCCACTGGGTTGCATCATTGTCATCCAGGTCAGATGATGCAATCTGGTGTAAAGTTTGTGTCATACCAACAGTCTGAGCAGTTCAAGTGAACTGCTACTTGGTTTACATAACATTAAGAAGGATACGAATGTATTTTTTTGAATTTTTGCATAATTTTTTTGTAACATTTCAAAAAGTGCTTTTTTGTGCTATTTTTAGTCATAGAGTGTGACTTAAGTTGTTTGTCTGGTCTGTCTGTCTGTCTGTCTATCTATACATACCTTAAAATAGGGGGGGTCACTATGTCTTGGAAAATTTGGACCACACTCAGTTCTAAAGAAACCTGTGTGACCCCCCCCCCCTACTGCTAAAATTTTCCATGATGTAGTGAGAGTCTCTACATGATGGAAAATTTTAGCTGCCTTTGGAGGGTGGCCAAAATTTTCTATTATGTAGCAACCCCCCTAGTTTTACTATGTCATGGAAAAGTTTTTAAAGTTAGGTTTGGCTCAGCTAAAAAATTTAGAGAGCATTATTGATTGCTGTTGAACTGGCAAACACCTGAAGATGAGCAACAGTAGTGAGAACTGGTGAGTTGAGTGAGGATTTTTATATTGTGGAATGTATGCAGAAATATATTACATTTTAGCCATAATCAGAGATTAGTATAAATATATTACTTTTTAGCCATAATCAGAGAAAAGTCACTGATTTCAAACCAGAATATATGATAGAAAGCCCCACAAAAAGTGCTTTTTTTCTTTAAAAAGCACTTTTTTTTTCTTCAAAAAGTGCTTTTTTTGCTTTTTTTTTTGGGAAAATTGCTGTGCGAGGACTGAAATAGTCAGACGGTGTTGTGAGATGAGATTTGGGAATAAGAAATCACACACACTCTTGTTTGTTTTTTTCACGATGCTTGCTGCATTCATTGAATGAAGGGTAACGCAAAGGAATTGGATCATTGCATGGGAGGTCACTTTTTTGGGTCTTTCACAATGGCAAGTTTGTTTCCAATGATACCTGAAGAGTACCTAGTGGTGGGTATTGGTATCCCCCCCCCCCCGTTAAAAGTTTGCTTTCTCTTGTGTGTGCTTGGTGGCGGGAAGTCAGCAGCGATGTGATGCAGGTTGCAAGAGGACCCAGTGTTTGGGATCAGTTGTGTCGGACAGCAGCTTTGAGAATTATAGAAAATGTGCTTCATGTTTTGATGTGATATCAAGGCTCGTGGGATGTTGCATCCGCTTGATTGACCTCACGCGTGGATCTGAGTACAATCTGGATCCAGGGATATCTCCTCTTTTGGCCAAACCTGGCACAGAAATGTTGCAGTCAAGCGGATGCAACATTTCAAGTTGAGGCTGAGTGGGATGTGGGCGGAAACAGTCAAGGTGTCTGTTTCAGGGGTCGCAGCAGAAGCACATTTGATGAGATTTTGTGAACATTTTATCGTGACGTCCGTTTGAAACAAAAACGTAGTGCAAACCATTGGTGACTTGCGTCGCTGCACGTGCAACTTGACCTGTCATTTTCTGATTTTGATTGCACTGCCCTTTTGCAGAATATCGAGCTCAAAGTTGAGACGGAGAGTCTGAAGAAAGAGCTGCACGACAAACAGGAGCTGCTCAAGAAAGCCTCGTGAGTGCACGTGCCTCTGTGTGCAATCTGAACTCGAGTACATCCAGACCGCAGAGGGACGGGCTCGACTTTTCATGGCAGCAACGCAGAGGGTCTCTCCTGGCGTGAAGCATTGTGATGCCCAGTCCTGTCGACCGCAGCTCAGTCTTGACGTGTGATCGTCTTGTGTCTGCAGGTCGGCGTTGGAGAGCATCTCGACGCAGCACCAGGTGGAGCTGGAGGAGGCGCGTCACGCGGCGGCGGCGGCGTCAGAGGCGCCGTCCCTGCAGCGCGTCCAGCAGCGCGTCGCCGAGCTGGAGGCGGCGCTGCAGGGGAAGGAGCAGGTGCGTGTGTGTATGTGTGTGTGTGTGTGGGGGGGCGGGACACAGGTCAGGTCCGGAGTGTGTGTGTGTGTGTCTGTGTGTGTGTGTCTGTGCGTGTGTGTGCATGTGCAGTTCTTGTTTGGGAGCACTGTCGTGTGTTGTATGTGCAGTATTGAAGCAAACATTGAACAACAGAAGATCCAGCTGTGGGATAGGGGCCACAGCGGCAAGCAGGAGAGTTCAGTGTTTTGTCCGCCATGTTTGGGAAGATTCACTGGAGACGCCACGACGCACATTTCAGGAGACGGAGCGCTTCTGCCGGCAGCTCGAGGAGTCTCAGAAGAAGGTGCGGGAGATCCTGGTGGCGAATCAGGAGCTGAACCGCGCCAACAGGCAGCTCGAGGACCAGGTGCACACGCTGCGCACCGACGTCGGTACCGCCACCGTGAGTTGAGTCTTTTCTTCGGGCTGTTTCACACCAGAAGAGAAATGCATTTCGACCCTGTGCAAGTCAACGGGTGTGGGTGCAACGTGCGGTTACTCCCATGCGAAACTGACCTGAAGACGCAAGTGCGAAAGTGTGTGGCGAATGTGTATGCCAGTGCACGAAGCCGGGCTTTGTTTTGGGAAGAACCGTTTGGTTGTGCTGACGATTGTCTTTCGTCATGTCTTTGCAGGACGCACCTGAGTCAATCGAAGAAAAGGACAAGTAAGATCCGTTTGTTCGTTGCCTTTCACCGTCGGTTTCAGTGTCAGTCTCTGCATTTCAGACATGTTGAACGACCTGTGATCGTTGCAGGTTGATTGAGCAGCTGCGGGGTCTGCTGGAGTCGAAGAACCTGCTGCTCGAGAAGCAGGACGACCACGAGTCGCAGCTGCACGAGCTGCAGGTTCAAGTGCAGACCCGCGACCAGCAGATCCAAGTGCGCTTCTTTGCCCATTGAGCACAAACACCTGCGGCATTCCCGAGGCGTTTGCCCACGCTGACAGATGTTCTTGTTTTGGGACACGTTTCACGTTTCATCGCTATGTTGACATGAAGTGCACTCTTTTTGTGATATCACCCGTCAGAACTTCAACAGAAGCCGCAGTTTGTTACTTTGTGTTCTGTTCCACACTGACCTTTGGTCTGTTCTTTTGGTTTCAGACGCTTCAGTCGAGTATGCAGGAAGCAGACAAGTTCAAGTCACGTGTTCAGGAGATCGAGAATGAGGCTGAGGAGCTGCGCAGAACTCTCGCGGGAAAGGACGGGATGATCGGGGTGAGGAAGCGCTCCAGTGTCGTCTCTTGGGAAGAGTTGCTTGCTCCGTCTCAGTGATTCAAAGGGACAAGCTTGACATTTTTCTGGCGTTGCCCAAGAACGCCGAGCTGAGTGGAGCCTTTGTTTGGATTCAGACTCAAAAACAAAATTTGGTCCGTTTTCTTTGGTCTCTTCTTTTCCCAGTTTGTGTCAAGTTTTCAGTCTTGACAGATGCTTTGTATTTTGGAAAATCTTTTGCAGAAACTGGAAGACGAGCTTCGAGAAAGAGACAAGATTGACAAGGTGAGTTACTGTTTGCTTCCGTTGCATTCTCCATTCCCCAGCGACCTTGTTCACCGGTGCAGCGTTTCTCTCGCTGTTGTATTCAGGAGCAGGACGGCCGCCTGGCGGAGCTGGAGCGAGAGAACACGACGCTGAAGGAGATCCGCGACAAATCTGTGCGGGCGGTGCAGGGGCTCACCGTCCAGGTGCATGCCAGGGAACAGGAGGTAGGCTCAGCGTGACCGGCAGTTTGCTGTCACACAACCCGTCCGTTTCACTGCAGTCGCGGCTGTCTGCCTGTGCCGGAACTCGGGCTGGAGAAGAAGCCTCATGATGCTTGTTTTTCCAAGAGCTGTTCGTTTCTTCTTGAGAACCTTTCTGCTGACTGAAGTTCTGCAATACTTGAACCCTCCACAGGTTGACAGGCTGCAGACGAAGTTGGAGAACACAGAGAAGGAGCTGTCCGACGTCAAGGATCAGGCGCACAAAGTGACGCTGGACAAATACAAGGTGGGAGGAGTCGAGTGCAGTGAAGCTGGGTTCACTCTGGTTGTGTCACAACGTGTTGTGTCAGTGTTGCGTTTTGGGGCGATCTGTGGCCGAAGCGAAACGCACCGCATGTTGAATTTTCTATTGGACAACAATACACCTGATGGTGTGATACTTGCAGGGCTTGGAAAATCTTCAGAGTACAGTCAGCGAGAAAGACGACAAAATCTTCGAGCTGGAACAAAGTGTCAAGAGCAAGGAGCAAGAAAATGAGGTGCGTTTCTCCTGCAATTGCATCCGTTTATTCACAGACATTGAAACTGAACGATGAAGCATCTTGATGCCCTGAAAAATTGTTGATAAAAAGTCAGAGCTCAAAAATTAGTTGGGAGGCTGCAGCAGACACCATTTTTGCATTGATGTTGCCGCTCACTGTCGTTCATACGCGCCACGTGTTGCTTGTCGTGCAGCGGCTGCAGCAGCAACTGTCCCGGCGCGCGGCGGAGCTGGAGCGGCAGAGTGCGCAGGCGCAGCGCGCAGACGACCTGCTGCGGCAGAAAGACGACGCGCTGCAGGTGCGTACAGCCGGCGCGCGCCGGTTTCACACCAAATCCCGCATGAGTTTTTACAAGTACGGTTATTGGCAATGACCTTGGGTCTCAATTTAATCCCGGTGCGTGCAATCAATGTGTGATGCAAAATTTTGTCTCGTTTTCTCTCTGAAAGACTCTTTGGCCGGTAAGATGAGCATCAGTGAAATGCTTTCCCAATTCTCTCACTTCCATTGACAGTTCACTGTTTTGATATTTCGTTGCACTTTTGATGGATTCACCAGTGAAAAATCACTGCATTCTTTCTGCCAAAATTTGAATCCGAAACACCTGTTTTTGCCGTCACTACGTGGGGTGTTCTTGGTTCTGTGGTTTATCGAACATACGTATCAGTACTTCACACAATTTCTGATGCAACCGCAGGAAGCTACACCAACTGGTTTTGACGAACAGAGCGCTCGAGTCCACAGATTTTGTCAGCTTTCAATTGGTTTTCTTTGACAAATGAATTCTGTGAAACTCCCCAGGACGCGCGTCAGTCCCTTCAGGAGGAGAAACTGAAAAGTAGTGAGAAAGCGAGCACAGTTGGCAGCCACTATGAGGTAAAACTGAGCTGAAACTGCATGACACAAAGTAGTTGAGTAACGAGTGCCGTCTGCATTGGTTTTCCCGTTTGTGTTCGAATTGTGGCATTGAAACCTTGAGTCTGTGGTGTCAGTGTGATGTCAAGCTTCCGTGGAAAACATGTGGCAGATTTCAGACTTTACCGATACAAGTGCCTGATAAAAGTGCAGTGTAACCTGTTCCGTAGCTGCATAGTTTCCCAGTGTCCTCTCGGTCTGGTCTGTGCTGTCTGTTTCTGACGGGCGTTGAGTGCATGGCTGGCACAGATCCAATGTTGGTTGAATGATTCCTTCAATCTTTCCTGATGAAATAGGCGTCGAAGGTGAGTTTGCTGAAAATGTGGGACTTTTCCTGTTTGTGAAAGTTTGGTTTTGAAATTTGGCATTGTGGATGTTGACCAACCAGCATGGAATGTATTCGCCCAGGTGAATTCCGCGTATGTTTGTGCGATCTGGCGTGTGTCTTTGACAGTTTTCTTTTGCTGACAACTGACACCCTCCCAGTATGTTGTTGTTTTGCCTGGCAACGTTCCCCGTTCCCCTTCAACTCTGGCTGCACTTCCCCGCCCCGGGAAAGGAATTTCCAGGCTCGTGGCTGGCATATATACCGTTGAATCTTAGCCTGGAGTTGGTTGTTGGCTGGGGAACTCCTTGCCACAGCTTCCTGCCATTCGAAATTGCCAACCTGGAGTTGGACAAACGAGTTCTTTCCCTTTGTTGCTCACGTTCAGTCACCCACAATCCACTTGTGCTTGGATCTGTTTTGAAGAAATTTTCTGACTTGTGGAAAAGAGACGCCTGCACAAAGAGAATGTGGTTCAAAACAAAGCCCAGTCGGACACGTGAAGCTGATAGCCATTTTGGCGTTGCAAGTGGAGTCAAGACGCAGAAAACATGAGAAAGCAACCGTTCCAATAGTCTCATCAGGTCTTTCTGTTACTCCACTGATGGCGCACAAGCTGTTGGGGCAACGAACACGTACGCGCGCGCGCGCGCGCACACACACACATACACACACACACACACGTACACACACACACACACACACACACACACACACAGAAGAGACTTGCAATTTGAAGTTCTTGCCGTCCTCACAGAAAACCAAACAATGTCAGGAGATCCCCATTCCCAAATGCCAACGCACAACGTGTTGCAGGCGCTGCTGGACGACGCGAAGCGGCAGCAGGAACAGCAGGAGCAGCTGCTGCAGAGGCTGACGCGCAGCCTGCAGGACAAGGACGAGCAGCTCAGCCAGCTCCTCAACAACCAGCAGGTGAGGAGCTTTTCTTGATGTGCGCACTTCTGTGTCAGGATCATTCGTTTTCGACCTCTTTGATGGAGAGGTCGGGGTTCACACCAGACGTGTCTGTGTAACACCTCTCTTCAATTTTGTGGTCGCGTCGTTGTTTTTCAAGCGTTGAGTACACAGTTCATCCCAGCTGAGTTTTGTGAAACGAAGTGTTTGTTGTCACACGACGTCTGGTCATCTATCAACGAACCACATACCGTAATAGATCACTCGGCGTGGCGTCACGTCTGCTGTTCTCGTTGCAGCCGCTGACGGAGACCAGGGACATCATCATCAAGCGACTCGTCGACCAGCTCAACGAGAAGGACGAGGCGCTCCAGGTGCGCGAGCCAAATTTATTTCATGAGGGGGGGTCCAGGGTTTTGGGGGGGTCCGCTTGACCCCCAGTAAATGTGTAAATTTCTTCATCACGCCCCTCAGCAGCCACACAGGGGAGGCCCAGAGGGCGGGGGTGTACATTGACGTTTGATAGCTGTGCACAACGTTCGCGCGTATGGAAACACCGCAGGTTCCAAACCTACCCATAGCAAAAGTGAAGACCCGGAGTGCTTTTGACAATGAAAATTAAAACGGAAAACTTTTACTTTGGTGCTGCAGGCTGCCCTGGATGAGAAGTCTCGCGAGGCGGGCGAGATCGAGCGTGATCTGCGCGAGGTGAAGACGAGTCTGCGCGAGCGCGACCGAGACATCGAGCGCGCCAACCACGCGCTGCTGTCGGCCGAGGAGAGCATCGATGTGAGTGTGGAACACTTGGGGTCGTGCCCCCGAAAGCGTGAATTGGTATTGCCAGAAACAGCTCTTCGGTAGCGGGTCTCCGTCGGGGGGGTGTCGTTGGGGACGCAGGTGACATCTTTCGTTCGCGTGCGGCGCCTTTTTGCCGCAAACTCGTGGGTTCAATTTTTCGAAAGACTACACATTGTGGGAAACACGCAGGAAATTCTAAGCGTAAACTCCTTGATGCTTTGCCAAACTGCCCAAGTGGCCCGTGGAATCTGGAAAGCGCCCGGATTGTTGCAGCACAGTGGTCCCCCGAGGAAACGCAAATTACCCCAGGAAGACGCAGGTACAAATTTTTTGACGTGAAAAATGATCGTTCTGTACGCCATTGACGCGCTGAAGCTGTGGGTGGTGTGAAGCGTGTTTCACTTTGTCTGAGCGCTCGTTCTGGTTGAGCGGCGGACACGAGTGTTAGCACATTGTGGTTGGACGCCTTTGCCACCAAACACCAACGAACGGTCAGACACGTCAGAAGCCAGTTGCAACAAGGAGTGGCGGGGTCGGTTCTTTCAGTTGTTTGTGAGAAGGGTGACTTCCTCCTGCTTGTCCGTACAAAGGTAAGAACGACAACACTCGGTGCAGAACTCTTGTATGATCTGCGGCACTTGTTTTCACAGTGTGTAAGATTTTCATACCCCAATATTGCTGATGAAGGATCGATTGGTTTGTTGCGTTGTTTCAATCAAATCCCATTATGCGATGAATTGCTTCCCAGGTCCCGGTGTCGGAACTCTCTTTGCACGTGTTTGGATCTTTCATCAACTCAGATCAAACACCTTGACATTGACAGGCTGCGCGCACGTTTGCATGCGTGCAGGTTCGCCGCGGCAGTTTGTATGTCTGCGTGTGTGCCATTTCGTGGCCAGGGGCCGAAACCCATTTCAATCAATGAAAGTACTGCAGATGTCAGCCATCGCTTTTTCACACGCAGGTGGGGACCTTTTGATCTGACTAGAAAATGCAGCTGCATTGTGGCAAATTGCACGCAAGAATTGATGATGAGCCATGAAAATAATTTTGATATCAATTTTTCGCTTTTCGTGGTAATGGCCGAAAGAAAAAAATGGAAGGCACCGCAGAATCAAAAAGGAAAGTTGGTTCTTGATCTTTGCAAATGCAGGTGCAAGTGGACATGCCCTGTGCTCACACACGTTCTCAATTTGACACGAGATCCATTTCTACTTCGGTGCGGTACTTTTCAGTATGTCCATTTGAGTGAAGGATTTTGCCTCAAGGCCGACGAATGTGCCAGTTCGATTCTGACTTGCCACCACGGGAGATTTTGGAGATTGTGTACTTGCGTGTTTTTCGCTCGGCTGAATTTTTGGGATTGAACAGCAGAAATGGTTTCTGCGGAAAGCCAGAATGAACTGGAAAGTTGCAAACACTTCGGGTTATGCTGTTGACAGCAATTAGTAACAGACGGCGAAACAACTCGTGAGAAACTGAATTCAACATCCACGAGAAACAGAAAACAAAATCCAACGGATCTTCTGTTCAATCAAGTCGTAACTGGCTTGTGACTGGCCTGTAGATCTAGTTGTGAAGAACTTTTCTTCTGACACCTGTTTGCGCGAAGAATGGAGTCATCGCGCGGGTCGGAGCCGGACCTGAGGACTTGGCTCATAGTGAACGGGTTCGGAGCGGAAGCGCTCGCCAAGGTGGACCGGTGGAGCTCGCCCACCAGGAGGCGGTCAGGGGAACTGAGACGGACGCGCTCCAGGACCAGAGTCACTCCCGAGCGCGGGCCACTGAAAGCGCTGCACCGAACTCAGAGCGCGTTGAAAAATTCAGGAAAAGAGGAGAAATGGAATGGAGACGAATTCTCTGGTGACAGAAGTGAACCAGCTGTTCGAGATTCTTTCAAAGGAGAAGCACCTGCGGACAAGTCTTCCAATATTTTTGAAAGTGAAGGGTTGACAACAGGTGTCACAGCGCATTTGGACGCTGAAAGAAACTTGGACTGGTTGTCGTCGAACAAAGGCGCTTTGAGCAGACGGCGTTTTGATGCAAGTCGCGTTTCGCTACGGCAGACTTCAGATGTTGCTGGGCTGGAAGATCCGACTTTCAGCGCAACCACGCGCTCGTATGGAACTTCCCCAGCCCTGCACCGTTCATCAGAGTCGGACTGGGTTTCCACTGACCCGCGGCACTTGCTGCACTTGCAGACGCTGGAGCGGGAGGCGAAGGAGAAGGACATGGCGATCAGACGTCTCAACGCGGCGCTCAAGAGCAAAGAGCGCGTCCACGAGGTGAGCTGCGTGGTTTTGTGTGATTCATTTGTGCGGCTATTGAACTTGAAAAAATTGTTGAAAGACTTGAAAATCCAGCGTATGTTTGCTGTAGTGGGGTGGTCCTGATGAGCTGTCAGCTCGAGGCCTGTGTTCAGTGCTTTGTCTTGTGAACATAGTTGTCACTAACGGGGATGAAGACAATTTGCTTTTGTTTCCTCGCACGCAGGACTTGGTGGACGGTCAGAAGCGAGACCAGGAGGACCAGGAGCACGTGATTCAGAAGCTGAGAACCGCACTCGCAGCCAAGGACAACAAACTGCAGGTGAGGATCCGCGTCCTCCCGCAACTGACCTGTTCTCGGTCATCGGATCGATTTGGCAACGTCTTGTAAAGCAAAGAAACAGTGATGGCGGGTGGTGTATTGCAAGAATTGAGGGTGGTCAAAGAATCGCTATTGCATGCATCAAGTGTAATATTTGTTAAAACGTCAAGAACGCGTCACACGGAAAAGTCACCGTCCAGTGGGCAAATTTTGAGTTCGTCAAAAGCCACAATGTAGCCGAACATTCGGGAACATTTTCTGCTCGACGTTGGATTCTGGATGTGAAACTGTCTTGACGTGGTCGGCTGTGGTTGTGCGCAGGAGCTGATAAAGAAGAGTCCGGCGGCGACCGACTCGATGGTAAAGCAGCTGCAGGTGAAGCTGGCCGAGAAGGAGCAGCTGCTGCAGGTCGGTGCCTCAGGGCTGCTTCTCAGCGAGGAGGGAGGGGGCGGTGGGAGAGGGATTCCGCAGGGAAATGGCCACGGTGAGCGTTAGGGAACTGATTCAATGGTGCAGTCATCAAGGCCAGTTCCTTACCGTCCTTCGATCACGTTTGCCAGTTTCAAGTCCACACGTGGACTCTGCTCCCGCCTTTCCTGTGCAGATATTAAACCCCTGCGCGCAGCTCTCCCAGTTATGAAGCAATTCTGAATCCAGAGTGAAAATCGCACTGGTGATTAAAGTTCTTCGAAATTTGTGGGGAAAGCAAATTTTGAACACTCAAGTAGATCTGAACATTGCAGATTCCTGCAAACTGTGATGTTGTGTTTGCCTGCGACCCTCCGACAGTGTTCCAGCTCTTTTGTGTTTGTTCGCAGGACTTGATCAGCGATCGCTCCAGGGCGAGTGGACTCAAGGATCAGACGGTCAACGACCTGCTCAACCAGCTCAACGCCAAGGACCAGCAGCTCAAGGTGGGCCCTGCTCGTTGCTTTCAGTTGAGAAACTTGCTGAGAATGCCCCAGCTAATTCCAGGAGCCATTGTCCTCCTTGTGTTTACTGAGTGTTTCTGTGTGCAGGAGCTGGAAGGAATCGTGTCTGAGCTGAACAAACAAACGCAGAACCTCCAGGCTGATGTCAATCACAAGGACTTCGAACTTCAGGTTTGGATTTTGTGTTGATCTACAGCATGTTGAATTGGGCAATTCTTGACAATTTGATTGTCAATGGCGACGTTGATTTGCACACCTCGTGTACTCTGGGATTTGCTCAACTCGCTCCATTCCTGTTGCTGTGTGCTGGGACCTGCCTTGTGCGGCCTCGCAGATTCAGTGGTTAAATGGTTACAAAGAGGGGTCATGTGTGCTGTTTCCACTGGTTGCAGAAGCTGGAGGGCGCGACGACGTGGAACGCGGAGCAGCAGCAGGACGTGCTCGAGAAGCTGCGCGCTGCGCTCAAGGAGAAGGACAAGACCATCGAGGTGAGACGGGAGGAGGAAAGGGGGGAACAGCAGAGACGGGCAGAGAACGGGGATAGGAGAGAGGGAAGGAGTGGGACAAGAGAGTAAAAGCAGAGGTAGGAAATGAGAGACAAAAACAATGGGAATGAGACCAAATGGGAGAAGAGTCTACGCAGGGCCATTTCTGGGTCATTCAGGCAATCGTTGGCGCGAACGAACCAAAATGTCCAAGTACAATCGTGTTGTCAAACAATTCGAAATGTTTCTGTGCAAACACTCACTTGACTGGAACATTTCAGGGCCTGGTGGAGAGCGGTCAGAAGAAAGACGAGTTGTTCCGGCGGCTGCAGGAGCGCGGCCCCGGCGGGGCGGGCACCTCTTCCGGGCGAGCTGGAGCAGCGCCCGGGGCCCCGGAGAGTCAGGCTGAGATGGCCAGGCTCAAGACAGAGCTGGAAAAGAAAAACGGTCGGTGGGATTACTGATTCCAGGACGTAGAATATCATTCGCTTGATGTCAGTCACTCTCGTTTGTGTGACTTGTTTGGTCACGAGATAACTCAATTCAGATGGTGGTGATTTGATTGCAGAGCTGATAGAACGGTTGAGCGCCGCTTTGGAACATTCAAGCCGCACGTCGCGAGGCTTGGGCGGCGAGAATGAGCTGACCATCCGCAACCAGGTGAACATGCTAGATGCGCCATTGGATCCCAAGGAGAACCGCGATGAGGTTGAAATTAGTGGACAGAAGAAATTGTACCCTTCCGATCGTGGTAGTCTTGGCAGAATATTCTCCGAAAAGAAAGCACGAGGTTGAGTGCGTCATGTGCGTGATGCAATGTTTGTTGTCAGATTGAGCTGCAGCAGTTGGTGCGGGACGGGGGAGTGGCGGGAACAGCCGGAGATGTGGGCGCGCGGCGCAGGGGGGACGAGCAGCGGACGGAACAGCTGCAGCGCCCGGGCCACCCACAGCGATCGCAGACGACGGTGGGAGGGGAGGCGGCACAGGTAAGAGCGCGCTGACAGTGACACACCGCAGGTGCCTTCACGCTTTAGTGGACGTTGGTCATCCTCTTGAGCAAAGTGGACGTCAAAAAGCTGTTCGAACTCGTTTTGGGGTGACTGAGATCTCATACAGACGCCGAACTGCTTTGAAAGCAACTCAAATCTGTGCACTTATGAGCCATCACGACGAATTTCGGCTCATTGAAGCAGATTTTACTTTCACTCGGGGCGTCGGAAGAGGTAGATTTGACCAGAAGGTGTTTCGACTCGAGTCGTGTTGACCCGTCGCGGCCTGTTTCAGCTGCAGCAGGTGATGGCGGACCAGGCGCGGGAGAACGACGGGCTGCACAGCGCGCTGCAAGCCGAGCGGGACCTCTACCGCAGCCTCACCAACAACACGTGAGTGGTGCAAATCACATTGCTGGGCATTTGGGATTTTATCAACTGCAGTGTGGCTGCAGCGACGTCAGGGTTCATCCTCTATCAGGAGGGGGCACGCGAAAATTAGAATCGCCCTGCCAGTGTTTTGCTGCAAGTTTGACTTTAGGAAGAGGCCATGTGCAAATCTGAGGGAAGCTGTTGCACGCCACGAAGAAAAAAGTCACGATACACACCCTCAGGCGTGTCTCTTTGCTTCCCCACAGCGACCGGTCGGAGGCGTTTGAGATCGAGCTGGGCGCGGTGCAGGCCTTGCGGCGGCAGCTCGAGGAGGGCGTTGATCGGAACGGCACACTTCGCGCCGCGCTCGAGGCGCAGCTCAGCAGCGCCAACCAGCCGCGCGGCGAACCGGACTCTACACCAGGTCCGGTGCACTGTTCACTCGCATTGCATTTTATTTTTCATGTATTTCAGCCCAAAAAGCACCCAAGTAAAAACAGATGCGTTTCGTGATGACAGAAAAACACTGACAATTCACCGTCTTCCACAAACAAGAACATAATGTGGACACATTTCTCTCGCTTCTATTCACACGCCTCTCATCACGCCATATAGCACTTGAAACGGGTTCAGTCCGGCGCGTGTCACCACCGACAGGTGTTCTTGTTTGCTCGTGTGTGCTGATCATGTCCGTCTCCGCGCGCAGTGTCTGAGGAGCGGCTGCGCTCGGAGCTGCGGCTCCTGCAGACGCAGCTCGAGGAGACGCGGCGCTGGAACCAGTCGCTGCAGGCGCGCCTCCAGCAGCAGCAGCCGGGCTCCAACCAGCGCGGCGGGGGCGTCGGCGGGGCGCCCGACCCCGCGCCGGCCCCGCCGCAGCAGCAGCAGCCCGCCACGGCGCCCGCCTCGACCCTCGGCCTCGGTGTCGGCGGCGCCGCCCGCGTATCCGCGGCCGATCTGAACCAGTCGGAGCCGGGCTCCGCCAACAGCAGCTTCTTCGTGAACACGTTCGGTGAGTGTGCGCAGAGCACAAACGCTTTCCCAAAACGGATTCCATTGTTGGGGCAATGAATCTCAAAGACCAACCGCATCAAATGTTTTCGTGAAGGGTCGTTGACGTCGTTGGCATCAGACATGGCAGGTCAGAATGTTGGAAGTTTCTGTCGCCGTTTAGTTTTTGTCAGAAATTGGGTTTTCTTGGAACTATCTTCGACTGACCTCTTGCGCGCATTCCGGTTTTTGCGATTTTTGCAGTCAAATAAACGAAAAAGTCAAGCACCTTGCATTGGCTGTCATGCTTTGAGAGCTCTTCTTGCAGCGTAGACTCACTGGGGCTCTGAGTTCAATCTTGAAAATGCCGGACTTTTCTCAGGTTTCCCGAACACGAGTTACCTGGGCTCCTACCAGCACCTGCCGTCGCTCGGCCACGACGACTTCCCGGACGCGCTGACGCTCAAACACATGTCTGCGGAGGAGCTCAGGGCGCTGGTGAGATACAGTTCCAAACTCGGTCCTCTTTTTGCGAAATTGTGGTCCACAAAGGTCAAGCTTTTTTCAAAATCATCGAATGGTACAGGAACATCAGGTAAAGTTCGGTTTGAACTTGGTCTGTTCGCATCCCAAAAATGTCAAAAAAATGCTGTCGGGAAAACGTGAACAAAAATGCGAGTTTCTCCGCCTCCCAGACGTACATTTTCATTGACGTTCTTTCGCGGTGTTTCTGTGCGCGGGGCAGGTGGACCAGCTGAACAGCGAGCTGAACCGGACGCGCGCGCAGGCAGACCAGATGATGACGCACTTCAGCATGTTGGAGCGCACGCGCGACGAGATCCCGGGCGAGAACAACCAGGTGCGGTGTGTGCGTGTGTGTGTATGTGTGTGTGTCAGTACATATGCGTGTGTGCTGTATGATATGCAAGACCGCTGAGTGAGTGCCCCTTTGTGTGTGTGTGTGTGTGTGTGTGTGTGTGTGTGTGTACCCTGTGAAGTAGATTCGTGTGTGTGTGCGTGTGTGTGTGTTTTGAAACATTCCGTTGTTCGAGCATGCGTGCGCGGTGCGCCTTCACCGAAGGTAATCTCGCATGCCTTTCATGTCAGGACCAGCCGTCGTCGACGACGAACGTGAACAACTCGTCGGGCGTGGTCGGCGGCGCCGGCGGCGTGACGGCGCGGGACGTGGGCGGGCTGCAGGCGGAGATCGCGCGGCTGCGCGCGCAGCTGCAGCACACGGAGCGCGTCAACGCAGTGCTGCGCCGTCAGCTCGAGCTCAACACCGAGTCGCGCTTCGACCCGCAGCTCATCGTGGACCTCGCGCAGCAGATCGAGCGCCTCGAGGCCGAGCTGCTCACCGCGCGCGCCGAGCACGGTCAAGGTCAGTCAGCCACGTGTGCGCCCAGGCGCCACAGCGCATGTCCTCGTGCACCTCAAGGCAGGCCCAACTGGGTCGACATCAGACTCGTTTTGCTGTCCTTGTTCGGTTTGAAGGACAGCACAATTCATTTTGCCTTTTGCGGGGGCCGCAACACGCACACGAAACGGACTTGCACAGTGTAATATCTCACTAGAATTTCCAATTCTTGTTCATAGTTTACTCGCCAGAAAGTGTGCTCAGAGAGTGAGTGACATCTGTGTTGCTGCTGCTGTGTCTGTAAACTCGTGCCAGTTGTTTGCGGTACTCAGTGTCGGGTTTGTTTTTGCAGACAAGACAGATGGCAAAAAGAAAGAGACCTCAGTCACGAAGAGCGGAATCCCCGTTCGCAAGAACGGAAAGCCTCCTTCAGGTGCGCAGAGTATGGTTTCTTTGAATTTGTGAAGAAATGTACTGAAACATAGAAATCGCACGAAGTGGAGAGATCTTCAAGGGTTCCACTGCAAATTCGCTTTGGTGTGTGACCCGTTTGTTCTTGTGGCTTCAGGCTCGAGTTCGCAGGCTCTCGGGGTTCTGCAGAAACAGATGGAGACACTGAGGGCGGAACTTTCCGACTGCAAGGTACCTGCTCTGTTTGTGTGCGCGCATTGTTGTGCGATGTCCCTTTAGGGCGAAGCACCATGTGGTAGTGCAGTATATGGCAGCTGGATGGAAATGTCCCCCTCCCCCAACCC
>JAAUXT010003832.1_pt1 | contig 15768 bp, 14 predicted proteins | sample 7278171 | NCBI WGS metagenome assembly JAAUXT01 (sample SAMN14350112, study PRJNA611818) | marine sediment metagenome | isolation source: surface marine sediment (1.8m) | place: French Polynesia: Moorea | collected 2018-08 | reverse complement strand
TCATGCTTGCAATTGTTTTTTGAGAAACATAACACTATGCACACATTCTTGGACACACACAAGTGCTGTCCTGCCGATGTACGCTGCGCGCGGCTGATTCTCCACTTGAAAGTCTAGTATGACTTCCGCTCGACACTTAAGTCCTTTGTTGACCGTGCAGTCCTTGCTCACCATAAACAGCCTCAGATACGAAAACTGCAGTGATCAAAATGTTTCTACCTCTACTCTTCCCAGTGGAGACCGGCTGCTATCTTGGGAACACTGGGTCTGTCTGTCTACAGTGTTTGGAAGGTCATGAGCTAAGACTGGTGACGCCCCCTTCCCCCCCCCCTCCCTCCACACACCAACAGCGTGTGTGAAGACAGAACTCGGGCCGGACTTGGGACTTTTTTATTCTGCCTCTGGTAACGGAGAAGCTGTTCCAACACTTTCTTGAAAGCACAAAATCAGACAAAAAGTTCTAATAATGTCCATACCAGGAAGTTTCCCCAGCAGAGCAGCTGTACTCGTGAAGAATCAAGCAGATGAACATCGGTGCTTGTTAGAAGTAAACTCTGAGGCAGATTGAAATGTGGAGACGTGCGAGTTCCTGGAAAATTTCCTGTCGAATGACAAACGTTTGTTGCTCGTACGCGGCGGTTCTCACACCGTACAGAAATGGTTCATGTGAAATCGCACAATGACTTTTCGAGACTTTTGGTCAAGAGAAGAGTTCCGTGACTGAACAGAAACTTTTCTTGTCAGGTGAGAACCCATTACAACGGTGCGAGAATTTATAACGGCAGGTGACGTACGAGTACCGGTTTGTGACCGTAGAGTTGTGGAACCTCAGTTCGGCGTTGTCAAAACTGTAAAGTTGCCTTCAAACTCAAAAGGATTTTTCGAATGAGAGACGCAATACGTTTGGTCACACTGCCTTTTCACTTGTGTCGCGTTTCTTTCACAGAACAACGTGTCCGACTCGCACATTTCTGATAACCTTTATATGTTGTGTTCAGTTTCAGGAAGTAAAGTAACTGTCTTCAAGTTGGATGCATTTCTGTTGCGAATACGCGACTTCTGTGGATGACAGGGGCTTTTTGGCTGGACCAATGGATTGGCAACCGGCGTCAGAGCTGCATGTGACCGCGGCGCACGGTGCGCAGCACCACGAGACAGATCTACACGCCACAGCAACGGAAGAAAGAGGCAAGTCAGCGGGTTCCTTGTCAAGGCATCTATTTGTCCTTTGTGGCGAACAGGGTTTTATCGTCGTTTGTCCTTTGTGGCGAACAGGGTTTTGTCGTCGTTTGCTCCGTTGTCCTGCAACTTCTTTCTCCATTTTCAGATGTTCATTCTTCACCATTCGTTGATTTGCACGGAGGAGGCACAGGTACCTTTCGTCCTTCACTCATTTGTGTTGTACGAGTAGCTGGCGTCATTCACGAGCAGTCAAGAAAAGTCGCGTTGATGTGCTTGTCGCGCCACACAATTACATGTGCAACAGTCGAACAAACGTTACAGATTCAACGGATGCTGCAGCCTCACCAAACGGCGGGAAACCAAGGAAGCTGTCAAGTAAGTTTCAGGAAACAATTCGATGTCTGTGTGTACGAGCGTATTTAGCATAATGTGTCAGGTGTCGCTGCTCCTGCTGTGATATTTCTTCTCATGGAAATTTAATCCACCCCTTTCATCAGCAAGGGAACTGCAGCCTCACGTACGTTTCGTCTTGCAGAAACTTATGCTGACTCAAAAGAGGAGTTTGAAAAATTCATGGAGGACGCGAGGAAGTGGTGGCGTGGTTTGGGACGTGTTGATCTTCGCAATGAAATCGATATTTTCATGGCATATTATGTAAGATCTGCGTGGGGGCGGGGGGGGGATAAAGCAACAGAGCTGGTTTGCTCTGCTGGTATTTTTTCCCAAGGGCAAAACTAACTCAGTTGGTTTGCACCACACACACACACACACACACACACACACACACACAGAAACCAACTCAAGTTGGTTCAGGGGAAAACCAAGAATTTTTTTTTTTTTTTTTTTTTTTTTTGCAAATTTTCAACTTTTTGTTTCATTTTAAATCTTGCTGCTTGTTTGTGGCTGCGAGCTCCAAAAACTTGATTTCTCTCTTCTCTCTCTTCTGTCTCTCTCTCTGTCATGCAGCCACTTGCACTGGTGTTGTTTTCAGCCTGAACCTGCCAACCATGAGGTGGCTTTTTTTTCTGGATTTCAAAGTGACCTTCCCCACACGCGCACACACACACACACACACACACACACACACACACACACACACACACGCCAAAAACACGAACCCGCAAAGTTTCTGGGTTTCTGGCAACCAAGTTTCTTAACTTTCGGGGTTTCTGAGTTTCCGGGTTTCAGACTTTCACGGTTTCCAGCTTTCTGAGTTTCTACGTTTCTGATTTCCATGTTTGTAAGTTTTTGGGTTTCTGACTTTGTAGGTTTCTGGGTTTCTTTTTGACTTTCTGGTTCCAAATATTTTATTGGCAGCACACGTTTAGCAACTCAACATTTGTGATCTTCTGCTCAATACCTTCAATTTCGATTTGTGTCTCAAACACTGAAGGACGCGTCCGAAAAGTGACGCTGTGCCATTTGTTTCCGCTCATAGGTCCCGCAGCTTGCAATGATGTTGAAGTTTCTTTTCTTTATTTGCTCCAATGTACATCACTGTTGATGCCAGCGTTTTTCTCAACTGGAACAGGACAGTGAGACGAACGGAAGAAAAAACTTTCTTGCTGACAAGAAGAAAAGCCTTGTGCATGATACGTACGTCAGCCAGTGCTTGGGACCAGAATATTTCGTTTCCGAGCGTTTGAGAAGTAAGAATTCTCGTCTGTGTTTGCTCTTGAATTTCACTTGACACATGTGAGGTTCACTTTCCCTCTGGAAACGATATCTGCTTTCAGAGGGTGCGTACGAACAGAAATGGTGGCCAAAACATTTGAAACCGATCAAGTTCCTCTTCAGCGGTGGTAGGTAGAGCAGACACGTGTGCCCTGTGTTCAACCACTGTGTTCCAGATTCGAAGTCTACGTGTGTGTGTCAATGCCCAGAAACATTTGAATCGTAAACTGTTAATCAGGCTCAGGGGAGCGATACGTCGAGGACGACCGAAGAGAAACTTTCCGCTTCTTGCTGTCCTTCGACAGAAAGCACATACGAGACGATGGCACTTACGATGAGGTACGGGCCCTCGATGTTATTTTTCCTGTTTGGGCGTGGTGTTGCAGATTTGTTCTGTGTGCGTGCGTGTCTGAATGGGACAACACAACCGCGCGAAATCCAATTGTTCGATCGTGCGCGTGATGCAATCTTCGGTGGTGTGTGTGGTGTGCGTGCGTGCGTGTGTGTACAGGCTTAGTCCTGGTGGAAGGTATCTCCGATGCACTCGCTGGCCCCATGGGGCAGGGCGTATCGTGGCCCTGAAAGGATGCCGGGTGGCCCCAGCCATTCCCTACTCTCCTCTGATACGTCCTGGCGAGGGTGGGGGCTGGGAGTGGGCCTCAGTGAAACTCAACACACCCCGGACCAACCTGCCTGGCGCATCAATCGCGGGTCGCGCGACTGGATCCTTTCTCCAGTGACTCGAGCGCTTGTTTGTGCACTGGTTGCGCAGTAGGCTGTAGTGTTTACTCTGGTGGGGGAGGGGTGTTGCCCACTGGGAAAGTTTGAGTCGTTCACCCCTGATTTTGAGCAGTGGTTCGCCCTCGTGATCACCACTGACAATTTCTGCAGCTATTGGTGGCGGTGAGTTCACAGTGGACACAGTGGAAAGAAAATCTGGTGATTTCGAGTGGCCAGAACCGATACAAGTTGGAATTATCATCCCCGCCCCTCCTTGATGGGGACTGAAAATAACTTGGTTGTGATCAGGAGCAATCACAAACAAGTTTGTGGCGGTGATCACACACACACACGCACGCACGCTGACACACACACTCACTGTCACACAGAGAGAGAGACAGACAGACAGACAGACAGACAGACAGACAGAGACAGAGAGTGAGTGAGTGAGTGAGTGTGTGTGTGTGTGTGTGTGTTGGCGATTGCTCTTGCGATTGCGATACGCCTGTGCTCAAAGGTCTGCTTTATGGTTGTTCTGACAGAGGTTCATTTCGATTCCGGAAAGCTACAGTGGAGTGCCGCAGGCAAAAAGGCTCAAGAGAGTTGAGTTGGTTTCCATTCTCAAGGTCAGTGCTTGCAGTCTAAGTGTGCATTGGTCAGCAACAAACTGGCATCAAAGAGAATCACGCGGGAGGGGAAAAAAGAAGTGTTTCTGCTGTTGTTCCAAGTCTGAACTGAGCAATTTCCATGACAGGATAATGCAGACAGACGGCCTGCAGAGACGCAGACGCTCAGTTCACTAAAGCTCGCCAGCAACCCAGATGTGCGGAGACAAATCACCACAGCGTCGTAAGTTCACCACATGACGCGGGGCATCGTTACCTCTTCAGAGTTTCGTTTCAACAAAAGATCGAGATGACGACTGCCACTTGTCTTCAGCAAATTTGAAGACGCCTTCTGTTGTAGTGGCTTGTTGTTTCATTGTTGGTTGTTGTCTTTTTTGAAAGCAGATCAAGGCCGCCTGGAGACGGGTTCAGTCTGCAGAGCCTGTCGGGTGTCAAAGTGCTTCAACGCCCTATTCTCCTCACTTCCTCAGCATCCCAGCCCAATCGAGTCCGATCATCCTTCAACTTTTCAAATTTGCCGAGTGTCCAGACCAACTATTCAAATTCGGACGACATCAGATCCAGAAACGTCCCGTCCAGTTTGGTGAGCCCGACTGTAGCCCCCGCTACTAGTCTTGGGGCACCGCAAACTGTCCCAGTCACAAAGTTTCAAGCTTTTGGGGTTGCAAATTCTGACCAAGGCACGGCACTGCAACCGACGTCTGAGGTGCGGTTAAATGACGAAAGCGCCGGTGTTGCAACAACAGTGATGAGCTCCAGCGCGAGCCGTGTGTTCACAGCAACCTGCCCAAGTCTGATTACAGCGACCAGCGGCGCTGGTTCCTTTTCTGGTTCTTTAGTTGGCAACAGTGGCCAGAGTGCCTTCATAACTGTGCCTCTCACAAACGAACCGGCCCCGTCAATTCAAACTGCAACATTACAGAATTACATTGTTCGTATACCACCAAACGGTTGCAATGTGCAAACCATCCCTGCAAAGTCCACTTGGACTCTTTGCAGCGTTTCTCACGCGAAGCAGGCAGCACCAGACGCCATTTTGACCGACACTTCAGCCTCGGCTGAGCCTCCAGACCCTGGTGACCAGCTTTCAGCTGCACAGTCACCTGCCTCTTATGTTGCTCAGACGTCTCACCAGGGCCAAGCAGTTCCCACAGTTGATCCTCCAACCAACCCTCTACCTCCCGTCCCCTCCTCTGAAATTACTGTTGAGCACTTTCCTGACAACAGCCCTATCGGAGACGAGAACAGCTCGATTACAGACAACAGCTCGATTGTGAACGACGTGTTCATGGGGTAGGTGTCGGTGAAGCACACTGATGTCCAAACAAGTTCGGCTGTGTTCAGAAGCAGCAAGAAACGACGCAGTATAACTCGAATCGCGTTGCACAGCAAAGATTTTTCACAAAGCAAGTGTCCAAATCCTCAGGTCTGGGAACGTTTTCGATGGATTCAACGCGTCTGCAGCGTCGCTGAACATGACAACTGGCGGCCGAACGGTCACGAGTCCGGACGCCAGGTTCACTGCGGAAGAACAACAGAGACTGAACGATATTGATGAGTGGCTTTCTGAACAAGTGACAAACTCCGCTCTGTGTTGGTGCAGATGTGTGCACACGTGAACATTCTGTACCGGCATGGGGCTTTAGTTTCGTGAAGAACAATTTGATGTCTTTTTCGAAAGAAAAAAAAAAAAAAAAAAAACTTGTTGAATTTCGACTCGTTTGTTGAGAGCAACTTTACGTTGGCTGTGCGTTTCGTTGTTGAGGCGATTGGAATTGTTCTGTTTGGTTCGGCGCCGAAACTTTCAAAATAGTTTTGAAGCATTTGTTGTTGTCCTGTTGGTATTCGAACTTGGGTGGGTGAATTTCACACAAGAAAACGTTCTAAAGTCGTACCCATAGCAGGCATGTGTAGTGATATCACAAACACACTGGTTGGTATCTCAGGAGAGACTGTTCCAATCGCACCATCTGGTGAGTGGTGGTTCTAACTTTTACAGCTGGTGTGTCACACCACACTCCTCCCCTGGTAGGGGGTGTTGGCAGCACCTAACAATTTTTAATATTCTAAATATTTTTACAATAATTAATTAGAAATTAGACACATAATAGCACAATATCACCATTTTGCTGGCTTCAGCCTGCATTCCTCCCCCCACGGGGGTATCATGTGATCACATGACCAGGGTTTTTCCCTCACTTGTACAACCATGGATGTGGTAGAAGTCGAAGCCTACTCATTTTTGCAACAAGAAATTACATGGTGGATTATCATTGAAGCTAGATTACAAAATTGATCACCATTAGCTCAGTCAGTCATCAATTGAGTGGTCAATCATTTTTCTGTGTATGCTCTAGTGCAAAACCAGTGTTTCCGGATGCTCGTTATTCAACTCGCATTGACTGTCTATCTCAGCGAACTTTAAGGTGAGTTCCGTGGTTCTTAGCTCATGTCACCCCACAATGTGTGATTGTAATGGTATTGTTTTGTGTGAAGCTGGTTCCCTCACTTATCCCGGTAACAGTACTTATGTTTCCTGAAAACGGTAGAACCAGCAGCATTTTGATGATCTTCCTGTTTGCGTGCTTTTGCAGAACAAAGTATTCAAGCGGGACACGAAATAATCGTGTGTCTGTTGTGCAAGGAACAGATCTAATGGTTGCATGTCTGGGCTCTTCACGATCAGTGTATCGAAATGTCCAGTGTTCTTGCCTTTTGGATGTTGAAATGATGTTCACAAGTTGGGTTAATGAGCACTGGTCAGATTGTTCTTTTGTAGCCGCGACGTAGAGCATGAATCACAGCCCTGTTTGCTGAAAAAATGCTGAGAACGAACATTGAATTGAATGTTTCCAACAGAAGGTGCCTTGTTGACCGAAAGGTTCTCTTGTTTCGCACCACTGTGACAAGTTGAAACGCAGCCGTTTGTGTGAAACAAAGCAAAGTTAAAATGAATCTTGTACTTGATCAAGGAGCCGGAAATGCTCAGGCGCTGTGTTGCGATTTTGTGATTCCGCACGTCTTGGTATTCAACATGTTTGTGAACACGTGTGTACAGTATTCACTTGAGCAGGTTTGCCAACAAAGGAATGTCACGATCCTGTTCTTCCAAACATGACACACTTGATTGCTGTTTTTTTGAAAAAAAAAACCCCACGTTTTGTTCTGTTTGACGCGGAATTGTACAGAGAGTACACGTACACACACAGTTGAACATGACTGAAAATAAAAGATTTCCACTGTTTGCCTTTTTGGGCTTCGTGGAACTGAACAGTGCCCGCACAACATTTGTATGTGCTATGCTTCAGGAAAAGCGCGAACTTGTCCAACAAAAAAGATTCGGCAAATGTGTACACATTTGGAACAAAAAATTCTTGGCGGTCCAAGCATTGCAGCAAATAGAGTGCACAAAGAACCACGCAATTGGAGCAACATCTAGGACACATTTGTTGATTCAATTCTCCATTCAAGTGGGCCAAGTAAACCTCGGGTGGATTACTCTTGCATAGATTTGCACACAATTTATCACAGTTGTTCACCACACAGGAGCGTCTTCACACAGTGGAGAATCTGTGTCACAAAATCTGGAAATTTCGTTTTGCTAAAAGCCCTCGGATCGCCAAACCTGCCTGGTGTTACGTTGCGTCTGTTGGTTTCACGACGTCAGCTCCCTGCGCGACGACACGATGAGCGCGGCACCGCAGTACAAGTTCACGTACTTCGACGGGACTGGGCGCGGTGAGGTGTGTCGCTACCTCTTCTCCATCGCCGGAGTCGAGTACGAGAGCGTGCGCATCACCATCCCGGAGTGGTTCGCAGCTGACCACGCCAAAAGTGAGTACGCAGCCGACAAGGCTAAACGGCTTCAATTTACTTTCCGTCGTTTTATCCTTTGCACACGCAGTTCGATTGATCTCTAGACACGCCTTTCGGCGCGCTGCCGACGCTCGAGGTGGAGGGCGTCATGCTGTGCCAGCAGAACACCATCATCCGCTTCCTCGCTCGCCGCTTCGGTGAGCTCGGATTCTCTTCACCTCCATCTTCACTGATTATGTTTTCAACACCGGTATACGCATTGGTGCATTCAATTCAACCCACCGTGAAAGAATTTGCGGTGAAGTGTAATTTTCGAGTTTGCTCGCAGGTTTGGGTGGCAAGACGGACGTGGTGCAGGCTCAAGCGGAAATGCTGCTCGACTGTCTCAACGACATTCTGACACCGCTCGAGAAGGTGCTCGACCTCAAGTACGCCGGACACGACGTGAGTTGAACGTGCGTGCGGTTCCTGCCTGTCTTCCTTTTGGATGCGTGGAAACAAGCGCGTTAGAACGAATTGCTTTCGGTGTGTCGCGCAGGAGAGCGGCGCGCGGAAGGAGCTCGACGAAAAGTTCCTGCCCCGCGGCCTGAAGAACATCGAGGAGATGCTGCTCAGCAACGACGGCGGCCGCGGCTGGTTCGCAGGGGACGAGGTGAGCGAGATCACTCAGCGTGCCTTGGCACAGATTTGAGCATCCCTGTCTATTTCAACAGACACCTCACCCTAATGAACTCAGAAGGGATGACGTCTGCGAACCACGTTCACACACAACGTACAGAAACACGTTCCACCACAAAGAGTGTGCACGTGCAGAATTTTCCGTCACACTCGTTGGACTCACTATCGCGCTTTTCTCGGCATGTGTCAACAGGATATTTTTGTCATCGCGCATGCGTACCGCGTTGCAGATGACGTTCGCGGACATCGCGCTGGCTCATTGGCTCGAGTGTTGGCCGAAGGTCGCAGGGAGCACGTACGACGTGGCGGAGCAGCACCCGGCGCTCGTCGAGCACCAGCAGCGCGTCTTTGCGGAGCCCAGGGTGGCGGCGTGGCGCGAGAAGAGGCCAAAGACGGAGTGGTGAAGACCAGATGCAATCAACCTTTGTTGATGTGCTGGGTGCACCGCTCGCACCCATTGGCCATTTTTGTGCGACGTTGGTCTCAAAAACAAAATTTCAGAACCAGGCAGCGGTGAACAGGGTAACTATTTCAAAAGCAAGTCGTGTCTCAGGGCAACTGAGCGCTGTTTGAATTCGGGTGACAAAAATTGTGCAATAAGCTGCACGACAAGGCTGAATTATTTCAACACCATTTTATGGCGACAAAAAAATATCTCCAAGTTATCATTTGACACTTTTGATTTCCTTTAGATGTTCTGTGGAGAAAACTTCACGTCTTGTCTCCCCACTAGAAAAAGGGCTGTCTTGCCGTTCGCATTCCTTCTTGTATCTGGTTCTGCGCTCAGGTCCCTCCTCGGCAAATATGAATCTTGTTGCACAGCAATCTGCAAAGGGACCAAGTGCTCGGAGAAAGGTCCCGTCGTTCAAAAGTTTTCTTGTTTTATTTCAAAATGATTGACTGAAATTGCACCACATCCTTGCAAATTCATACATAGCAGAAACAATGTCATTGATCAGTGTGTAAAACCGGACAGTGTGTAAAAATCGGACAGTCTGAAACTCCAAAGAGTTGGAGCGTGGCAATTGAAAAGTGACGCGGACTTCGGGCCGGAATAGAAAACAACTTGACAATCTCTGATTTGATGCAACGACACAAATATGAGTGTGGTTATGCCACAGTAGGTACTAAACACAACACTTACGCTCCTTACAATAAAATCGAATGGGACCCAATCTCACTTCATTCTCTTCTTGCTCAAAAATAGATTTGCGTGCAAAATCAGTTTCACGTGCACGATGGCGGTGCATCTACCGCAGTCGTGCCGACTGTAAAATGTACAACTCACTTCCTGACGACTAGAAAATTATCAGAACAGTTTGATTGTTGAGAAGCTCCGCTGCTGCCGTGTGTCGTGCACGGTCAATCTTGTTGCTACTGCTTGTTCAGTACTTTCTTGAAAAGGAGCTCTAAAGGAGTGGACTTGTCATGCATGACCGTCGTTGCAAACCAAAGTACGAGTATACCGCTACAATCACTTGCAACAGAACACTACTCATTTCACAATTGGTAGCGCTTTGTATTTTGCCCTCAAACATGCTTCGCACAGATGAGGGAAGGGAAAGAAGGTTGGAAAGGAATTTCTGAAACAGGTCAGTGTACTTCATGACACAGCTCTCAAGTCTCCCAATCGTCGAACCGGAATTCGCTTGTCCAGAATCGATGCATAGAAACCGAACATCTGTCGAAAGTAACAATGCACAATCAAATAGAGGGCGGCTGCTTCAGTTCGTTTTGACCTGCGCTCCGCCCAGCTCGGAGCTGCTCGGTGATTCGATGTCGGAGTGTCGCGCAGACGCAGCGCCGCTGTCCGAGGCAGAGTCGTGGACGGCGGGCAGCGGCGGCGCGGCGAAGGCGGGCGGCGGTGGAATGTCCACGCCCATCCCCGGGTGAACGAAGCCGAGCGCGCCGGCCCCGGTCACCATCCCAAGACTCGCGACGACGCCGACGCCGAACCCATCCGAAGCGAACGCGCTGACGGGCTCGAAGCTGACGACTGTCTCGCTCACCTCCCGGTCCTCCTGTACGCCGCTCCCCGCCACCCGCCCACTACCGGGCGTTGACGTGGCGGCGGGAGGGTGGGTCACGAACAGACTTCCGTTGCTCACCTCCGCCCGACCCTCACCGGAAGTGCGGTCGGACTCGTTGCCCGAGTCGAGGATGTCGTCGGCGGCGAAGGACGGGTTGTCGATGCCCGGGAGCTCGGACGGCGGCAGCTGCTGCATGAGGCGCTCGGTGGAGGCGCGGCGCACGCGCAGCAGACTCGTGTCGTCGTACGGCTCCGCCATGTCCACCGGCAGCGCGTAGTGCCCGTTCGAGTGCACATAGCTGCGCACCACTTCCTTGCTGCTGTTATTCAGAGGCTGGATGCCGTTCGGCTGCTTGACGATGAGCTGGCCATCAGCCGTGTAGAGGTGGTGCGGCCGGTCCATGCGCGTCAGGGAGAAGTCCTCGAGCCGAACCGTCGACGCCGGTGTCGCGCCTGCAACACAACGGACACTTCAAGTCATTTTCCACAGTGCGCGCGCAAAACCACGAAACCAAAGACAAAACTTGTTCGCGTGTATGTTTTCACAAAATCATATATTCGCTATCGAATCAGTGAGTGCAACACCCGCGAAAACAGAGTGCTTTGTGCTTTCAATTTCTGTGCAAAACAAGAACACAAATGCATGCGCGCAGCTTGTGACTTAACTCTGAGACAGTTGGTGCCTTGACAATGACCCGTATGTGAAAGAGGTCATGAAAGAAATTAAATCCGAAAAGCTCGCCTCAACAGAGATCGTTCGCGAGTGCTCCTTTTCATCCACCCCGACACCTCCCATGTGCTCGATTCACAGAATATTTCTTGGTTCTTTCTGAACGTGGGTCATGGCAGTCAAAGCGAAAAGTCCAGTTGAGCGGACTCCATGGCTCTGCTTTCACTCATATGTATACACCCAACACCACGCGTTGAAGACCCGCGGTCGCCTTTCAAGAATGTTGCAAGCATACTTTCTTGTTGGACCTCCAAAGGATTTCCGTTTGCTTTTGCAAAAACTTTCAGACATTCTGACTGATTTCTTTTCCTGGGTGCCCCCTGGTCTCTGTTCTTCTCATGCAATAGCTGGAGGCATTCCCTCCCAGGTGGGACCCACCTCCAGAGGGAGGTAGGACCTACCACATTTCAGGCATGTCTCACTTTGCTTACGACGGGCCTGTGTTCAGCTCCCCAAGCCCGTCCCTTGACAGACCATATTTCTGCTGCGTGTGGGGCTGCATTGGGATGTGGACCAGCTGTGGGTCCGGGAGTGGGTATAATTTACGCAGGGCCTTTCTCTCGTCCACACACAAACACATTCCGGACGGCACAATCGTTAGACACGCGCAGATCGCAGATCAAAAACAGCAAAGGTGACCCTTGCCAAGAAAGGTCACTGCAACGATAAATATTATGTCCAAAAACCAGGGTTTTCGTTGGAACAAGAAAGTTTTGGAAATAGCCAATAAACAGCTGCGCACCGATGCTCCTAGCAACGCGTTGTCGCGGTCACTCGATTCTTGTATCCTGGACAGCGTGCAAACGAAACAGCAAATAGCAGGCGTGGGTGGTGGGCAGTTCTGTCTCACGCCACCGCATATTGTCTGATTCATGTGCCAGTGAATTTTGCATACAAGTGATACTTGATTTGTGAGGAACACATGCACAGCCAGTTGCATTGAAAAATTCCTCAGTGAGACCATCACTAAGGACCAGACGAAAGGGACTCACCCAGACTGAAGGATTGTTGGTACTTCTTTTGACGATGGTTGACGACGCACAGAGTGATGATGACGACGATCGACATCCCGACTGAAAGACGTCAGGACGCCCATGTTACTCTGCGATCTTTCACAAAAATGTGCTAGCACGGCACAGTCAAGGCTGCCAACTCGAATCTGAACATGTCACAGGTGTGAGAGAAATGCCCTGCACCTCAGACTTGTTTCACAAGGCACCTCAGACTTGTTTCACAAGAAATCTTGCCCTCTGGTAAATTTGCGCCACAATCCACCATCCATATCTCGGCGTTGGTGACGACGGTCAGTCAATGCCCGTACAACAGGTTTCAGCTGTTCAATTTGTTGACCAGCAGCCACAAAGAACGGGACGACTCCGTCTTGACGTCGTCGGACTCGGCGCCTCACCTGTGATGGTGACGACGATGATGATGATCATCCACATGACCTGGCGGTCCCAGTCCGACTCGTGGCGGTCGGGGCGGGTGCGCAGCAGCGCGACGCTCGTCGCCGTCAGCAGCACCGACTCCGAGCCGTTCCGCACCGTCACCGACACGTTCCCCGCCTCCACCAGCTGCAATGTCAAATTCACAATCTCATCCCGAGCTGTCGTCTCCACGTCTCTCATCTATGCGTGCTTTCTGCTGGCAACAAACATGTCCGATCGCCGCTACACAGCGGTGGTATCTTTGTGAGAGACGCGACTGCTTTGCTGCCGGAAACAGCACAGCTCGGTTACAACACATGACCCGTTCAAAATTTCTGCGGCGTGGTCGGCAGCACAAACCTGCTGGAGAGTTTGCTCGAGCGCGGGGTCCGTCACGTTGTGGAAGGTGAGCGCCGCTCGGACCGACCCGCAGTGAACAGTGTCGACGGACACGCGCTCCTCACTCAGCGCCAGCAGCTCCGACAACTCCGCCTGGAACAACAACCCCAACAACTTACAACACGCGGAAACTCTTCAAAGGGCCAAAAAAGGCGCCAAAAGCCACTTTCAGTCAGTCACGTGCAACACAGGTTTTGTTCATCTGAAAAGGCCCCGTCATTATGGCGTTTTGCAAAATGCGCATCAATGCCCAGAAAAAATGATCACTGGGAAAATCGGAATGATGTCGCGCCACACGACCTTGAGTGCAGCGACGAAGTTCTGCTTGGAGTCAGCCGTCGCCACGACGACCTGACAATCTCCGTCCAACACGAGAAGAACCCTGACATTCCTCGGACCCGGCTTCGGCGTCGTTGATTCCGCTGCCTCCGTCGTCACGGGCGGTTCTGTTGTGACGGCCATTGTCGGGGACGCGGACACGTCTGTGAAGTTCGTCTCAAAAGCAGTTGCCTCAGAACTGACGCTGGGTGTCACAAATGAGCTCAGATCTGGTGAAACACCAGTAGATGATTGAGTGGGAAACACAGACTGAGTCGCAACTGAGAAGGACGGCTCCACCGCAGTGCTCTCTCCGCTGGAGGGCGCTGCCGCAGAGACGGACTCAGCGGGCAAGGCATCACTGGTTGGAGCAGCTGACGAAGACGCGAGGTCAACCTCACTGCTGGACAGGGTCAGACTGGCGGTGAATTCAGCACCGCTGGGAGTTGGCGTGAGTGTCAGTTGAGACGACTCAGCAGGAGACACAGATGGCTGCAGTACAACCTGAGACGAAGAGTCCAGCTCCGAAGTCTCGCTGGGTGAGACCTGCATGGGAACTGACAGCGAAGAGGGCTCCACAACAGGCATCGTTGTCGAAAAGGCCACGCGCACTGACGACTCGGATCCACCAGTGACGACTGTAGAGGACACAGGAGACGATGAAGACGGAGACGATTCAAGTGAAGACATGGAGACCCTCACGTCAGACTGTGGTGGTGATGATACTGATGGCAGTGAGCTTTGAGCGTCAGAGCTGACTGTAGCACCAGGTGCGGATTCTGGCAAGCTTTCTGCAGAACTACTGGGTTCAATTTCGTCGTCTTTCGCACTCACATCCAAACTCGCCCTCTCAGTGGAACTCGTGGCAGCTTCCGAACTTTCAACGGTGACGAAACTGGCAGTCGCACTGGCCTGAGCAACAACACCCGTCTCGGCGTTTTCCTGTGTTGGACTGCTCGCCTCAGTGGAAGGTGTTGTCTGGCTCAGCGACACTTGCGATGCCTCTGACTGCGTCAACGAAGCTGGACTCTGTGCTTCGGTTTCACTTGTACTGAGCGGAGCAAAAACGGAGGATGGCTCGGTTGCACTGGGACGAATTTCTGTCGAAGTCGGAAGAGTCTCTGCAACACGAAAACGTGTGTCTAAAGAAATACTGAGTGAGGGATTTAGGTTTACCTGCCCTCTGGGTCCGACTTTTTTCTTTTGTCTGTTTTGACAATCAGAAATGTGGATTTGCTCTTCGGTCTGCGTCATGTTTTTTGAAAAGTGGCCACTGAAAGTGAAACATCGGTGAGTGGCAGTTGGCAGAAAGCTGCTCGCTGCACCTGAACAAGGCGTGGCTCAACCAGGCCGACGAAGGGCGGGTCGCGTGCACATCCACCATTTTCGCCTTTCAAATTCTACGACCAATTTGACGCATTTCATTGTTTAAAGGCAGTGTCGTGTTTCACAAGTGAAAACCTGATTAATCCTCCACGTTTCAGTGCAACATTCGTGAAAAGCTGTGCAGGGTGTGGGAGGCAAACAAATCCTGATACAGTGTGTGGAAACATGACGCATCAGGAGTTGCTTCGTGGCGGTGTTGGAGTCAGTGTTCATACGTTCGGCACAACTTGCACGCAGGTGTGTGGGAAGCACACGGGTACTGCACTCACCTGAGAACTGCGCCGTCGCGGCGGAGGCCAGCAGCGCCAGCAGCGCGAGGCACGGAGCGCGGGCGCCGCCGCCGACAGGCGCCATCGTTGCGGCGTCTCTCACGTGTACTGCAGTCGAGCCTCACATCGCCTTACGCTGCAAAATAAAATCACAAACTTTCGAAACAAGGCAAATCTGAACGCAAAAAACTTGTTCTCAACTGCGAAGGTTTTGTGCTGGGGCCGTGAATAACCTGCAAATTGGGGTGCCTTGACTAGGATAATTTTATAATGGCGTACTTCTGTCCAAGTTCTGATGCATAGCGTCAGAGCATCGTGAATTATAAAAGGGGCGACGGAGGGAAACGCGCATAAACACTGGGTCGTTCCTTTCCTAAAGGAGCGGAACGGCCCCGCCTATGAACGCTGCAGGAGCATCTGCCTCGACGGGATGAATCCTCAACTTGACGGGTACCTAATGACTACACACAGTACAGTGTGAGTCGTACATCCGAGAGAAGGGCTCTCGTGGTTT
>JAAUXT010066390.1_pt1 | contig 15770 bp, 16 predicted proteins | sample 7278171 | NCBI WGS metagenome assembly JAAUXT01 (sample SAMN14350112, study PRJNA611818) | marine sediment metagenome | isolation source: surface marine sediment (1.8m) | place: French Polynesia: Moorea | collected 2018-08 | reverse complement strand
GTTTTCAACTTTTTTGTTTCTCAACCGATTTCAACTTTGATCACAGATTCTTGGAGGGTATTACTGGGGGAATCTTTGTGATGTAGTTTTGGAGATTATCTGAGACTTTTTTTTTCATGTTTGGAGCATCTCGGAGATTGACTCCCGCCTATCGGCACATTAGCGCTCGCGACCTACTTTTGAACTAAATGGCGCCCAAGCATGAAGTTCAAATCAACCGCGGCGTCCATTTTGGACGTATTTTTCTCTTTCCGATTGACCTGACAAGTTGACAGTCCTTTCCTCTGCCCAGATTTGGAATGTATCGCAGATGGCCCTCCCTTCGCCCTCCCGTGCGAGTACTTTGCACTGAAACCTGGAAACTTTACAAAGCAACGACACGATAACGTTGAACGTGCCTGATGCTGGCAAGAATTCTTGTATCATCCGGTGGTCAAGGACACTGACTTGATTTGGTGAAAGCTTGAACCTGAACAGCAGTCGTCTTGTTTCACACACTTCCGCAGAACTCGTTCCGAACTTTGAGGAGTTCATCGACCTCAAATCTCTTGTTTTTCTTGCGCAGCGCCAACTTCGCGTTGTTTTTGTCAACCTTCGTGTCAAAGGCAAAAACACGATTTCAGACTCACAGCAGCGTGAATCACATTCTGTGTACGGTGTGCGGCCAGGGCTTCAAACGTATGTCGGATTATACGGACCACAAGCAGGTAATGGCTCCCTCGGGTCTTTGAACCCACCCACTCAAGGTCGCTCGTTCGTCGACCCTGTTTTCTTCGTATCTTTAGCAACGGTGTGGGCATGTTTTTAAAGTGGTGGTAAAATAACACAGAGGGTTATTTTGAAGGGGGGCAAATATCAATTAATGCTTTTCAAAAATCTATTGTGCATTGTTCTTCTTTGTTCCAGAAATATCACGAATCCAACATGTTTGCGTGTCCGCATTGTGACAAGGTCTACACCCTGATCCGCTCCCTTCAGAAACACATCGGAGAGGTACGTGGAGGGTTCCTCTAATCAGCCCATATCGTACACCAATCTTCGTGATGGCCAGGCACAAATGAAAGAAACAGCTGGTACACCTGTCCCTGTAATAATTTTTCCACAAGGAAGCAAGACAGAAATATTGATTCGGAACGCATGAGAAATGTACGCGCACAGTGAACCTCTTCTTCCCGTGTTGCTCAGGTTCACCGGAACCCAGGCCGACACATGTGCACCTCCTGTGGACGCAAATTCAACTCGAGCAACGAACTCACGATGCACGAGCGTGTCTATCACACCGGTGAAAAACCACACCAATGCAAGGTACATTCTTCCGCTTTCATCGTGTTGCCGTTCGTCTGCGGTGGTGAATTCTGGCATCTGACGAGAAAAACAACGGAACACGAGGTGCAATGCTAATTGCAAATGCACCACAAGCAATTTTCGCAAGAACCGTGCAACACACGCACAAGTCCTTTTCAATCAACATTGCTTGTCGCAAGGATTCTTCTGAATCGACCTGGACAGCCAACACGCCGGCCCTTCCGGCACGTTCCGTCAGTGAGATCCATTTTGAATGAGAACGTTTTCTCGCAGGTCTGTGGAGCCAAGTTCCGCGGTCTGGGTCACCTTCAGAACCACAAGCTGCTGCACACGGGCAGCAAGGAGTACAAGTGTGGCTTGTGCTCGGTGAGTGCTGCTCCGTCTTCGATCCGGTATCGACTTTGCTGTGTTTCAGCGTTCTGACTTTCAAAACAAAGGCTTCTGTTTGACTCGTGCACTTTCACTGACTTTTCAGCATCGCGTGTACCAGAAGGGCAACATGAAGTCGCACATGAAGGTTCACACCAAAACCGCAGCTCGTGAGGTGTTCTGGTGTTCAACCTGCAAACAGGTGCGGATCACGTCGCGCTACGTGTGGCCACTGCGAGCGACTTGATCCCTCGTGTTCGTGCAGTGCATGTCCACAAACAAGATTCACATCAACTGATTGTCCCTTCCTGCCGACGGCGCACTGAAACAGTCCCGACCTCATTGCAGGGTTGGCCGAGTCAGTTGGACGTGGAGAGTCACAGTTGTGCTCCCAGCGGTAAGCCACAGCCGGCCGAAGCGACGTACGCCGACTGGAAGAAGGCTTTGACGGCTCAACACACACCGACTCCAGCCGTCACAAAGACGTTCGTTGTGAACCTGGCAAGGTGAAGATCGGTTTGAAACTGTCTGTCTGTCTGTCTGTCTGTCTGTCTGTCTGTCTGTCTGTCTGTCTGTGGAAAATTGACGCAACTTTTGCCAGACATTCACAATGTTCTTTCACTCTGACTTGTGGACAAGAAGCTGACCCCCAGAAAGTTGACTCCCTCTGCTAAGTTTCTGTTGTTTTCACCAAACAGGAATGCAAACGCGGAGAACCAAGCGGCTGGAGGCGGTCCGTTGGCAGAGAAGCGTTCAGGGCTGGACGTTCAGCCTCGGAGGAATTTCTTTCCCTGACGTGGAAGAGAATGACACGTGTCACACTCTCTGTGGTGTCAGCTCCAGAAACAAACCAATGAACACCCAAAGGAATTTTGTTGCACTTGGCTGACCTACGATCAGGTTTACACACGAGTGACCTTCTGTTATTCTGTCAGAACGACTCGAGGGGCAGCAGCCCTGAGAGTGGTTCTGACAGAATAACAGAAGGTTCACAACATCTGTGCGCTACCTGGGGGTAGTCAACCACCAAAAAAATCTGAGCCGAAAAGTTTTGTAGCGCTCGGTTCTCGTGTTTCGCGTGCATTGTGAGTCGCGACTGTTTTGTGTGTTTGTACGATCATTGTCAATGTCAGCTTTTGTGCTTTTGCAACAAATAGTGGTATTCGCCTGGATCTCACAGATGTTGGGTGGTTGTTGCACGGTGACGGCGCAGTGCAACTGATCGCACAAGCACAAATCACTGCGCCTCAATTTGTTTCACGAAATCGGGCTTTTGCCTTCAATTGTTTGACAGTGTAAATTCGGTCACCGGTGAAGATTATTGTCTTCGGGAACCAGACTGACGTGCTTGGTCAACTTGGGTTATCACGAGGTCTTACGCAGTCCCCTTGGTGCTGTCTGTGTCGGTTCACGCTTGGGCCTTCGGCATGAGGTAATTGAAGACTTGTTTCACCCGCACCAGAGACAATTTTGGGTGAGACGTCAGTTTTGTGGGGGTGTTGGACCCTGGTGGCACAAACATCTGTGGTTTAGTCATTGGTCTTCACGTGGAAGTTTGTAGAGCAATTTTGGTGCGATGCGAGAATTGTGAATCGTATTTGTTCGACAAATCAAACAAGGTTTGACGAAACAAATTCACAGTTGTGTCTTTTTTGCGCGCAGAGCAAGGTGACCGTCAGAACATAATTCCCCCCTGAGGCAGCATCACCGGTGGTTTAGGGGGGGGGGGGTGCAGCTCACGGCATGCTCAAATTGGGTACCGTTGGGTTGGCAGAACCCGTTCTTTTTGAGAGTTATGGTTGATTTCCTCACAAGGGGCTCAGTCACCTTGATCAAAAACTGTTCGCTGCACTAGACCCCGTGCCCACTCTGAAATCTGCCCACAGGAGAGGGATGGTTCAGCCAGCAAGTTTCTAACTTTTTGTTGAAGGAAGGATAAATTGCGCCAAAAAGGAAATGGCTGACAGAATGCCCAACAGCTGTCCAGCAGAAAATATTCCCAGTGACGAATTTGGATTCATCAAACTTTCGTGTTGTGAGATTTTACTTTCCTCACACTGGTCAGTCAGATAGTGTTTGTCAAGATGCACCCGCTGAAAAGGTCTTCCTCTATTGAAAGACACTAACTTGCGCTTGGCAAGGTGTTCGCTTCTCTTCATGAAGCTGTCGTGCCCGTGATAACACTTGAACAGCAGCACAGGAAAGATGAAGTGTCAGCCTGGGAAACGCGAAGAGCTGAACGAACTGATGTCTCTACCAACATTAGACGTCCATACTGGAAACTCTTTTCTGACGGGGTTGATCTTGGTGTTGCGTTTTGGTCACCGTCTGGAGAACGCTTGCTGTTGCACGACATGAGGATGACAGCGGTCACACACCTGTAGTATCTCAGATAGTTTCCGTGCCCCATTTTGTTTTTGGCCTGTACGTTGGTATTAAACATGTGTTTTGTACTGTCAACAACCAGAAGCATTGCATTCTGAGTTGGAGCGGGCGTACTGCAGTCCGACCCCGATTCCCTGAACAGGACCCACCACAGACCTGTCCCTGGTGCGCTGGACTCCCTGTCCGCACTGCCCCACTGCCCCCCACCCTGTCCCCCCTGGGCTGCACAGGGGGGTAGGATCAACCGCAAGGAGGTCCCACCCAGAACCCCTGGGTAGGTTCTATCCCTTGGCCCATCACCCTCTGGGCTGCACCTTCCTGGGGTGCGTCCTGCGCTGGAATTATTTTAAGGCAGTCCAACCCCCCGTGCCCCACAACTGCCCCTTGGTAGGTCCCACCCTGGACCAATCCTGGGAAGGTACAACCCCTTGCCCGTACCGCTACTCCTCTGGGTTGGACCTGATCTCTTGTTCTTTGCTTTGTGGAATTCGTAAACCTGAACTGACAAAACAATACGGGGCAAGGTTGGGGATGTACGCTGACGTTTTGCGCTTGATTTCCCTTGGAAGTAAAGCAAACTTTGCACTTTTCCCTTGAATTAAAGGGAAATTGTGCAAATCGGACGGCATCACGCAGCACCCCACACAGGAACAAATGCACGCAATTCTGCTTCAAAATGAGCTCCACTCAGAAGAACCACATGTGGGGGCTCCACTAACTCCATTCTGCGGAGTTTCTAATCGATGCAATACCTCAGGCATGAAAACAGAATCTGTTGAAGAAAAACACTGGGGAAATCTACTTTCAAAATTGCCTTTGTGAAACTTGCCGACAACTTCATTGTCGAAACTCTTTTGGGGAAATGAAAGATATTGGTCTTCTCTCTGAAGCATTTTTCCTTCAAAATTATTGCTCAACAAACACATTGACCTGCAAATGAAAACCAGAATCTCCTTCATGTTCTTCACTATTTGCCAGTCCGTCGAGGCGCAGAAGATCGGTTTTTTTGTGGTTTTGTTTTGTTTGTTTGATTTTTGTTGTTTGTTTATTTTGGTGCTGTGCGGCTCAACAGGAGCTGGGGCTATTTTGGCGAGGGCCCGCGCGTACTCCGACGCTGAGGGCACAGCGACAGGTTACGTGGGGCAACAAAAGCTGCCCCACCACGCACGCATCATGATGCAGGTATACGTCCTTGAAAATCGAACACAACTTGTCTTCTCCTGCAGACTCACCAGAATCTCAACTTCTTTCAGAGTGGAAAAGCACTTCCCCACATTCTTCCTTCCAAAAGTTCTGGTTTCAGACTCTGGAACAAAATTTGTTCTCAAACCGAAATGGAACAACAATTTTGTTCCAAAATTTTTCACGAGAAGTGTAGGAGCTAGAAAGAGAGACCTCCAGGATCAACGAAGCGGCCAAATGTGGAAAGACAGGTTGACAGACCCACCCAGCCAAAACTACAAATTTTCGTCTCCATCTCGCTTTTTGAAATCAGCTCAGGGTCCAACAAGAAGGAACTTTCATCAGCAATATGCAAAGTGGGCGAAGAAAGTGAAGCTTCAAAAGATTCGCAAGTCACTTGCTGTGTGAGCCGCTGGCAAAACGTAACATGGGACAAGCCGCAGCTGCTCAAAAAAGATTGCCACGGTGTTGGAAATATGGCGTTTTATGTGCAGTGGCGGTGCGTTTCTGCTGCAAACGCTCCTCCTCAAAGGGCCATGAGCTTCAGAAATCGACATGCCTTGCAAAGCATTGGAAGAGACACCCGGAGACCGATTTACGAAACCAGACATGATTACAGTTTGATCAAGCGAAACTGTGCGTAAACTGCGGTAACTCTGAGGATCTTTGATTGCAATAAGTTCTTTTGGGTCTTGTGACTCTTGTCAGCCCTGACTGTTTGAGACACGGGCAAAGTGCAATCATACCCATTTCGTGTGGATACTTTTCAAGTGTGTATGTGCGTGTGTGCGTGTGTGTGTGTGCCAAACAAACCAAACAGTTGGATTCGCATGTGCAATGAAACGAAAAGTTGGTTCCCCCACCCTGTCCTGTTGGAATTTCCCATATGCCCAGGAAAGTTGAACGGTTCAGTTCATTTTGCTTCGTAGGGGTGGGGGAGGACAAATGAACAAAAAAGGATTTGCCAAAGCAACTTTTTGGTTCATTTGCCCTGCTACTACACATATCAAAATGAACGATCTGTTGAATTTGCCTTGAAAAGGAAAACCTTGCAGCCGTGGCCTGTTGGACGGCACAGTGTGCGTTCCGAGCACAACTGTCAGGTACTGGCGGGCTTCTTGATCTTTGACCTCTTGTTTTAAAACCCCAGGTCAGCTGTTGAAGCCATCCCAGGGAACTGAACAGAAATTTAACCGCCCAATTTTCCACTTGTCTGCTCTTGCTGTGACACATTGCCTCACAAACAAAACAATGCTTCAGAGCTGTATGTGTGGACACTGCGTCTCCGCTTCGCAGGAAACCAGCTTCTTCTTGGCAATCCCATTGGATTGGAGGTGAACTTGAAAAGGCTAATGAAAGGCGGAAGTGGGCGCTCACACGCGGGCACATGACCAGAATAGGCTTCTTCATATCTGCCGCTCAAGTCCTCGAGCAGACAAAGTTCCTGTCTTCAACAGCTTTTCAAAAAGCAAAAATTTCAGGCTGGTGATAAGATGACTTGAAAGTGGTGCCACAAAACTTGCATGACCGAGTTGACCGAGTGCATGCCGAGCACCGGTGCTATGAAATGCCACGCACTCCTGAGTCTTGTCCTTTCAGGTTCAACCCGAAATGACCAGACACACACCGAGGCTCCGAATGGCAATTTTCAGGGGGGGGTGTCTCCAAAAATACGCAGTATGTTTAGTGTGTGAAAAGCTGTGTCTCTTCATTCCATTCCACCGATACGTCCGTATCGTATGCGACAAATGTTGGTCGCAACGAGGATATTTTTTCGGAACCGCTGCAGGTTCTTACGAGGTCATCTGTCGATCCAAACGAACCTGCTGCTGTCGCCTGGAAAAACTTTGCACAAAGAATTGACATTTTGATTTGCTAAATTTTGCTTGGACGGGCGTGAGAGTTATTGAGAACCCGTGGGTTCTCCACTTCCTGTGCTTCTGTGGTTGGTTTGACAACACGGCGAGAAACCACTGCCCCCGGAACAACACCTCTTCTTTGTGCAGGAAAATGGCTCGTGGGTTTGACGTGCATTGTGGTATTTGCCTGGCTCTCCGCTGCACCTTCGGGAGAATCGAAAACAATGCACGCACGGCACTTCTGTTTCTCCCCAAGTTGTGTTCTGCAAGGGAATCAAAAAGTTCGGGCAGGCACTCCATAGATCTACCTGGTTGTTACGAGTACACATTCAACAATCAAAACATTGGACAACAACCTCCCTGGCTTTGAGGAGTCATTTGAGAACAAGAACAAATGTCAGCATGGACACGCGCCGTGCTCCTGACAATTGCCGTTGTCGCAGATTTGCAAACCAAGTCGGAAAAGGTGTCCCACAAAAGAAGGACAACAACAAACACGGTGATACAGACAAACAGCCCTGAGCACTGAAACGGCATCAGCGTTCATACTCATACCCAGTTGGCCACAGGTTCTTTGGACAGTTCTTCAGACGAGTCAAAAATGCAGGCAGTCAATGAAATAGAAAGAACATTGTCGGCTGATGGATCTATTGTTGCTTTGATCGTTTGCTTGCTTGACGAAAAGTCTCAAGGAAGACATTTCGAATGTTGGCCGAACATCAAGCATTGTTCTTCCGTCCACAGTCTCCGTGGACCATCCAGACCGCGGCCGCGTGGCACGCTGTTACGTCACAGCTTGGAGGCTACGTCCAATGTTGACTTGGTTTCAGCTGTGTCACTTCAAGGGGAAGGTCGTGAATGTTCGGCGCCTCAAATATGGTGTTTTGCTTGTTCATACAAGCTGTCAAAGATTTTTACCATCTTTTGGTCAAGCAAAACTGCAGAAATATGGCAAAGAAACATGAACAAAGTCTGGGCATCAAGAACGGACAGACGCGGCGTCAATACACACGCAACAGCTTCTCGTGGCTTCGCTGTACTTCGTCCCAGGCTGCATGCTGCTCAATTGTGGGAACTGAGCAAAGGAGGAATGAGAGAAAAATAGAATAGTTCTCCTGAGTCGACAGCGTGCTTCTTTGTGTGCAACAAATTAATCAAGAAACTTGAGTCTTGAGGCTGTGTGCTGCTTGAACGTTGCCATTCGAAGGACATGAGCGAGAAGACAGGCTCCGATCAGCTGAAAATGTCGCGCAAACAGGTTTGTAAATCTACAATAACTGTTCAGAAGGACTAAGTTCCTTTTTCAAGCATTTGGTTCACAGACACAAACACAAATGGCGTCTCAGATGTGTCTGACCGCAGGTGTGTCATTCAGTAAGTGTCAATTTCGAGATTGCCACGAATTTTTGTTTGTTGAAACGTGCTCATTGTATACGGTTCGAATCATTGGAAAAGGGAAGTGAAACTGACAGTTTGCATTTGAGCGTGCCTACGTTGAATAACTCGTGTGTGGGTAAAGGTGTCCAGCTCAAGGGTGGTCCATTTCTCTCCAGAATGTCTGCTGCAGAGCCAAGCCAGAACAAGGTTTGCACGCCAGGTCCGACGGTAGCATAGCAACAAAGGTGCATTAAGTTGTCCACGTGCTGACGTCGTAAACGTCGCGAACCCCGGCCTGGTCCTTCGTGGACCAGTTACCTCATTGAAAGCCACTCTCGGTCCACATGCGCCAATGAAATATGCAGTCTCTTCATGTTATTCGCGTTGACCTCTTCCGTATTCGAGTGATAGCACGGCTCTTCATGAGTGTCGCGTCGTTCGTTCCGTTCGAGCTTCCTGTGCCTGATTAAGCGAGCGTTGACTCGGCTCCTGTCAAAGGTCCCCGAGGGCTGCGTTTCCGCTCCTGCGTTCAACAGAGACGGATTTCCAGATTTCTGCAGACAGTTGACGGGTGTCAGAAACAAATTGATTTCAGGAGTATCACGTGTTTGCTTGTCTTCTTTGCCAAAAGTACGCTCGCAGAGAAATCTTGTTGTTTGTCAAGCAACTTGAGACAAGAAAACAATGAATTGGCGAACAACTGGCCAAATCTGCCTGTGGACGGAGAGATTGTGAGAACCTCATTGGTACAAGGTTTGTCCACGAATTTTCGATTTGTTTTCAATAGCATCAATGTTAAGGTTGTGAAAATGCCAATTTGAGTTTTTTCACTTGTGTCGGACTAAGTCATTTCTGTGAGCAATTACACTCGCAACCCCTGTATCACCAATCCCAATCAAATCGACCTTTTGTGAGGTATCGATGCACAGTGACACGGGCGCCCAAAATGTGACTCTGAGAGAACCTTGCAGTCCACTGGAGGTCCACAAGTGTCCAAACAGAAGTTTTGCAACTTTCCAGCCTTGTATGTAGAAAGTGTGCAGACTCTAAAAATTCAACTTGTGAACTTGTGACTCAATCCTTTTCTTCCCAACGATGGGTTTCAAAGAGGTTAAACCACTCACCGGAATTTTGTGTCAATTGGAGTTGTGTTCGCTCCTTGTGAAACACATGGCCAATGAATGGTCACGGGTTGGTCACATGGATTTGGAAACAAGGATCGTTATCGGGTGTGGTTCCAAGGATCCGACGTCGAGTAGCTGGTCCCATTTCCCTCTGCGTGACTAGAATGTCAGGCAGAACCCTTGTTCAGCAATCCTCGGACGCTCACCTGTTTAGAGTCCAATCTTGTTTTCAAGGCTCTGCCTGTGCTGCGATCAAGACCCACCTTCACTCGCGTAGTTCCTGAATCAGCGCTTTTCCCCCTTCACTTTCTTTGTTCACCTGGGGCAGGAGACTGTGAGCCCTGGGCTCCTTTTCCTATCAATCTTGTCGGCCTTGCAGTCAGACCAAAGTGGGCCGACCCACAGTACACAACTTAGAATCTGAGTGGCAGTCAACCAAGAAAAATCGTCTTTCAAGACCCCAAAGTTTGCAAATCTGTGGCGTCGATGTAAAATGCTCGATTGTCAACGTCAAAGTATTTTAGCATGTGTCATTTCTGGTGTGGTCCGCTCACTGAACGTGACAGAGAGAAAACCAGGTCAAATTGAAAAAGACGACAAGTCGTTCTGGAGTAACACGTGCTGCGTAGTACTGCAACAGCTCAGGAAAATCTGGTGACAAAAGCACATGAAGTGTTTCGGTGTGAGTTAGTGAGTTGTGACGGCAGATGTTGCGCGGATATCAAATATTTAACGCACAGTGCACACGGGTTTGTGTTTGTCAGTCCGTATCAGTTACGATCGGACGGTGTTTTCAGAGGACACAGGACATGAAAGGAAACTCCAAAGAGTCAAGCTGACGCCTGAGCGAAAAACACAAGAGAATACTCGTACATTCAGTGGTGCACAGAGTTCAACACGTTGAGATTCAATCAAAAGTTCGGCTGACAAAGCTACAAGTACAAGCAGGTGTTCAAATATGCGTCTGTAATGTAGATCTGTCTGTTGCGCGGTCTCAAAAGCAAATCAGTTCGCCCTGGAAATTTTACTGAAAATGCTCTGACGTTCAAACAAGTTATACCATTTCAACGCCAAGACAAGGTGAAGCAGAACGTGAAAGTGTCTTCCCTCTGATCAAGACAGGAATCCTTGACCTGAACACAAATGGGCGGAGTCCAATTCTGCTTAATTGGTCCTTGATAAACTCGGCCGCCCCTTCACTTTCCTGTGAGATTGCTTTCCGACACAAGGACCGCTGCATTGTTTGAAGCGAAGCTGCCTCTATTTACCAAGATCACATGCAGATATTGTTTCACTGCACCTCTAGGAATCGCACAGAAATTGCTGTTGGTAAATCTGCACAATTGTCCGAATTAGTCAAACACTGCCAGTTACAGGTGCACAACAGAATCTGTTGAATCTTGAACTGTGAGGCAAACATGATGTTGATCCAAGAGTTCATTTCCAAGGAAGATTCGGCGGAGTGTTTTTGTTGAAACTGAGAACTCAACGTCTCCATGACAGGAGACTATCTGAATGAGGCTTGAGGTGGCTGGTTCCTCTCGTGAAGGATGAAGCGGGCTTGTGATTTGAGTGTAAAAGTTCGGCGCGTCAGTGGAGACCTGCATGGACTGAACTGACCAGCTCAATGAGATTTCAAAATTACCTGTTGTAATAAATTTGTCTCCCTGGTTCTGTTTTGGTTCTGACGACCTGGTTCACCACAGCCACCAAGACCCAAGCGGTAGATCTACCTTCTCTCATGAGTGCGACTGTGACTATGATGCATCTCCTCGCGGAATGCCGCTGGTCCTTCCTCTTTTTGCAGCCAGGTTGGCACGTTTTCCATACGGTGCAGCTGCATTGTGCAAATTCAATCCATCACGCCGCGTGCAATGAAGCAGAAAGATGAAAGCGAATTGCCATTTGCAGAGAGCAGATATATTGTCCTCAGACTGCCTGCCTCACAGTGCCCACCGGCCTCTGGATTTATTATCACTCCTGCCGGATTCAATCCCAATTTGCTGATTATTCGCGCGATAGATTCAAGAATTTGGAAAGGCTGTCTCAAGAGCCGGCAGGTACTCATACAAGTGCAAATGCGCATTCGTGTACACAACGACGTGCTTATTCTAAGTGCCCAACCATAGCGTGCAGACCCTTTCTTCACAATCATGGCCGTGGACCTTCTCCAAGTTGAAAGGTCTGGCTGTCCCCGCGTGGGTCAAAACTGTTTCAGTCACAGGAAAAGGAAAGACTGCATGGGCTTCCACATCAGCAAGAGGTGGAGAAAGTGCGCTATGTTTCCTCTTAAACTGCACCTGAAACTCACTTCTTTCTCGTGAATGCGCCTGGGGAGCCAGAAGGCCACAATTAATTGGTTTGTGTCAGAAGCCAATTCCGATTCAAGCTGCCCTTTCAGGCTTTCCGCTGACGTGTGCTGAATAAAAACTCGGAGATTGTCAATGCTGCCGACATCAATTGGTTAGCGAAAAGAGACGTCAAAGGAAAAGTGCAGCCGCTATTCCCGTGGTGTTGGGTGTACATCTTGGTTACAATGAATCGATGATGCGACAGCGCAAGACTGAGATCAGTTGCTTAATCCGGGGGACATCAAGTTACCAAAGATCGAAGAATGGTGTGACGTTTACGAGAAAGGCTCACACACCTTAAAACCTTTGCCATTAATTCTCACCAACCTAAGAAGGTCACTTTTCAGAGATCGCGGCATTCTCGAGCGTACACTCGCACGTTTCCTGCAAGGATTTCAACAGAAACGTCTTTGTGAAGAAAAGGAAAAATCTTTGTGGTGCAACCACGCAAAATCTAAACCGGATTTCTCTCTGCATGTGCACTTCCGAGACTCCTTCTGAGTCCCCTTGAATGACAAAACCGCGAGTGCGTTCAAGTCTCACATTTCACTCCGTGAAGCTTTCACAAAACCAACATCGTCGTGGGAAGATGGGAAGATGTCTTGAATACGAGGGCACAAAGGAGACAGACTCTGGAGGATTCTTCACCCAATCAGTGCATCAGAGCCGCGTCTTGTGTGACGCTCCTCGCAGGAGTCGGAGTCTCTAATCTCTCTTTGTGACCCGCGTAATGAAGCTTGACGTCTGAAATTACCTGTTTTCTCCGAGACTGGAACAGACTTGACAGCGGATTCGTGTAAGAGGACAAGACCTTCTTTCCATAAAAAGTTTGTACGGCAAGATTCAATTGCCAGGATTGTCATTACGGTTGCCATTGCCAACGAAATGGCCTGATGGTTTCCACTAATAGACAAGAAATATAAAAAAGAAGTTTGGGTTTCCGGAGCAAGCTACCGGCACACGATGCCTGACTGGACATTCTCCAGACTTGCCCAGCCACCCGCTAAACCCAGCTGGGTGCTCACCAAACCGAGACTCACCCATCCGAGACTGCCGGACTCTGCTCGCAGGGTCCCCGAACGAGCATCAAAGGCCAGCGAACATCTTTCCCATGAGGTTAGTTTCCTGAGGCCACAGACTCCCTGTCTTACTGCAGTCACGCGGTCGTCTCACAGCTGTTTCGGACGTCAAACTCGTGCTCGTGTCTGTCCTTGAGGCTCATCTCCAGGGACACCAGCGTGGAACCGCGCGCGGCCTGTCTTGCAGCGCTGATGCACAACGGAAACGAGACCCAACCCCATCAGTCACATCTTTCTTTCGTCTTTTGTCATCGCTACAAGTTTATTCTCAGGGATCTCCTTGTCCGCTGCATGGGGACGCCGTGATGAGCAGTTGGCTGATGCATATTTTATTCTCGCCCAACGATGGTGCGGTGCAAGTGCCACGCGCCAGGTGCGCGACCTGCAGTTTCGCTGGATCTGGAATTGCAGAGCGGGGGACAAAACAACGTCGGGTGACATATTTCTGTGCTGAAGGCGACACAAAATGTAACTTGTTCGCTCCATATATGCCTGCAGAAACAGGTTTTGTTTCCTGTAAAGCAGCGTGTGAAATTCAAACTAATGTTCACGAGGAGTTCAAAAATACCAGCACATTTGATGTACATGCTCTGCAACGTGACTTGTCCAGTGCGCATGATGTCCGTGCATCATGCGCAAAGGTCAATCTGCTATTCTGCAGTCAACAGAGAAAGAAAGTGTTTTTCAGGAAAATGGTTTTGTTGCAACCAAAGATAAATATGAAGCCTTGTCAGTCGGAGAGCTTACACTTGTAAATTTGTCGACGATGAGTGTTATGGATTGTGTTTATATTCACAGCAAAAAGACTCATCAAGGAGTGATCAAGCTGTCTCGTGCAATTAGGAACGATGTGTCTCCAGCGGCAAAGTTCCTTGTGCAGATACATTACCCTGCGTGATGTCTCTCATATTGTCCCGAGAAGTTTTCGGTTCTCATAGTTCTCGTAGGTTCGGAGCATGTCCTCAGCTCCGCTCTTTGTTCAGTGTATTGAGTTTGAACAGACATTTGTTGCTGAAGGAGTGAAAACTGAACGGATGTTTCTAGCGATTTCGCACGAAAGAGCAAACCAACCCTCCTCCTTCCCCAGACAACAACATTGTTGCGCTCATATCACCATTTGCTTGTGACAGAATCCAACTGCATTCCCAGTGTCCAACCCAGCCAGATGCTTGTGGAACCTCTCAAAACGCTTTCGAATGTACATGTAGCTCCAATCAACTCGCAAATCCTGAAGCCAATTGATGCGGATTCCTTCGTTCCGTCCCGACGAAAGCCTCGCTCCCGCGGGAATGCTTCCCGCAGCTGATCACAAGTGACGGAGAGGACTCTCATGTGCTGATGCGACTTGCTCAGACAAAAATCCCTGCAATTAGTACGATTGCCTCGGCACAAAACATCTTTTCTCCCCAGATACACACATGTTTATGTGAGACGTATGTGGAGCGAAGAGTTTCTCATAGAAGGGCAGACAGAGATCGGTTTGATTCGAAGTTCCAGCAAACCACTGAAGGAAAACGCTTCTGTCTGAAGGCACACTGTTGCCTTGAGAGTTCAAAGTAATTTTGCTGGTCAATTCTTGCTGTGGTTTCGATCTCTTCAGCGTTTATGTCACTCCGTTTTCATTCAACTGCGCAAGGACGTGGATCTGTCGGGGACCACATAAACTGTGAAGATGGTGGACTGTAAAACATTTGAGCGCGTGTGCACTGTTCCAGCTGCATTGCTCCCAGTATGACAAAGATAAACATCAAACACACCCGGTAATCTATTGAGCTTGGTGTGCTTGCAGAGAACGACCCTCAGATGAGTTTGGATGCGCGGCCCTCATCAGCAGAACGCAGCCCGTCTGTTCCGAGCGAGCGCTGCAGCCATGAGCGCGATGGAGTACCTGGTTCTCTGGACGGCAGCGCTCTCCACCCCTCTCGTCGCCTCTTCTGTTTCTCATGATGTCGGTGAGTCGGTCTCAGACACATTTGTTTTTCTATTGAAACAAGATCTTGTTCACACGCGAGAGAACACGCACCGTGGGCTGCTTTTTGTGTGTTCACTGGTAATCTTCCTGAGTGAAAGCACCACAGACGTGGAGTCGTTGGAGTCGCCAAGGCCACACAATTTTAGCACCTACGTAACTTTGTAAGACTGAAATGTGTGATAAATATCTTCTGACATAACGACGGACCATCTACAGCTGTTGCGTTTTTGCGGACAACTCGTCGCGACGTTTCCATTCCCCTGGTCTACCCCGCTGGTAGGCAGTCGCTTCACGCGCGCTATTTGTGGGCCGTGGACCGATTGGTCAGTCATCCACGGCGACTGAAAAGGAGTCAGATTATGTTGCCAACAACATGTTTATTATGCCAACGAAAAAATAGTCAACTTGCCAACACTTGTGAACATTTCTGAAGTCAAACAAAACTACTTTTGGTCATGAAACTGAACTTCAAACTTGACGCACTTGATCTGAGATGAGCCTGTATCGACGTATTTCAAGACATCAACCAGTTTCTGAGCGCCACTGTTCTTGCCGTCCACGACAACAGACAACTCAAGTGGGTCATGAGCAACATGATCATGGTCAAACCTTCCATGGACAAATTTGTCATCGCCGATGGCTGCTTTCTCAGCGTTCACCAACAGGTGTTTGGCAGTTCTCTTGTATGCACGTACCGCGTCCGACCTGTGACCTGTTTTCTCTTTCACAACCTGCTCTTCAATACCCTCATTGAACATTCTTGTCGC
>JAAUXT010118565.1_pt1 | contig 15774 bp, 23 predicted proteins | sample 7278171 | NCBI WGS metagenome assembly JAAUXT01 (sample SAMN14350112, study PRJNA611818) | marine sediment metagenome | isolation source: surface marine sediment (1.8m) | place: French Polynesia: Moorea | collected 2018-08 | reverse complement strand
CTGGTCATTGCCCAGTCCTAGGACCACATGCCAACTTCCTAATCTGGTCATTGCCCAGTCCTAGGACCACATGCCAACTTCCTAATCTGGTCATTGCCCAGTCCTAAAACAACAAAATTTTATCTAGGACCACACAATGACCGGTCACTGTTCAGTCCTAGGTGGTCATTGTCTGATCCTAAAAAATTTTCAGGACCACACAACGATGTCATTGTCTGGTCTTGAAATTTCAGGACCACACAACGATGTCAGAGAAATAGTACGGTCGTGGTCTGGTCCTGAGACACCGGGGTCTACGTCAACTTGTTGTTGGTATGGGAAACACAGCAGCCAGAAATATTTTTCGTTGCCTGGAATTTTGGACACAGTGACGTCCAGTTGAGTCTCGGAGGTTCAGAAAGAACCAAATGCAATGACGTCTGCATCCACAGCCTCCGTAGAGACAAGCACAACGTCTGGTCCCCAAAGTTGTTCAATCATCTGGCAATAATTTATGTGCTGTTTTCTGTTCTGTCACGTAAAAAGTCACTTTGAAGAGCCATCAACGCTTGAGTCTCGCCTCAAATTGCACGTTGAGACCTGCTTTTTGTCCTTCATTTGAAACCGCCACACCGTCAGGTTCACACACACTGTCTCAAAACAAGTTATGCGTTGAGTAATGACGGTCGCTACGTTCCACATCTGGGCCTGGGCTCCAGGGCCTCATCAAACACAAGTCAGCTTCTGCTTCGGTCAGAAATAACAGCGACCAAGAGAGCAGCCAGAGACAACTCGACAATTTCACTGTAGGGGTTTGGTGAGAGGAGAGGGAAAGAGAGAACAGGGGATGAAAGAAGGAGAGAGAGAGAGAGAGAGAGAGAGAGTGAGAGAGAGAGAGGGAGAGGACAGGGCAGAGAGTTAGGGAAGGAAGAGAGAGCAGAGAGAAACGAGAGAGAAGAGAGAGGGGAGATGTAAGAAATGAGAGACCTCGTACATGTACGCGAAAGACCAAGCGAGAGCACAGACCCCATAAGCTGCACAGCACAATCTATCCATCCAATGTCACGAGTGAAACAGCTTCAGGAATTCTCAATTGAAACAGCAAATTCAATTTCCCTTTTGTAGCCCCGCAACAACAACGAGCGCTGTGAATGGGGACTCTGAGCATTTGGCGCGGAATGTAATTTTCTACGCTGAAAGACTTTGGAAATTCCCTGCACCAAATGTGTGTGTGCAGAGGTGGGTCCATAGTCTATGCAAGATTACTGTGTTCGGGTCTCTCTCTCACACACACTCTCTCTCTCTCTCGTCTCTCTGCAGTTCTTTTGCAGGACAGAGAGTCAGAACAAACCAGTTGTTTTTTCTTCCCGGGTGGTTTGCGTAACACGTGCCATTGTTGCCATTTATTGCCCAGCATCGAAAAGCTTTGCATTCACATTGGCCGCGACCGCAAACCTTGACTCAATCAAATCCTCTGTCCTTTCGTGTGGACTTGTGCTGGTGAACTCTACAAGTCAGAACATACTTCCAAAGCCCCGAGGTCCTCGTCGTGTGAGATGCACAGACTGACCTCGTCCGGCGACGACGGCCGATTGAATGTAACGACTGGAAGATGCATGGATCACGCTGGTCTGCGAGGGAGAGATAAAGCTGCCCGGTCATCTATTGCCGCGCTCGCGACGACGTGTGGGCACTGCCTGGCCGGGAGTGGATCCAGGGCGGAGCTGGGGTGGGCCTGGCGTAGTCTCGGAGCAAGGGTGGGACCGGGGAAGATGCAGGCAAACAAAACAATTTTCTTCCTGATTTTTTTCCGTTCTTTTTTTCCAATTAGAATTTTCCACCCCTTCGGAGAGGTTTTTTTTTGCAAAGTGGTTCCCACCACCTGGAGGTCGGGCCTGTGAAATAAAGAATCCTGTCCAGGATCCGCCTTCACGCAGCCGGTGCTGGACACCCATCAAACACACTGCTCATTCAACAGCTCTCAAAGACAGAAATAACTCAGCGGATTCGGGGATTAAGGCTCTCAATTGATTTCAGAATGAGGGTGGACGTGAATTCTGCAGAACCCACAGAAAGCTCTGTGACCCTGTGTGTGGTGTGGTTTGAAGAGTCAATCTGCGGTTTCGATTGGCGCCCAGTCTACAAGGATCGGCTCGTGCTGCAGATGCAAACGAAAACCTCAATTGTTCCCTCTTGTGCTTCATTGTTCATAGCAACCACTCGCACCGTGAAAATGTCACAATCGTGTGTTTCCTGCCTGGTTCTCAGAGCGCGTAAGGTTGCTGCCTGGTTCCCGGCGTCTGGCTCCCGTCTGGTCCCCCGCCATGTGGTTCCTGCCTGGTTCCCGCCATGTGGTTCCTGCCTGGTTCCCTCGCCGTGTGTTGTTCCCACCTGGTCCCCGCCATTTGGTTGCTGACTGGTCCCCGTCACATGATTCCCGTCTCGTTCCAGCTCCTCTCGGGAGGAATATTGTTTTGGCTCTGCATATTATACGGCGGCGCGTAAAAGGAGAGAGCGTTGTCGCTGCTGCAGGAAGGCTCCAACAATATTGGCTCAGAATGAATCACTTAGTTACAGAGGCTGATCCCCCGTGAGTGAAATAATACGGACGGTAATGGAGTCTGTGGTTCAGAGTTGCGCTGTTTTCCCAATTAATGCTGCTCCCTGTACGAGTAATGGACGACCTGGTGTTTCCCTGACATTCACCGCCGGATCCCTGCAGCGGATCCAGGGTCCAGGTCAGATGGGGGACTCCAGTGGCGCACTGTGGGGACTGAAACATTTTGCGAGTGCAGCCACAAAGAGGGGTGACTTGTTTTGGAGGCAGGGAGCAAGGTCCCAAGCACACTGGATTTTGCAGCGGATCCAGTGGCCGGAGGACCTGGCCCTGCTGCCTTGTTCCCCAACTTGGCCAATGAAAAGGCAAAAAATGCTTTCCTTTACATGTTGCGTTTGGAGTTGAAGCCAGCTCCCCAGGAGCAATTTTCAGCATCACCTCCGATGCACACACAGCTCTGCGTTCCACCAATCCCGATGTTTCATCCCTCAGCCCCAAGCCATAAACTCTGCGAATGACTCAACATGGGTTTTTGACAGAATAACAGCTGTGTCGGCAGGAAATCCTGCTCTGTGTGTCGATGGCTCAACCCAGTTGAGCATGCAGCATCTCCAACCAGGGGCGGGAAGATGCAGGGGCCAAAAGGCTGCCCCCTGACCCCAAAAATATTTACCCACTCGCTCAATTTGGTAATTTGGCGCTGGAAGCACAACAGCAGTTTCTTCTCTTGTTTTAAAATTTTTCTGTTGAAATGTTTCAAACCCTATGTTCCTCCCCTGCTGGGGTTGTCCTTTCTGGTGCATTTCTTCTACCACTCGCAGCCCGATGTGTTTTGTGTTTGCAGGGTCAGGAGTTCGTGAGTCAGTACCTGCTGGAGTATCAGCGCGAGGACGAGGGGCCCTGGTTCAGGTTCAGGAACCGCCGCGGACAGGAGGTGAGGCCACCACGGGGCGCAGGAGCAGCGCGCGCGCACACACACACACACACACACACACACACACACACACACACACACACACACACATCTTGTTCATCTCTCTGTCTCTCTGTCTCTTTGTGTGTTTCTGTTTCGGTGCGTGTTAATGAGTATGAGAGAGAGAGAGAGAGAGAGAGAGAGAGAGAGAGAGAATCTCTGTGCTGGCAATCGGCGTGACTTGCACTTTTCAGCAATTCACACAACTCTACATCTGTGGGTGAAATCTAAAACTCGAAGTGACAGGAAACCACAGGAATTGGAGACAGATGCATCTCCTCCTGTTCTGTGACATTCCCGCGTATTCGCGTCACGCGGCGGCGGGAGGAGCGGACCCGATGCGGCTTCACAGCCCCGCGCGCTCAAACACTCCGAACCTGATGCGCCGAATGCATTAAACGCGCCAAACCTCTCAAGTGCCACCAGAAACACACACTTCATTAAATCCAGCTTGGACTCGCTGAAAGCAGATTCTCGCAACCCCCACCTTCCTCATCTTCTTCCAAACCACTGTTCTTGTCTCTCAGTCCTCAGGATGGACGGACAACGTGACGGAGAGTTCAGAGGCGGAACCGGAATTTGGTCAGAGCAGGGAACTCCACTCGAAAAAAGCTGGGGCGAAAGTTCTTTTTCAATGGGTTCCCGTGCCCCCGTGTCCCTTGACCACCTGATCCGAGATCCTTCCTTGTCGCGCAAAAATAGGGCAAAGAAGGGGTTTTGAAGCTGCCAAGCCCCTGGATTGTGAAGGCAGGGTGCCTTGTTGCCTGTCTTAGGGGTTTCTACACCTCTTGGCCCCTGGATCCGCGCCTGGTCCACTGTAAATTGAATGCGCTACAAACGAGGAGGCTCGGATTGGAAGTGACGGATCGTGGTCCACTTGAGCCGCGCGCCCTGATTTCTCTGGGGCCTGGACATCACGACCTGAGCCGCGGCGTCCATCAGAAGCGAGGCTCTCCAAACCGCCGGGCACCGCGCAATTGGTCAGATTGGTCTCCATCAGAACTCGAGAAGCACATGTCTCGCGTGGTTTCCCTTTCTGGACCAGTCTGACTCTTTCAGTGGAACTCAACAAAGTGATTCTTTTCTTTCTTATTCACAACACTGAGACTGGGTCACTAAATTTTCTCTGTCCTCCTGCAATTGTATTTTCCAAGCGCATTGCGGAGAAGTGGGTGTTTTCGGGCCACATATCCACACGCCTTGACCTCTTTTGCGTCTGCACAGTGTGATTGCGTGAGTGACTAAACCTCTTGATTTCCCGCCTTCTCTGTCCACAGATCTTTCAGGGGAACATGAACACGTACATCGCGGAGCTGAGGGAGATCGACCCCCCGATCATCGCCCGACGCGTCCGGTTCCTCCCGTACAGCGCGCATCCCAAGACCGTCTGCATGCGCGTCGAGCTCTACGGCTGCAACTGGGAAGGTACGCACTGTACTTCCTTTGCGTCAACTTCCGGTTTCGTCATTTCTACAACAGACTTTTGTGCGCATTTCTGGTGCAAAGTACTGCTGTTTCACACACGTGTCCCTCACACATCCGGTCACAAGATCGTAGGGTTCGACTCCCGATGGAGTCATCCATTTTGTCCAAGAGCTTTGGGTTTTCTGAAGCTGCACTTGATGGCACATGTTTGAATGTGAGAATGCAGGGATTTGTGTGCTGAATCCCGAGCCTGATTTCCTTGCAGACGGCACCGTGTGGTACAACATGCGGCAGGGCGAGCGCAGAGGCACCGAGGTCGACCTGCTCGACTTCACGTACGACGGGAAGATCAAGGACCGGTTCCTGTCCGGAGGCCTCGGTGAGGACCCGGTCACGTGACCAAATGAACGCTCGCGTCCTGTGCTTGAATTTCACTTGACCTCAACGTGACAAGCCATTGGGCGACTCAGTGCATCGCGTCCCAGGTCTACAATGCACGGGCGATCCGCGCGTTTCAGAGACCCAAGGTTGTTCGCAAAATATGGAATTCTGCACGGGCCATACAGCTGCACATGCTCACATTCAGAGCTCATGGATGCACTCTCTTGGCCTCATCTTGATTTGAAGCTGACATAAATTTGCTTCATCCACCAGGACAACTGACGGACGGAGTGGAGGGCAACACCAACTTCCGGCTCGACAGCGAGGACATGGGCATCAAGGGCTACGAGTGGGTCGGCTGGCGCAACGACACCTTCAACAACAAACCCATCGAGATCCTCTTCAAGTTCGACGAGGTTCGCAACTTCTCCGAGGTCCGCATCCACTGCAACAACATGTTCACCAAGGACGTGCGCGTCTTCCGCAAGGCGCGCGTCTACTTCAGTGTCGGCGGCAAGTTCTTCCTCAAGGAGCCCAAGGAGTTCAAGGTGAGACCTTCCTCTGCGTCCTGTGTGGATCTCGACAGCAGCGTGGTGTTGTTCAGGGTTTGGTCGGACCTTGACCATTTCGAGCGAGGTGGGCGGGTGCGAGTTGCACGAGAACACTTGGTGCGTTAACTTTTCAAACATGAGGGCGGAAGAGACAGGCGAGATCGCGACTCGTTGCGCGTGGTGGAATCTCAGACCTTATGTATCTTGATGGGTGTTTGCAGTACATGCGCGACACGCTGATCGAATACGCGCGGCACATCGTGATCCCGGTGGAGAACCGCATCGGGCGCTTCGTGCGCCTCCAACTCGTCTTCGACTCCAAGTGGATGATGATCTCCGAGATCCAGTTCGATTCAGGTGCGTGTGTGCGTGCGTGCATGTGTGGGTGGATGTGATGCGTTCGTGGGTCCAGTTTGACTTCCGTGCGAGTTGCTGAGGTCACAAATCCAAAAGCCACAACAGATGTCCACGTTGGCGTCAAACGCAGATGTTCGGTTTGCGCGTGTCTGCACTGACTATTGTTCTTGTTTCAGTTCCCGTGGACCACAACGTGTCGGCGGAGGTGCCGCCGCCCGGACTCAGGGTGACGGACGACAAGATCGTGCGGGTCATCGACCTGGTGAACGGGCAGGGTCAGGGAGCCGAGGCGCCCATTTACGGTACGTCAGCGCGACTCGGAGGTGCGACTTTGAGCCGTGGTGAAGATTCGTGCGTCCGACGTGCCCAGGCAAGGTGCGATATCAGAACGAAAGCGGGGGACGAAAGTGAGGCTGGGCAAATGATGCACAGGACACCGGACCAAATCACCACGGCTGAAGGACCCTGATGTATCACTTGAGGGTTTGTGGAGAAATGCCACACGTTGAAAGAGCAAAGGATTTTTACTTGACTGTGAGTCAGATGAATGTGCTGTGAGCTCATGTTCGTTTTGCCTCATTCGCGAGGGTGTCGAGCTGCCCAAACGTCACGTTCGTGGGTTGTGCGCTGTTCTGACGTCGGTTGACTCATCCATTCAAAGTGCAAAAACTCGTGCGGCCATTGAACTAATTTTGAACGAGTATTTTGATACTGAGTCATGGTGTCTCTCAAATGACATCAATGCTCTAATTACGTCTTTCATCCAAAAAAGGGAACGTGGGTGGCGTCTTTTTTCAGAAAACCCACGCGCAGAATTGATCTGTTTCAAGTACGCTCGGGTTGTCAGTATCTTTGCAGCAAACTTGCAAAGAGAAAAAGAGAACGTGAATACTCGTAAACCTGGTGATGAAGAGTCACAAAGGTCACTGGGATACAAAGCTGGGGAAGTTTCTTCTGTTTCAAAACTAATTTTCAACAGAATTCGAAAAAGGTCAGGGAAGAAAACAGACACGCGCGCGTATCAATGCGTGGTTTCAGAAAGGCTCTGTTTGGGAGGTTCATCTGCAAGTTGTGCCACTCAAAAAGTACTTTGTGGTGCGCATTACATTCCACAATTTGGGAAGACCTTGAATTTCTCATTTTTTTCGAAAAGCCCGACCTGTTTATGTAAGAGTTGTTCAGGTTTGCAGGTTCAGCTAAGTTTCCTGTCGTTTCAAAAGCAACAAGAGTCCAAATTCACCAAAAAAATCGCAACAGCAAAAGTACATGTATTGCGATTTGAAAAAACAACCCAACAAAGCAATGGACTTTTTGAGCAGACAATTTTTGTTGTTTATCACAAACTTTTTCTTGTCAAAATCGGAAGTCACGCAACAACTCGTACTTTTGTTTGACACAAATGGAACTTGAACACGTCCTTTTGGTGCGGAGTGCCCCGTAAACGTTCTGCACACAAATTGGTTTCGTGTCTTTTCGTAATTTGCCACAGAGACGGGAAAGGCAAGCATCCGCAGTGCTCAGTGCCAACGTGCGGAGAACCTGCTTCCTTGCCGCACGATCCCAACAAGCTGCGTTCTTGACCACGTCTTTTTGTGCTTGTCTTGATGTCAAAACCGTCACAGTCCCTAGTCTAACGCGTCTTGCTGTGTGTCTAGCTGGTGAGAAGGGCAAGAAGCGCGCTCGGGGCGGGAAGCCGGGCAGCAAGGCCGGGGCGCCGGGCGAGGCGGCCGCCGGCGGGGACGCGGCGCGCAAACCGGCGGCGCCGGACGACGAGTACCTGGGCTTCATCATCGGCGCGCTCGCGACGCTCATCCTGCTGCTGTTCGTGCTGATCGCCGTCATCATCGTGCGGCAACGCAAACACAAACTGAATAACAACCACCAGGTAACAGCGCCGCCGGCCGCTGCTGCTGCTGTTGCTGCTGCTGGGATGGAGATGGTGCCTGCTGTTCCTGTTGCTGCTGCTGTTGCTGTTGTTGTTGGTGGCAGTCATGCTGAGCAGGAACACTGTTTGTTGGGCCCGTTTTTGCTTTGGATGCGTCACGCGTTGCGTCAAAAGTTTGAGCTTGTGACTTGTGACGCAACACCCATTGATTTACGCAGGGACGCGTTGGACATCCGATAGAAAGCAGGCAAAAAATAAGGAAACAAACTTTCTGGGTTTTGAGGTGTTGATCCACGAGTAGAAATGTTTTGACGGCGTGCTGTAGACTCCGCGTCCCCAGGGACGGCGCCGCGGTGCCGCCGGACGGACCGTATTCCTGCTCAGCGCTGGCTGTTGAAACTTTAATGCTATTACTTTTAGACGCACAGCACTTCTCTCTCCACAGCTTTCGCACTGCTCCTGTACATGAATACTAACCAAGTCCTCACACACTGTCAACACTGGCTCGCGCACGCAAAGCTTTTTGACGTCGTTCTGACCCAAATTAACATCAGGCAGTCAAGCAACGTGCCAACGCCCCCCCCTCCCACGGCACATGCATGTCGCTTTTGGATAGTGGTGATGGAGAAAAACCGTGCAAGAGAGGTGGGCACAGCGTGCCCTGTTCTCTGGGGAGTACATCCGCTGCTTCTCCGACGTGCCCCAATTGCCAGATCAGTGAGACAGATACCATTGGTCACTTATCATTGGCTCTCAACTGCTGATGTGGCACAAAATTCTGTCATCTTTGCCACCCATCTGTCAATTGGGGCACCGCACGTGCAAAATTTAGCCGTGCTGAACCTCGCCAATGAGAGCGACGTGCACGTGTGTGGGACCCTGCGCTTGAACTGCCCACTGACAGCATTGCTGAGTGCGCCAGTCCTGTTCACAGTGTGCGGGGCAACAGCCACCAATGATCACGGTTTCGCTTCGTTTCTCACTCTGCTCTTCTTTTCTGGCTCTTTCACAGACTACCTTGGCATGGTGATCGGTCTGCTCGCTACTTTCATTCTCCTGCTTTTTGTGGTCATAGTTTTCATCGTAGTTAGGCATCGCAGACGTAGGCTCAACAATAATCACAAGGTAGACTCGCTTTACTTCTGCAAAAAACGAAGCCAGGGGCGGATTCAGGGCTGGGTTGTGGAGGGTGACTCCCGGGGAATCCATTTGTGCCTGGACGCAAAATCAGCATGTGTGTTGGGTGGGTGGGGACGTGGGGAATATGTCATCCGAGGGGCCTAACTACTCCCAAGCTCCTTTGGGTCCGCCCTCAAAGCTATTTTGACTTCTCTGTTGGTGCATTTGATGATCCTTGGGCTCAGAACCAGAAAAACAACAACAAAAAATCCACTTTCATGTCCAAGAAAGACGAGAAACCTGCGACAGGCTCTGGCAGTTATGAATGAGCCACAGCTTCAGAGGCTGCTCGTCGTTGACTCATATCCTGCCTGAAACCAAAACCGCTTTTAATCCCACACGGAAAACGTAAACAGATCAAATTGCGGACTGAAACTAGTGTTTCCGAGTCTCTTTCCTGCAGGGCGGATGTCGCCATAGATTTGTCCACGTGATTCGTTTGTTCTCCACCAGGTGCTGAAAGTCGCGTCCGACATCCCTCGTCACGTGACTCTGGACTTGAATGATCTACACGGACCAAATGGCGTCAACGGGGCTCTCAAGATCTCCAACGGTAACAATCACTCCTTGGATCTTTCGGTGTCTCAAGGTTTTTCCACCTCAAGACGACAAAGAGCTGTATGGTTTTGCCGAAACCGGAAAAGCTGAGCAAAATCGTGTCATGACGTCTCTATTGTTCTTCTGCAGGCAACATGTACAACGGCGTGGTGGTGTCCGATTGTGACTCGGACCACGAGGGCAAGGCGGACATCAAGGCCCGCGACACGTACTCCTACAGCACGGGCAACAGGGCCATGGGCAACATGGGCCTCGGGGCCAACCGGAAGCTTCCGGACCTGCCCAAGACCCCCGAGTCCACAGGTCAGAATCAAAGACTTGTGAAAATATTTACTTCCACAAGAGTGGCTGCCAAGGTTTGGAGGAAGGTGCGCAACAACATCAAGGCTTGTTCTCCCAAACGCGCACACAATTTGTGCCTCACGCCACAGAATGTAACTGAATCTATTTTTGCATTTTCTTTCAGACACGAACTGTTCGCGCGACTACGCGTCTGTGATCCCGAACGCGCCGCCCCAAGTGCCGGTGCTGCCGAGCTTCCAGCCGGGGCTGTACGGGACGTCACCGCGGCCGAAGCCGCCGCTGCCGCCGGGGTCGGCGCCGGGCCTCACGGCGACGCTGCCGCACCCGCCGCGCCCCGTCATCGCGACCGCGCCCAACATGCACAGCCCGCTGTACGCGACCAGCGACGTGCTCAACATACTCAACGTGCAGGTCAGTGGGAACGGAACATACACACACACATGCGCACACACCGTCTTCGTGTTTTGATGTGAGCGCCAACGCCACCTAGTGGTGCCTGTGAGAAAACTTACGGTCGGTTCACTGTGCGCGTGCGTGGTTTGCAGGGAGTGAACGACGCGCTGTACTCGCCCCCGAACCTGGACCTGCTGTGCGCCGACCAGATGCCCGTCGTCGAGTTCCCCAGGGAGCGGCTTCACTTCGTCGAGAGGCTCGGCGAGGGCCAGTTCGGAGAGGTGAGGCTGTGCACACACACACACACGCACACACACACACACACACATGTATCGCACTCCATGCTGTTTCAATTCACACTGCATGGACGCATTGAGCCGTCTCCATGAACGTCCACATGAACGTCCATGAACGAGCCAGATGAAGTTCCTTACACCCCATTGTTTGCTGCAGGTGAACCTGTGCGAGGCGGAGGGTCTGATCGCGATGCTGGGCGAGCCGCTCCCGATGTGCAGGAGCACGGACAGCGGAGTGCTCGTCGCCGTCAAGACCCTCAGGAGGAAAGCGGACGAACCCGCCAGGTGCGTGAACATTCCAGGTGTACGGCAACGTCGCACGTCACAACGAGGAAGCACGATTGTTTCAATCAATCAGCCTCACCGTGTTTTCTTTTCGTTTTCATTTTTCTCTCGTCTCTTGTCCTCTGACCACCAGAATCTCACTCTCTTCTCTTCTCTCTCCACTATCTCTTTTCTATCTCTCACTCTCTGCGAATCTCTCTGTCTTCTTCCCCTTGCCACGCACACGTGTCTGATCAGTCTCCGATACCTTCTTTCTCTCCTCGCAGGTGCGACTTCCACAAGGAGGTCCGGATCATGTCTCAGCTGCGGGACCCGAACATCGTGCAGGTGCTCGGCGTCCTCACGGAGGGGGAGCCGCTCGGCGTCATCGTCGAGTACATGGCCGAGGGCGACCTCAACCAGTTCCTGCGCTCCTCCGTCATGGAGGGCGAGGCGCGCTGCTCCGGGGACAAGGTCGTCAGGTGAGCAGGGCGGTGCGGGGCGCAGGGCGGCTCAAACTGAGGGGGCGGGGTGGATTGGGGCAACAGCGAGTGGGAGGGGGCAGGGCACATCGGGGGAAGGTGAAGGGCAAAGTGGGTCGAGGGTAGTGGTGGATTGGGGGCATCTGCGGTGTGGCCAGGGGTGGATAGAGCCACAAGTGGGTGGGGCAACACGGGCACATGAGGAGCAGGGGTGCCAGGACGCAGGGGGGTGAGCAGCAGTGGGTTGTTGGGTTATTGGAGAAAACATGGTGGAATGGGAAGATGAAGGCAATGGCACATCCAGGAAACAAACGTGAACCGCATCCCATCTGTCCTTTGCAGCTACGGGTGTCTGATCTACATGGCGTCGCAAGTGGCGTCAGGGATGAAGTACCTCGAGTCCCTGAACATGGTGCACCGAGACCTCGCCACCAGGAACTGCCTCGTCGGACCCAACTACGGCATCAAGATCTCCGACTTCGGGATGAGCCGCAGCCTCTACAGCACGGACTACTACAGGATAGAAGGAAGGGCAGTGCTGCCCATACGGTGGATGGCCTGGGAGAGCATTCTGCTGGTGAGTAGTGTGTGTGTGTGGGGGGGTGTGTGCGTAGGGGCTTGGCTGGGAGTCTGGTGGGTGGGCGAGAGAATGACTGAATGGCCACTGTACAGATCTTGGTGCCCTCGTGGTGGGTGGCCTGGGAGAGTATTCTGCTGGTGAGTGTGTGATGGTGAGTAATGGTGTTGTAAATCCTCAGCGGACAAAGAATTGGGGTGAAATGGGCTGATCAATGCAAACTCTATCAAAACATCTGACCTTGAAAAACTTAACAAGACCACAGAAAACTGTCTGCGGCAAAAAACTGAAGCCAAAGCAAACTCAGTTTGATAGAACTCAAATCAGACTGAACCGCTTCTCGGGTGCGTGTGAGCATCAGAGACAGACATCGCGTGCGGGGTCAATGGCCAATTCTCCCTCAAAGGCCTTTCTGTGTCTTTCCTTTGAACACACGCAATGAGAAATGCAATCTCTTTTTACAGGGCAAGTTTTCAACCAAGAGTGATGTGTGGTCCTTCGCGGTCACGCTGTGGGAGATTCTGAACTTCGCCCGAGACCAGCCCTACAGCAACATGACGGATGAACAAGTGATTGAGAACTGCGGCCACTTCTACCGCAATGACAATCTGGAGGTGTACCTCTCGCTGCCGGAGTATTGCCCCAAGGAGATCTTTGACCTGATGCGGGAGTGCTGGAACCGGGAGGACGTGCAGAGACCCACGTTCCGGGAGATCCACATGTTCCTGCAGCGCAAGAACATGGGGTACGACCCGACTCAGGACCTCGCTCTCAGTGGACTCGACTCGGAGGACTCCGAGTTCGCTCCCTCGTCCTGTTCATAGCGCTGCGACTGCGCATTGGACAAAGCGTGATGCGTGAGACGTTGCGCCTGAGCAGTCGAGCATCACGCGTGCGTACTCAGTGAAGTGTCGCGCGTGCGTACTGGATAAAGTGGCGCACGCGCACTTGAGCATCGCGTGTGCGCACTCGACGACTTGAAGAGCTTGTCTCACGAGCAGAGGACACGCAGCTGAGCTGGAAGACGGGTTTGAACGCAAATACGCAGTAGAGACTGAAGTAGCTCTGTAGCGAAGTGGCGCTCGACACTCAACTCACGATGTTTGGCCATCCTGACACTTGCGGCGGACACAGGATGTCTGACACGTGCACTGCAAGTTTCATACAGAAACAGGATGGACAAACACCACAGGACCACGCGTGATTTCAAGTGCACATGCAAGAACACGTTGGGTGTGTTCGTTTTACACGCCTAACGCAGTTCAGCGCATCAACGTGCCTCTAGCAAATCGATTTGTGGGAACCAGGCTCTGGGCCCCAACACAAATTGACCCTGGCTCTAACTTTGGGTCTCCGACGCTGGGTGAGACCAAGTTCGGGTTTACCGTTTGCGAACATGCCCAACTTGTCAACCTTCTTCCGGAAGTTTAACCCACAAGTTTTCCGTGGAAGTCATTGCTCAAATTCTCTCCGCTTCAACCAGAAGAAGCTTCCGTGAGTCGAAGCCTTCCGCTGAGTCTCAACTCTAGTCAATCAGCAGACACTGGACTGAGGCATCCCGCCCTGCATCTGCTATGTGCACGCCAGCTGCACGCCAGCTGTTTCCTGTGCGGCTGTGCAGATGCAACCTCACTCTCTCAGCAGGGCATCACGCATGCGTGCGTATTCCTTGGAACCAAAAGGACGTTTGATGCAAATTTATGCGTGGAGAGAATGCTTGAATGATCCACTATTTTTCTGCTATAAAGCAAACCTGTAGATATGAAAAATGTACACAGGACACTGGTCCTCACCGGGGGCTTTGAGCCGTGAGGAATCTCCTCCGCGCGACACGCCCCAATGACGTACTGTGCCATTGGGACCTGCCACGTAGGGCAAAATTCATCATGGTTGAAACTCCCCATTCACCGACACACTCACTGACACCTGCACAACTGTACAGAACTTGTAAATAGGCGACACACAGAAGAAACCCATTCGTTGTACTGTTCCGAGGTGGGGAGTTTCTGTTGGTCGTGGTGCGCTGTGGATGGTGTTGTTGCACGTACTCGTATTGTGACTTGAAATTCCTGATGCTACCAACCTTCGTGGCATTAAATTCACGTCTGTGTTTAAAATTACGGTTATGAACCGCAGCGTGCGGCAAATGAAAAAAATGTTTTGCACTGAAGTTTTTGCATCACCACAAAGCAATGGCTGTTCTTGCCCTTGCTTGCCTTCCCCATGTTGAGCAGGGAAGGCGCTTTGAGTTCACACACTTTGACAAGGTGAGGCGGAGAATAGGGACTTTAGGCTGTGGTGAGACTTCGTGACGTGTGCGGTGACGTGGTTGCGTCACGTGCCACGAGGCAAGATTCCCTGCAGCCTAAACTGCCTGAAGTTGTGTTTCGTAGTCCGTGAGGTGTCACTGTTCACTCTGTGTGTGTAAAGTGTCTGACTTGGTATCATCCTCATGGTATTGCACAAACAGTTGTGGTGTACAATTTTTGTAATGAAATAAAATTATTATGAAATGTGACATTGTTCTGTTGGATGCTTCTTCTTGGAGTACCCAAGTTGCGTGGGTTTACGTGGTACCCGCTGGTCCCTGGGGGGGGGGGGGGTGACCAGTCACCAGTGGGGCCCAGTTTGCACAACAACCTGGTTCCAGTTGGAACCCTCGAGTTGCAGCAAGAAACCGCACCTCGTGCACGGTGCTGCACTTTTGACAGATTCCTGGGCAACAAAACACGTTGCAGAGGTAAATAGCTTCCATTGGTGTCTGTTCATTTGTGCTTTTTCTGCACTGTCTCTGAGAGCACGAAGCCCGCACGGGAGGGAGGAGGAGGAACGGGCCGCGCTGTGCAGTGGGAAGGTGACCTTGACAACTACTCATCAACACTGTCGGCCTTTGTTCTCAACACCCTCCACAAAAGCCAAGAATGAAGTTTCTATGAAAGAGGGACGAAGGAATCTGACGCAAGGAAACAGTATGCATCAAGATAGCCTCAACCCTCTTGCACTGTCTGGTTCGGATCCAGGTCTGGGGCCCAAACCTGCAGACGGTCCCAATGCAGACGAAATCGTCAGCTTGGTTTCCTGAGCGTCGCGGGGTTCCAGGGTGGGTCCAGGATTCGGCCCGCAGAAAGACACTCTTGCCCTTTCCCCCAATACCCGGTCTAACTTCGACACCGCAGACATCTTTTTTCACCGCTCAGTACTGAGTTTTGTGCTGCTCTGCGTTTCGTTGCGTCCGTCTGCGTCGCCGAAAAAAGAACACGTTTCTGAGTTGTTCGGTGTTTCATACGAAGGTCACGTGACACAAATGGCGGAAACTCGAGACACTGAATTTGTTGAGAAAATCACTTTTACTGTTATTTATGCACTGATTCAAGTTTTTGAGGATGAAGAACAGTCTGAGAAGGAACAAGAAAGAAGCAAGAATCAGACTACTGCATTGTTGGTGACATTGATGTGAGTAATGAAAAGCAAGTCCACAGACACCTGGGTCACTTGGGCGTGACGATTGAAGTGCCATTTTTTTGTGACTGTTTGATGTGGAGGCTTCAATTTTGGTGGGGACAGCATCACAGTAGTATTCTTCATTAAATATGATCCATTTTGACAGCCTGGCT